>ERZ1673701.204-NODE-204-length-77083-cov-8.963442_pt1 | contig 77083 bp, 72 predicted proteins | sample MGYA00580231_ERZ1673701 | MGnify/ENA primary metagenome ERZ1673701 (study PRJEB41218, sample SAMN15661798) | gut metagenome | host: Homo sapiens | place: Canada: London | collected 2015-08-20/2019-03-30 | study: EMG produced TPA metagenomics assembly of...
TAGATTTATTTAACTATTTTCTTTCTTTCTGTTGCACTTAGTTTGACAATTCACCGCAACAAAAATATTTAACCGTCTGCGTCAGACCAGCTTTAACAAATCGGGAAAAATTTCCAGACTGCGCTTCAATATGCCGTTCATGTGGGCAATAGCTATGCCGTAATTGCAAAAAGGCACGCTTTCCCGCTCCGCTATTTTCATTCGGCGGGACATCTCCTTTTGAGTTAGCATGCAGCCGCCGCAATGAAGCACAAGAGCAACGCCGTCAAGACTTTCGGGGAAATCTCCCCCCGAAGTAAAGCGAAAGCTGGGCTTCGCGCCGGAAAAGCCTTCTATCCACCCGGGCAGCTTGACCGTGCCTATGTCCTCGCATTGCCTGTGGTGAGTGCAGCCTTCGGAAACAATCACCACGTCGCCGTCCTTAAGCTGCGAGAGCTTTGCCGCGCCCCTGACCGCTGTTTCCAATATCCCGTTTGCGTGCGCGAGCAAAATGGAGAAGGACGTCAGCGCGACGCTTTCGGGAAGAATTTTTTTTACGACGCCGAAAACCTGACTGTCGGTTACGACCAGCTTGGGCGGCTTTGCGAGCGCGGCGAGCGTCGCAGACAGCTGCTCGGTCTGGCAAAACACGCACACGGCTCTCAAGTCGAGAGCGTCTCTCAACGCCCTGACCTGCGGCAGAATCATACGCCCTTTGGGTGCGGAGCCGTCTATCGGCGTGACAAAAACCACTATGTCCTCCCGTCCGAGCTTTCCGTCGAAAAGCCCCGCGTCCCGCGAAGCGGTTTTCGCAAGAGCCGCGACGGTTTCTCTCAGCCTGTCAATATTTTCCCCCGTTTTGGCGCTTACGCACACCGCGTCGGGGCGAAAAACCTCAGGTTTTTTCAGGTCGCATTTGTTGAACACCGTCAGACAAGGAATTTTCCTCTCCGCAAAACGCTTTTCCAGCTCTCTGTCCGAGTCCGTCATACCCTTTGCAGCGTCCACCACAAGCAGCGCGACGTCGCACCTTTCAAGCTCGGTCTGAGTTTTTTTCACTCTGACGGCGCCCAAATCTCCCTCGTCGTCTATACCCGCAGTGTCAACCAACGTCACGGGTCCCAAAGGCAAAAGCTCCATAGACTTGACGACGGGATCGGTGGTGGTACCCAAGGCTTCGCTTACTATCGAGACCTCCTGTCCCGCAAAAGCGTTTACTACGCTGGACTTTCCCGCGTTGCGGCTGCCGAAAAAGCCTATGCGCACTCTGTTTGCGGACGGTGTGGAATTCAGATTGTTTTCCATATCGCTTTGAAATCAGAACCTGAAGTCCCTCTTTCCCTCCTCTATCTGATTTATGTAATCGGCTGCGATTTTTCTCACATTTTCGTTAGGTATGTTTTTCAGCTCCTGCGCGATGAGCCTTTCACCCGCGGCGCGCGTATCCTCGCTTGCGTAGTCCGCGAGAAACTCCTTGAGCGTCATAAGCGCGTTTGGATGACAGCAATTCTGTATCTGTCCGCTCTTGCAAAGGCTCATAAATCTGTCTCCGGTGCGCCCCTCGCGGTAGCAGGCGGTGCAGAACGAGGGGATATATCCGTTGTCAATCAGCCATTTCACCACCTCGTCCAGAGTTCTCTGGTCGGAAACGTCGAACTGCTCGGTATCCACCGGGCGCTCCTCCTCCGTGTAGCCGCCCACGCTGGTGCGGCTGCCGCCGCTTATCTGGGACACGCCGAGCCTTATGACCCTTGCGCGAAGCTCCGCGCTTTCGCGGGTGGAGATAATCATCCCCGTATACGGCACGCTTATTCTGACCAGCGCGCAGAGCTTGGCGAAAATTTCGTCGCTTATTCCGTTGTCAAACGCCGAAGGGTCTATGTCGTCGGCGCGCTTTATCCGAGGCATGCTTATCGTATGCGGACCCACGCCGTGCACCGCCTCGAGATGCTCCGCGTGCATAAGCAGCGCCGCAAATTCGTATCTGTAAAGCTCGAGCCCGTAAAGCACACCCAGCCCCACGTCGTCTATACCGCCCTGCATAGCCCTGTCCATCGCTTCCGTGTGCCAGTTGTAATCGTGCTTGGGACCTGTGGGATGCAGCTTTTCGTAGCTTTGCTTGTGATAGGTTTCCTGAAACAGAATATATGTGCCAATCCCCGCCTCTTTGAGCTTGCGATAGTTTTCCACAGTGGTTGCGGCTATGTTGACGTTTACGCGCCTGATCGCGCCGTTTTTGTGCTTCAACGAATAAATGGTTTTAATTGATTCGAGAACGTATTCGATAGGATTGTTTACGGGGTCCTCGCCGCACTCCAAAGCAAGACGCTTGTGCCCCATGTCCTGAAGCGCAATCACTTCGGCGGCGATTTCCTCCTGCGTCAGCTTTTTGCGGGGGATATGCTTGTTTTTTGCGTGATAAGGACAATAGACGCAGCCGTTTACGCAATAGTTTGACAGATAAAGCGGCGCGAACATGACTATTCTGTTGCCGTAAAAATCCTTTTTGATTTTTTCCGCCAGCGCGAAAAGCCGCTCGTTTATTTCCTCGTCCTCGCAGGCAAGCAGCACCGAAGCCTCTCTGTGCGTCAGTCCCTTTTCCTGCCTCGCCTTTTCGAGAATTTGCTCTACTAGCTTTTTGTTGTCCTTGTTTTCGTCGGCGTACTTTAAGGTCGCCTCCACTTCCTCGTGGGAGATAAACTCCTCCGCCTTCATCGATTTAGGGTCGTACATAAAAATCTCCTTTGCCTTCGGGTCGGAAAAGCCTTCCCGTCGGAATATAAGTTGTTTTTTTGTTGCGGCTTGTTACTTTACCAGACTGTCGCCCCGCTCAAACGACAGAACGCGTCCTATCCCTTCAAGCCGCCCCGCAAGCTCGCAAAGCCCCTCCGACGACTCCGCGCCGGTGTTCAGCTTGTTGTCGTAAAGACTGTATTTTTCCCGCGCGAAGGCGGGAGAAAGATTGGGCATGACCACGTTCGCGCCGGCGAGAATTCCCTTTTCCCGTCCGTCGGCGGCGGCAGTGCCCAAAGCGGTGGTTGCCGGAAGCAGCACGCGGGGGCACAGCAGCCGCGTCAAAGCAAGCATTTTGAGCGTGGTCTGAGGAGAGCCTGCCCTCATTTTTCCGAAAGGAGTGTCCTTGTGCGGCAGGAACGGACCTATCCCAACCATGTGCGGTTTAAACCGGACGAGAAACAGCAGCTCGTCAGCAAGATTTTCAACCGTCTGAAAGGGCGTGCCCACCATAAAACCGCACCCCACCTGAAAGCCTATGCTTTTGAGCGCGACAAGACAGTCCATACGCGCCGCATAGCTCATTTCCGGCGGATGCAGCCTTGCATAGTGCTTGGGGTCAATGGTCTCGTGTCTCAACAGATATCTGTCCGCTCCCGCGTCGAAAAACGCCTTGAAGCTGTCGAAAGGTCTTTCCCCCAGCGACAAGGTCACGGCGCTGTCGGGAAAACGCTTTTTTATTTTGCCGACAACGGAGCAGACTCTGCCGTCGTTGAAAAAGCCGTCCTCTCCCCCCTGCAGCACAAAGGTGCGAAAGCCGAGCCGATGTCCGATTTCGCAGCGGGAAAGGATTTCCTCCTCCGAAAGACGGTATCTTTCCGCAAAAGAATTGGAGCGTCTCAGTCCGCAATAAAAGCAGTCGTTTTTGCAATATGAAGAAAGCTCTATCAAGCCTCTCGCAAACACCCTGTCGCCGTAAAAGCTTTCGCATGTCGCGCGCGCCGCCGCAAACAACCTTTCCCAAAGCGCCTCGTCATCGCAGCCGAGCAGCTTTATAAGCCCGTTTCTTTCGGGAACGACTCCGCCTATCAGCTTGTTTACCGTGTCAAGCATCGCCGCAAACTGCGGAATAAGCCGTTTTGGCGTTTACTCCGTCGAGACGTCCGACCTTTCCGGACAGCGCGTTTATTACGTCCTCGGGCGCGTCTACGGCAATGGCTATTATGTTTATTCCGCGCTTGGCGTAGGGCAAGCCCATGCGTCCGATTATGTAGCTTCCGTAGTCGTGCAAAAGGGCGTTTAGAGGCTCTACCGAATCGGGATTTTCCACTATTATGCTTACCATAGCAACTCTGTCAGCCATATTTTTCCTCCGAATATTTATTATATGAAAAAATGCGCCCGAAGGCGCATTTAAAAAGCAATTTCAAACCGCCTTCCGCCTCAAAAAAATTTCGGCGTCAGTTTAAATTTCAATGCCTTGCCGAAAGAAAGCTCTCGCGGCTCGGGCGTACTATAAATATACTATCTGTTTGATAAAAAAGCAAGCGTTTAACGCGCGGTTTTGATAAATCTGTAAATCTGTTTGGTATTGTCGCAGACGGCTACGGGCTTGTATTCCTCGAAATCCTCAGCCCTGCCGAAGCCGTAGGTCACGCCCAAAACGTCCATGCCGCAGGCAGCTGCTCCGCGCATGTCGTAAAGCGTGTCTCCCACAAGCAGACAGCTGTTTACGTCCAATCCCTTTCCGTCTATCGCGGCGCGCAGAACGTCTGCTTTCTCGTTTCTGTCGCCCACGCTGCCGAACACAAAGCTGAAATATTCGAGAACGCCCAGCTCCTTAAGCACCTTTACGGCATAAGGCTCGTATTTTGAGGTGGCGACGCCCAAGGTAAAGCCGTCACGGACAAGCTTTTCCAAAAGCTCTTTGACTCCGTCGTAAAGCGTGTTGTCCGTCATAAATTCGAGGTAGACTCCGCGAAAATAGTCCAAAGCCTTAAAAAGACGCATATCGTCGCCGAAAATCTGATAAAAGCTCCATTGTATCGGCGGTCCGATAAACTTTTTCAGGTCAAACTTGGTTTCGTCGACGCCGAACTCTTTCATCATTTTCCTGAATGCCTTGAAAATGCCGCTTTCGGTATTGGAAATTGTGCCGTCGAGGTCGAATAGAATTGTTTTGTATTTCATCTGTGAGGCTTTCCTTCGCAAAACGCTGCTTACGCTTAAATTGCCGACTGTCGTCGGCAATTTAAGCGTAAAAATTTCAAATCAATAATTGTCGGCTTTTACTTCGAAATAAGCCTTGGGATGGTCGCAGGTAGGGCACTTTTCGGGAGCAAACTTCCCAATGTGAATATGTCCGCAGTTGCGGCACACCCACACGGTGTTTTCCCCTTTGTCGAAAACCTTGCCTTCCTTTACGTTGTCCGCCAGCGCGCGGTATCTCTCCTCGTGAGACTTTTCGACAGCGGCGACCAGGCGGAATTTGGCGGCTATGTCCTTGAAGCCCTCCTTGTCGGCGACCTCGGCAAACTCCTTGTACATTTCCGTCCACTCGGCATTTTCGCCTGCGGCGGCGTCGAGAAGATTGTCATAGGTGTCGCCTATGCCGTGAAAAATTTTAAACCACAGCTTGGCATGCTCCTTTTCGTTGAGCGCCGTTTCGGCAAAAATCGCTGATATCTGTTCAAAGCCGTCCTTTTTGGCTTTGCTTGCGTAAAAATCGTATTTTGTTCTTGCCTGACTTTCGCCTGAAAACGCGTACATCAGATTTTGTTCTGTCTTGCTACCTTTAAGCTCCATAAAAAAATCCTCCGTCGAAATTATATCACCGCCGCCGACGGCTTGTCAATACGGCATTTCAAAATTTTGCAAAGCCGCCCCGTTTCAAACAAAATAAGACAGGATTTTTCACTCGTCAAAGAAAAATTCGGGCACGTAATTTTTCTCTTTCTCGACGTCGGCAGGCTGCTGCTCGAAGCCGTTTTTTAGCCCTACGTTGAAAAAATATTCTTTTACCCTATCGTACTCGCTTGCGCGCAGCGCGCGGTTGAGTTCGGGGAAAGCCTTCGCGTTGCCCGCGGGGAAATACTGTCCCATGAGACTGACGTAAATATTTTTGTCGAGACGCGCGACAAAATCCAGCGCCGCCTTGCTGTTTTCCGCGTTGGAGGGCAGCACGAGATGCCTTACAATCATCCCCTTTTTCATTAAGCCCTCTTTGTCGAAAAGGTCGTCGGGCTGCTGCCTGCGCATTTCCGTCAACGCCGGCTTTGCCGTCGTGAAATAATCGTACACTCCCGAATATTTCAAGCCGATTTCGTCCAAACCGTACTTCAAATCGGGAAGATAAACGTCCACAAGCCCCTCCAGCCTTTTGAGCGTGTCAACGTCGTCGTAGCCGCCGCTGTTGTAAACGACGGGAAGTCGGCTTTGCGACTTGAATTTTTCCAGAACGGGAACAAGCCTTTGAGCAAAGTGGGAGGGAGTGACAAGATTTATGTTGTGCGCGCCGTTTGCTTCAAGCTCGAACAGCTTGTCCAACAGCTCGTCGTCGGTAAACCGTTTCCCCTTTCCCGACGATGAAATGACGTAATTCTGACAATAAACGCAGTTGAGATTGCAGCCGGAAAAAAACACCGCGCCGCTGCCCCGCGTGCCGCTGAGCGGCGGCTCCTCCCAGAAATGCAGAGCGGCTCTCGCCACGACAAAAGCGTCGCCCGTCTTGCATTTTCCCTTAGTAACGGTTCTGTCCGCGCCGCAGCGGCGCGGACAGGCGTTGCAAATCATTTGACAACTCCCAGCATTTTTCCGATGTTGGCGTCTTCGTCCTTAAACGCGGACAAACGGTCGGTCTTGCAGCTCATAACAGTCGTGACTCCGGGTCCGTGCCCGGAAATCAGACAGTCGCTGTGAATGACCACGCCTACGGTGCCGCTGCCCAAAGAATAGCCTCTGCCGTAAACCGTGTCGCAATCCTCGAGAAAAACGAGGTCGCCGAAACGCAGCTTGTCTATTCCGTATTTTTCCAGCTCGCTCTTGCTGGCAGTCATAATGTCGTAATCCCCCGAAAACGCCGTGCTTCCTATGCCGCTGCCCATAAATCGTGCGGGAATAATTGCTTTAACTCCCACAGACAGTCTGCCGTCCTTTTCCCTTATGTTGAATTTTTCAAAAAGGTCGGGGTCTACGTTCATGACTCTTACATCGTCGTAGCCCTCTATCGCAAGTCCCTGTCCGAAAGACTTGACGAGAATTTTGTCGTCGGGAGCAAGCAGCTCTTTGGTTGCCGAGTCAAACCACACGATTACGTGCTCTATGCCGCCGTGCGTACCGGTTACAAAGCCCTCTTTGCCTTTGGCGTCGCCGGAAAGCACGCGCGCTTTGTTTCCTATGCAGGACAGAAAGTTGTACGCGCCGTTTTCGGCGTTGTCGGCGTTCTGCGTGGACACGTCGGGTTCTATGTGGTCTCCCACCCAGCCGAAAACGCTGTCGCCCAGCGTGACGTTGTAGCAAATCGCGCCCACCGTAGGATAAGCGACTGCTTTCCCGTCGATTGTCACTCTGTAAACATTGCCTCTCACGGTCGGGTTGTGCACCTTTCCCGTCACCGACTGCATGACCAGCCGTTCTCTGTTTGTTTTAAGCATAATTCTTTCTCCTTTCCGAAATTAACCCGCAGTGAAATAACCGGGCGCTACAGCGGGAATCAGCAGCCCGAACACGAGATAACCTACCGCCCCGCCTCCGACTATCAATATGACGGGATTTATTTTTTTGTTCTTTATTTTTATATTTGACACGCAAAATGCCACAGCAACAAAAATAAGCGAAACCCAGTCGAAGCTGTCAAACCAGCTGCCTGCCGAAGAAAAATCCTTAAGGTCCATGAACGGCAGCACGACCTTTAAAGCTATCGAAACGCCCGCTGCGGAAATAAGTCCCGTGACAACCGGCTTGATTCCGTCGAAAGCGCCTCTCAAAATTCTGTTTTTGCTTATTTTGGAATAAACGGCGGAAAAAATAAGGATGATTATCAACGAGGGCAGGACAACCGAAAAGGTTGCCACCACTCCGCCCAGAATTCCGCCCTGACTTGCCCCTACAAACGTAGCGATATTTATGGCGAAAGGTCCCGGAGTGGACTCGGAAATGCCGATGTAGTTGAGCAGCTGCGAATCGGTGAGCCAGCCCTTGTTGTCTACTATTTCCTGAGTAATCATGGGTATCATGGCGTAGCCGCCGCCTATGGTAAACAGTCCTATGCGGAAAAATATCCAGAAAAGCTCGAGATAAATCATTTGCCTTCCTCCTTGCCGTCGGGGGGATTTTCTTCGTCGCCGTGCGGCGGCACGACATTGCCGTCCTCCGCTTCCGTTTCGGCGCCGTCAAGATTTTTTTCCAGCAGCTTTTTCTGCATCGAAGTCTTTATCAGCGTGTACGCTATGCCGTAAACTCCGCCTGCCAGAATAAGAAAAATGACGTTCAAATCGGTAAGCAGCGTCACCGCAAACGCAGCAGCCGCTATCAGATAAGACTGCCAGCTTTTGTCCAGCTGCCTGAAAAACTTGACCATGGCGTTGACGATAAGCACCACTACAACCGCCTGTATCCCCTTGAAGGCTGCGGCGAGCCACGCGACCTCCTCGAGATAATGAACGAAAAAGGAAAGCACGGTAATAATCGTCAGCGAAGGCAGAACGACTCCGAGCGTGCCCAATATCCCGCCCAATACGCCCGCAACCTTGTAGCCTACGAAGGTGGCGGAATTGACGGCGATGGCTCCCGGAGTCATTTCGGAAATGATAAGCATATCCGTCATATCATCCTGCGTCAACCACTTTTTGCGTTCCACAAGCTCGGCGGAAATAACGGATATCATGGCGTATCCGCCGCCGAATGTAAAAAGCCCGATTTTGAAAAAGCTCAGAAATACCTGCAACGCTTTTTTGAATTTGTCCATAGCAAGCAGATTATACAGCAAACGCTATCGCCTTTCAAGCAAAAAACGGGAGCGCAAAAAATTTTATTTTCGTCGCCAAAAGACTTGAAAAAAAAGTGTGTTTGATTTAAAGTATATATGAAGAAAACTACAACGGAGAAATAATTATGACGCAGCAGAATCTGATAATTTTCGACCATCCTTTAATCAGCCACAAAATTGCCCTTTTGAGAAGCATAGACACGGGAGCAAAGCAGTTCCGTGAGCTTGTTGAGGAAATAACCACTCTCATGGCGTTTGAAGCGTTAAAGGACGTACCCACAAAAACGATAGAGGTGACTACTCCTCTGGAAAGATGCACTCAGACCGTAGTTGCGGAAAACTCCGTAGTCATCGTTCCCGTGCTGCGCGCGGGGCTGGGTATGGTAAACGGAATACATACGCTTCTTCCTACGGCAAAGGTAGGACATATCGGTCTTTACCGCGACCACGACACGCTGGAGCCCAAAGAATATTACTGCAAGCTGCCTGAAGGCATAGAAGACAAAACGGTCATCGTAATCGACCCCATGCTTGCTACCGGAGGCAGTCTCGTTGCGGCAATAGATATGCTGAAAAAACGCGGCGTAAAGAAAATCAAGGCAATGAACATCATCGCCGCTCCCGCAGGCATCGAAGCAGTGCAGAAGGCTCACCCCGACGTTCAGCTCTACATTGCCCAGCTCGACCGCTGCTTAAACGAAATGGGTTATATTCTTCCCGGTCTGGGAGACGCGGGCGACAGGATATTCGGCACAAAATAAAATCTCGCAAAAGCAAAGCCGCGACGCAAATTGCGTCGCGGCTTTGCTTTCGCTTCGTCCTTGTTTTAGTGAGCGCAAACTCTGGCATGCAGTCAGCTTTACGGACGGCTTTCAATTTTCGGAAAACGCTAGCGCTTTATGCCTTCAGGCAATTTCCTGCCTGCGCGCTTCCGACGATTTGTTTCCGACGCCGCCGCTTATTTTGCGCGCCTGAGCGGCGCTGCCCTCTACGCTCAAAATATCCGCCTTTACGTCGCAGTCGACCTCGACCTGATAGTTTTTGCTGTCGCTTCCTATGAGAGTCACGTTATATATTTCCACCTTGACGTCATTTCCGGGCTTGGCTCCGACAAACGCCGCCGTAATTTCCCCTACGGCAACGGCATCCGTTTCTACAATTCCCTCCGGTCTGCCCACCTGCGAGAAAGTCACCGTAGTAGTGCCGTCGAAAATCTTGTCGTTTGCGACGACCTCCTTGAGAACTACCTTTTTGGGCGTTATGTCGCCGCAAAGCTTTGTCTCGCGCAATGAATAATTTTGTGAATTGCTTCCCTTTATGCTGACATTTTCAAGAGTTATGCTCTTGTTTTCTCCCGCGTTCTTGTCCGAAAATCTGGCGGTGGCGTCCAGCTTAAGAACGTCGCCGTTTACGCTTCCCTGAAGCGGAATATCTGTAAGAACGACGGTATCCGTTCCGTCATATTCCTTGACAAGCTTGTTTGAAATGTCGAAGGTCAGCTCGCGCGGCAGGATTTTAACAGTGCCCGCAGTGACTTCTACGTCGTATTTTTCGCTTTCGAATTCACGGAAAGAAATTTCGTAATCGCCTGCATCGTCACCCGCCTTGACCTTAGCCTCGGCAAGAGAAACGAGACCGAGCGAGTCTGCGGTATCGCCGTCGACAAGTCCGTCTATCGTATATGTGGGAGCGGGTATTTCCTCCCCGTAAACAACGCTTGTGTCGTTTGCCTTTATTTTAAGCAAAGGCTTGTTGACGGTCATGGAAAACTCCGCTATTTCTTTTCCGTCGAGGAAAGCCTTTACCTTGTGGGTGCCCACTCCGACGGAAGATGTGTTGAGCACAAGAGCGGATTTGTCGGACGCGTCCTTTTTCTGAACTTCCTTGTCGTCGATTTTCCACACTATCGTGTCGCCCTTGCGGTATCTGTAATCCTCGAGATTGAGATTTACGGAATTGCTTTCGCCGTACCTGTAGCTCTTTGCTCCCTTGATGATTCCCTTGCTTGTGCCCATGTTGGACAAGACTATTATAAGCACGATTATTGCCGCCAGCACGATAAGCGTCCATGCAAGAGCCTTGACTGTGCCGTCGCCGCTTTTTTTTGTTTTCACCGCAGCGCCGCCCGAGCTTTTTTCATTCGAGCCGGCTTTATTTTCCGCAGCCGAGCTTCCTGCGCCGGTATTTTCCTTTTTTCCCGAAGCCTGCTCGGAGCCTGACGCCGCTTCAAAACGATAGGAATAATTGCTCCCCGTTTCAACCGAGCTTTTTTTCGCCCCGTCGGTCTTGCCCGTCGCCGCGTCGTATTTTTCGGTTTTGAGCGATTCCGACGCTTTGACGCCTTCGGAGACTTTTTCGCCGTCGGCTTTTTTTGCCGATTTGTTCGGCTCCTCCTGCTCCTTATATTTTTTTGTTTCGGTATTCTTATCCTTTCCGTCCTGCATATTCGTCACCTCTTTCGAGCTTAGTATCTGCAAGGCGGCGTATTTTATGCAAAAAAGCAAATAAAAAAGGCGGCTTAATGCCGCCCGTCATGACAAGGCTAAAAATTTTCGAAACGCTCCTCCATGCGCTCGAAGAAAAACACCACAAGCTCCTTCACGTTGCGCTTCTGCGTTTCGTAGTCCTCGCCGTTTAACGCCACCATATTGAGGCAATGCAGAAAGCCTGCGGAAATGGTGGAAAAGAAATTGGGGTTTTTTATTTTAGTAAGCAGCGTGGGATAACGGTTTATTATAAGCTTGTTTATGCTCAGCTTGACCATGTCGACAAGCATTTTCTGAAAGCTCTCGAAAAAAGCCGTATTGCCCTGATTGATAATTTCCAGCTTGTCCCTGTTTTCCCAGATAAAATCCACCGTCGCGTCCGACACGTCTTTCGCTTCAACGTTTCCGTGCTCGAACTCCGAATCGATTTTTCGCGCTATTTCCTCCATCAATGGCTCCACGACGGCGCAGTAAAGCGCCTCCTTGTTGGTAAAATAACGATAGATGTTTCCCAACGAAATATGCGCGTTTACGGCTATGTTTCTGATTGACGCATTGGCGTAGCCGTTCTCCTTGAACTCGTTTATGGCAGCCTTCAGAATTTTTTCTCTCACATCGTTTTTCAGGTATTGCATACTTAATTTTTCCCGATTTGAATTGTACAGCATGGCAGAAAAAAAAGCAAGCAAAAACGAACAATAAGCAAAATGATTTATTTTATTTTCATTTTTATCTTGCATTTTTAAACATTTGACATAAAAGCGAATTTGAGTTACAATTATCGGCGGCGTAAAAACGCCGCATTTTACGGAGGAAAAATGAAAGATATTCTCGAGCTCGATATCAAGGGCTACAAAGCCGACCTTCCGATTCTGCCGCTGCCCAGCGGAGTAAAAATTGCCTTTTTCAACCTGCACGGCAACACGAAAATGACAAAGCACTGCGCAGACGAGCTTGCAAAGCAGCTCGACGGCTGCGAGGTGCTGCTTACCGCAGAGTCAAAAGGTCTCCAGCTCACTCACTGCATAGCCGACAGGCTGGGGCAGGATTTTTATGCCGTTGCGCGCAAATCGCAGAAGCTGTATATGCAGGACGGAATCAGCGTGGATATTTCCTCCTCCATAACTACGGGAAAGGAACAGCGTCTTTACCTTTCCAAGCACGATGCCGACCTGCTGAAAGGTAAAAAAGTCGGCATAGTAGACGACGTGGTTTCCACCGGCAACAGCCTCGAGGGGCTGGAAAAATTGGTGAACATGTGCGGAGGCATTATTTGGAAAAAGGCATTCGTGCTCGCCGAAGGAGACGCCGCAAACCGAAAAGACATCGTTTATCTCGCCAAAATCCCCCTGCTTTAAAGACTTAAAAGCCGCCTCGAAGGCGGCTTTTTTCATCTGCGTCGTTTTACGTTATTTTTTCTCGGCAGCTTTTTGTTTTGCGCGCCTCCTTTAGAGGCGTTTTCCGCAATCACGGATTTTTTTTCAAGACAATCCGAAATTTCTTTCACAAGCATGTTTCCGATTTCCCTGCCCAGCTCAAAAAGCCTTTCCCCCTTGTCGGCATCCGGGATTTTCTCGCCCTTGGGCGCAACATAAAGGTAAAAGGCGGGGATAGATTCCGCTTCCATCTCCAGCACTCGCTTTATGTTTGATATCTGCCCCAACGAATAAAATTTTTCTCCGCTGTAAAAATATACGTCCTTGTCCTCGCGAGTATCCAGACCGTCGCTCAAACTCTTGAAAACCACTCTGACGTCGGCATAAGCGGAGCTGTCAAACGTCTTTTCGCAAGCGCCGCGAACCAAATCCCGCAGCCACTCGGCGCTGAGCTCTGTTTTGCCATCCTTCAGCTCCCTGAAAAGGCAGTTCAGCACGTTGAAAGAAAATTCGCCGTGTTGGAGAGCTGCGACCAATTTCAACGTGGCAGCCCTGTTTTCGTTTTCGTGACCGGATTTTTCAAGCTCGTCCGCAGCCTGCGACAGTTTTTGTTTAAGCTCCTCTCCGTCGTTCTTTAAAGCAGTCAGAATTCCGTCGTTGACGAAGTTGAAATCCTCGCGCCGCTTGATTAAAGAATAAAACTGTTTGACGTTTCTTAAAAGCTCGGTCAGCTCCATAGCAACGATTTTGTCGTCGTCGTCCAGTCCCGACAAGCCGATGCCGTAAAAGCTGTCGTAATAAATGCGCTTTAAAACGACCATAAGCCAAGAATCCGTCCATTGAGTGAGCTTAACAGCCTTTTCCTCATAGGTAGCGCCGAGCAAAGGCATCCACAGCCCGCTTATGTCGTCGGGATTGGAGACTATGCTGCGCAAGCCGCCAGACCTCTCGTCGGCGTCGCTTTGCGGCTCGGTCAGGAATTTGATAATCAGACGGAATACGACGTCCTGAAGCAGCGTGTCTGTTTTGATAACTCTATGGTGGAAAATTACGTCAATGTACAGATTGCACCTCTTTTTAAAAAAGCTTTCCACAGTGTTTATTGCCTTTGCGGGTATGCAGAAGCGAAGCTTTCCGTCATTGTCGCCGGGCAAGTAGGACAGCTTCAGACCGCTGATTATGCGTTTATAATCCAAATCCCCCGCATTTATGCCGCTGCTGAGATAGTCCCTTACTACGTAATCCAGCCTGTCGCAATCGAGCGATGAATCGGTAAGAACGTGAAGATATTTGAATTCGCCCTCGTCCGAGAGAATTTTCAACGTACAGCACATCACCATCTGCTCGAAGAACGACTTGTATGCCTTTTCGTCCGCCTTTCCTCTGCTGTTGTCGGTAATCAGCTTCTGCAAAACGGATCGGCTTATTTCCCGCCCCATTTCCTCGTGCAGCTGTTTGCTGCTCTTTTTCGAATCCACCGCTCTATTGAAATCCTTCAGCCTTTCGGAACGGAAAACAACGGAGCTCCCGCCGTCCGTATCCGAAACACGCTGCGCCTTTTCGGCAAAGCTTTTCGCCTTGTCTATCGCTCCCTCTACGATGTGACTGAAGGGAGGATGCCCCACGTCGTGCAGAAGCGCCGCGGCTCTCAGGGATTGAATAAGAATAAGATACGCAATCAGGTTCTTTTCCTCGAGATTATAGGGAATAAGACTGCCGTCGGTGTATCCCACTGCCGCGTCGCGCAGCTTTCGCCACTCGTCGGAGTCTACGATATCGTTGTCGCACAAATTTAAGTTGTCGTAAATTATACCCTTGTCTATAACGGAAGCTATTTTGTCCTTGTCAATTTCGTTCTCCTGAATCTTTTGCAGAGCTTCGGAAAAATCCTTGAAAAATCTGTCCTGCGACGCGGTTTCCGCATTGATTATCGCGCGATAAAACATTTCGGAGCAAAGGTACATGCAGCCTATCGAGTGCTCGAAACGCTTTGTTCTGTTGGAGGGAAATGTCAGATAAACAGTGGAATTCTGATATACGTCGTGCAGCCTGTTGAATTCCGGACTGGCAAGAATCCCCTTCTCGAAAGCCGTCAGCCTGATAAGACCGTGAATAGAATCGTTGATATTCATACCGTTTTCCATGCAAATTCCTCCCCGTTTTTAAATTATAATAAAAAACGCAACAAGCCCCGTGCGGTCCGTTGCGATTTTTTTCGACGTAAGTTATTTATGTTCGGCAGACGTCTTGGCGTAAAACATGAGACCGTCTTTGAGCGTATATTATCCCACATATTTTTCTATGTCAATAGGTTTAAAGAAACATTCACGCAAACTTTCGGCAAATTTTTTTTTCGGGCGAAAAATGCCGAATTATGTTTTTCGGAAAAGACGAGCCGGCGGCGCAATTTGCCGAATATGTTTTTATTTTGTCGTACAGACGCACGCAAAGCAGACGGCATGTTTTCATTGAACAACTTTGCCGAAAAAATGAAAAATCAGTGATTGAATTAACGTAAAAGCGTTGACTTAAGCTGTTTTTAGATATATAATGATTATAATTTCAATTCAAGGAACACAACCGATGAAAGTGTCAAGGGACGCTAAAGCAGCAGCTATTTTTTCGGACATGCCGCGCTCCGCGCGTTTTTTCCGCTACACTTTTGATAAAAAGCCCCGATAAAAACGTCGGGGCTTAAAATTTTGCAAAATTTTATACGGAGGTATATTATGGAACAAAACAACACACCCACGCCAAACGAAGTCGCTCCCGAAGCAATCGAGAAGCGCAGTTGGCTCGACCGCAGGTTCAGGCTGAAGGAGCACGGCACGTCTGTAAAAATCGAGGTCATGGCGGGCATCACAACCTTTATGGCTATGGTTTACATTCTTATGGTCAACGCCGGCATGTTCAGCGACCTGCAGGGAACTATCTGGAACGGTCCCAGCTATGGCGCGATGTACATAACGACGGCTATTTCCGCCATTATCGGCACCGTGCTTATCGGTCTGCTGTCGGGACTTCCTCTCGCGCAGGCTCCGGGCATGGGGCTCAACGCCTTTTTCGTTTACACCATCTGCATGGGCTTCGGCTTGACCTATGCCAATGCTCTCGTTTTGGTGCTCATTGACGGAATCGTATTCATTATTCTCACGGTTACGGGACTGCGCAAGGCTATATTCTCGGCAATACCCGACTGCGTGAAAAAGGCTATACCCGCCGGCATAGGTCTTTTCATAGCTTTCATAGGTCTGCAGAACGCGGGCATCGTCGTTGCCAACAGCTCCACGCTGGTCAACCTCGTTTCCCTCAATCTTCTCGGCAGCGCGACGTGGGCAAGCATTATGCCCGTGCTTGTGACATTGGCGGGCTTCATCGCAATAGCCGTCCTGTCCAAGAAAAACGTCAAGGGCGCCATTCTGTGGGGAATTCTGGGCGCGGCAGCGCTTTATTTCCTGCTCGGACTCACTGTGCCGGGCTTTTACAAGGGCGCAGGCTATCAGGAAACCTATACGTGGGACGCTCTTACCAACAGCTGGATCATGACGGGCTCAACTATCGGAAACAATGCCGGAAACTATTTTCTCGGTTATTTCGCCGAACAGGCATTGCCCGCAGCGGGAAGCGTCGGCGAAACCTTTACGCTCAGCTACCTGCCCAATACTCTCAATCTGAGCATAGCTCAGCCCTTCAGAGATTTCGGAACCATGTCGTTCGGCAAGGTCTTCACCGAGGGCTTTGACTTCAGCGGCTACCTTGCAAACAACAGCGCCGGCAGCCTTGTTCTCGTAATCATCACCTCCGCTCTCGCTTTCTGTCTCGTAGATATGTTCGACACGCTGGGCACTCTTTACGGAGCCTGCGCAAGAGGCAACCTGCTGGATGAGAAAGGAGACGTACCGAACATGAACAAGGCCATGCTCTCCGACGCTATTGCAACCACCACGGGAGCAATACTCGGCACAAGCACCGTCACTACGTTTGTCGAATCCTCCTCCGGCGTTGCCGAAGGCGGCAGAACGGGACTCACGTCGATAATAGTGGCAATCGGCTTCTTTGTCGCCATGTTCCTCTCTCCCATTGCGCAGCTTATCCCCTCCGCGGCAACGGCAACCGCCCTCATTTACGTCGGCGTGCTTATGATGAACGGCGTCAGGGAAATAGACTGGCTGGATCCTTCGGTCGCAGTCCCCTCTTTCCTCACCATTGCTATCATGGCGTTCACCTACAACATCAGCTACGGCATAGGCATAGGCATCATTTCCTACGTGCTCATAAAGCTGTTCACCGGCAAGGTAAAGGAAATAAATATAGTCACCGCCGTTCTGGGACTTCTGTTCGCGGCAATGTTCTTCCTCACCCACTGATAAAATTTTTTCAGACAAAAAATCGCGGGCCTGTTGCCCGCGATTTTTGTTTGTTTGTTTTATTTATTTATTCAAATGTGCTTGGCTTCATGAGCCGCGTCGTCGGTACGAGGAGTCTTCGTCTCCCCGTCCGCGTCCTCTGCGGCTGCCTGCTTTTCTGCTTCTAGCGGGATGCCCTGCTTTTTGAGAAGTACGGGCAGCTTTATTATGTACACGGCAATGACGGCAAGAACCACCGACAGCCCCGCCTGAACGAGATTGCGCGGCAGGCTGACAAGCGCGCTTGCCCACGTGCCGTAAAACAGCCATTTTGCGAGAAAATACATGCCTGCCATAAACAAACCGCAAACAGCCATAGCCGCCCCTCCCAACAGCGGCTCAAGCTTGGGATTGCGGCACTTGGAACGTATAAGCTTAAGAAGCAGTCCGCAAAACAAGCCCTCCAGTCCGTGAATAATCAGGGAATAAAACATCGTGGCGGGATACACGTACAAATCCGCGAAAAAAGTCCCCAGACCGCCCGCAAGCATGGCGGGAACCGGACCGAGAATCGCCGCCGTGAGAAAAATAATCGCGTCGGACAGATTTGTATATCCTCCGTCGATTGACGGCACCTGTATGAACACGGTAGCCACAAAGGTAAGCGCGGCGGCAACCGCCGAAAAGGTGATTTTGAGCGTTAAGTTTTTTGTCATAAAAAAAGCCTCCCTTCTTTGGCGGCCGGAAAAATTCGCGCAGGCAAAGCCTTTTCCTTGACAGGCTTTGACGCGCAAGCGCCTCCGACGGAAAAAACGCCGCAAAAAAGCGTTCTCCCCTATCGGAAAGAACGCGCGAAAAAGCCTAAAAGCAAAAAGCTCCGAGCTGCTTTCTTTCCCATTCAGACTTTGACTGGCGGTTGCGGAATCTCACCGCATCGGCTGTTGGGGCTGTCGGACTTGTCTGCGTAAAGCAGCATTACCGCCGATAAGGAATTTCACCTGTCCCAAAGAAATATTATATTTTAAATATAAACCCGAAAATTCGGTATGTCAAATGATTTCGACGCAAAAAATAATTTTTTTTCATCCTCCCAGAAGCTTTTCCCACTCCGTCGCGGGAACAAGCTTAATCGCCCCAAAGGCGGCGGCTCCCACTATCACTCCCGACAACACCCCGATAAGCGCAAGATAAGGCAAAAGCGACAAAATAGCCGTCGTCTCGGTCACAAGCGCATAAACGATATTTTGCACGACATTGTGCGTCACTGCGCCCGCAACGCTGAGCGCGACTATTCCGAAACGATTTTTTCCGCCCAAAAACAGCAGCGACATGACGGTCAGCGAAACAACGCCTGCAGGCAGACTGTACATAAGCGACGAAAAGCCTCCGGCAAAGAGATTGCCCAGAATTATCTTGACTGCAAGCACAGCAAAGGCGTGTCCCGTACCAAGACATACAAGCGCAAGCAAAACGAAAATGTTTGACAATCCCATTTTCGCGCCGGGCAAAATCAACGGCGGAAACAGACCTTCCACAACAAAAACCGCCAGCGCGACGGCGGACAGCACGGCGGTCGCGGCTATACGTGAAGCGTTAAATCGTTTTTCCGACATCACACAACCTCCCCGTCGCTTTGCGGGCCGTTTCCGACGCCCGTGATTTTCAAGGCGTGGGGCACGCACAAAACGACGTCCCCCGCCCGCCTTACCGACAAGCCCCTGCATTGTCCTCCGCGGCAGTCGCTGTCAACCACACGAGTCTCGCCGTCGCTTTTTATTTCGATAAAATTGACGCCCTTTTCCGTTGTTACGGTCAGGGCGAGCACATCTCCGTTTTTTTCTGCGGAAAGACCCGAAAAACCGTTTTTGCAAACATATTCCCCGCTTTTTACGTCATAAGAAAAAATTTGTTCACCGTCGAAATATATTTCAACGGCAAAAAGCTCGCCGCGCGGCTGCCCGAATATAACAAAGCCGAACAGAAGAACTATTATCAACGCCAACGCGCCGAAAACAAAAAGGTCTCTTTTGAAAAAAAGCCTTTGAGATTTTATCAGCTCCGTCCGTCCCCTTGTGTTGACGGCGTTTTTTGAATTTTGCCTTAAGGCGGCACTGCCCTGCGATGCGCAGTTAAAATCTTCGGCTTGGTTCACATTTTCAGACACGGCTTTTTTTGCGCGTCTATTTCTCAAATCCAGCGCAACTACAAGCGCAGCGGCGGCAACAAGCAGCGAGACGCCGATTATAAGCCCCGCATAGTTAGCTGCGGCGATTTTAAGTCCGCCGTCGGAAAACTCCGCGCGCAAAAAGTCGCCCTTCACATCGAAATCCGCGTTTCCGGCTGCAATAAATTTACCTGCCTGTCTTGTCATAACAGCAAAACCGTCAAGTCCGACCTGCTTTAACTCGGTTTTCAATGCCAGCTTTAAGGCGTCGGAGGCTTTTTCAGTCATAAAAACCGTGCTCAGCGCGTCCGCCGCCGCTCCGCTGCCGCACACTGTGACGGCGCTCATGACACCGCCGTCCACAGGACATCCGGTTCGGGTATCGATGATGTGGCAGTATCTTTTGCCGTCGATTTCATAAAACCTTTGATAGTCGCCGCTCACTCCGAGGCTCACGTTTTCCAACCCCGAAATGACGAGAGCGCGCTCGCTCTGATTTCGCGGATGACTGATTTCCACCGAAAAGCCTCCGTCGAAAGGACTGTCGAGAAAAACGAGGCTGCTTTGACCAATGTTTATCGACGCGTAAGTTTCGCCCTTTTCCAAAAGCAAATCGCGCACTCTGTCTGCGGCAAAGCCTTTGCCAACCGCGCCCAAATCCAGCATAACGCCGTATTCCGTTCCGTCAACCTCGACGGTTTTCAACGGCTTGACCAAAAAATTCCCGCCGTATTCCAAAAGAGAAAAATCAGTCAGCTCCTTGAACGCCTCTACATACCTTACGTCGGGCAAAACGCCCTCCTCTCTGTCGTAAGGCATTCCGACTTCTTCGCCGTTGTAAAAGCGCGAAGAAAAGCCCCACAAATCCACCGAAGCGGCAGCCGTCGGGTCGAACAGCCCGTCGGAAGCCTCGAACAATTTCCGACACTCCTCCAGCGCGGAGTAAGTCAAGGCGCTTATTTCCAGCCTTTCGCCCGGACGAGCCGCGTTGAACCGAGAAACGTCGCTGTTTCTGTCCGACGCGCTCAAAACGCCGTCGATTTCGTCGAGCAGCGACCTTACGTCCTCCAGTGCGTCTGCCATTTCATCCTTACGCGCCTGCGTAGGATTTTTTTCGAAAATTTTCACGCAGCAATAAGTCCCGAAAAAATCAAAGGACTCAAAAGACGCAGTATATATTTTTTCCCCGTCCGAACATCCGAACAGAGCAAAAAGAGCAAAAATCAATGCCGTCAATGAATAAAAAATTTTGTGCTTCATGAGTTTTCCATTGTATTATAGCACAAACGGGGACGCTTTCAATCATTTGCGACAAAATTGCCCGTCGTCATACGAAAAGACAGTTATCTGATTAATTTATGGATTTGTATTATCAAACGACTGCGACCTGTGTCAGTTAAATACGGATATAAAAAAAGTTTATACTTTTCGCAAACAAATGCAAAACCCTGCAAGGCGGATAAAAAAAGCAATTCTTGAAAAAAATCGTTGACAAACCCGAAAAAAGCAATTATAATATTTGAGTTCGTTGGGGTATAGCCAAGCGGTAAGGCAACGGATTCTGACTCCGTCATTTCGCAGGTTCAAATCCTGCTACCCTAGCCAAAAGTCGTCGGCGCCTTTGTCGCGAAAGAAAAAACACCCGTTTCAGGGTGTTTTTTTCTTTCTCTCCTTTTGCTTGACGACTTTTTTACTTAGCGTATGCGGATACATCGAATTTTGTTTCACTCGCTCCGCTCCCTCCCCCTGCGCTTCGCTCGGGACAAATCCTGCTACCCTAGCCACGTCGGAGCAAAGCGCGCTTTGCTCCGTTTTTTTTGCAAAAAACTTCCGCCTGCCTGCTTGCTCCTCCTCTTTCGCAAAAGTCTCGCTCTCTTTTTCTTCCCTCGACTTTTTGCGATTTTTTATTTTCAGGTCGGCGCTGTTGTCGCGAAAGAAAAACACCCGTTTCAGGGTGTTTTTTTCTTTCTCTCCTTTTGCTTGACGACTTTTTTACTTAGCGTATGCGGATACATCGAATTTTGTTTCACTCGCTCCGCTCCCTCCCCCTGCGCTTCGCTCGGGACAAATCCTGCTACCCTAGCCACGTCGGAGCAAAGCGCGCTTTGCTCCGTTTTTTTTGCAAAAAACTTCCGCCTGCCTGCTTGCTCCTCCTCTTTCGCAAAAAGTCTCGCTCTCTTTTTCTTCCCTCGACTTTTTGCGATTTTTATTTTGCTTCCCTCGACTTTTGGGCTTTTATCCGCCTTTGTCGGCAAAACAAAAAAGACAGGCATTTTGCCCGTCCTTATGTTTCAGGTTTCATCCAAAAGCATTTTGTCGGCTATCAACGCAATAAATTCGCCGTTTGTGGGCTTTTCATTGGCGGTGTAAATTTTCGTACCGAACAAATTGTTGATGTTTTCTATTTTCCCTCTGTTCCAAGCCACTTCTATGGCATGTCTGATAGCCCTTTCCACCTTGCTGGGAGTCGTGCCGAAGCGTTTGGCTATTTCGGGATAAAGGCATTTTGTAATACTGTTGATTTTCTGCGAATTTTCCACGACGAGCTTTATTCCGTCTCGCAGATACTGATAACCCTTGATATGCGCCGGTATACCTACGGTTATGAAAATATTCGATATCTTTTCATCCAAGGTTTTGCCGAGATTTGTAGGCTTTCCTGCAGTCGTGTATGTAGTTTTGGCAGATTGAAGATTTTGCAGCTTTTCGTTCAATACGGCGCAGTTGACCGGCTTAAGCAGATAACCCGCCGCGCCGCTGGTCAGACACCTCATCATAAAAGCCTCAGACTTGAGCTCGGACAAAATCAAAAATTTCATTGACTTCTTGTTTCTGAAATGCTCCATAAGGTCAAACGCATTCAGTTCGGGCAGCATTATCGGAGTTATTACCACGTCCACATCGTTTTCATCGAGATATTGCAAAGCCCTGTATCCGTCCGTCTCGTCAAGTACGAATTCATAATCATTGTTTTGAGCAAAATATTCCCTTATTTTGTTTTTGCTTTCCGTATCCTCACCGATTAAAGCTATCTTCAATTTTATCGGCCTCCTTGTGATAAAGTATAACATATACGAATTAAGCTTGTCTACCGTTATTGTACAAAATAAAACGCTAAATTTGTACAATTTTCACGTATTTTGTCGAATTACGTAGCAAGAAAGAGAAAAAAGCGCATTTTTCATACAGTTTTGTTGGTAAATGTCCTAAAAAGTCAATAAAACGAGAACTTTCAATCTTATCGCTTTGCAGAAAGTGTTAAATAAATTACCATAAACGCTGCTAAAAGTCAATTAAGCGTAACGTCGCAAAAACGGACTATTCTAAACATTTCGCGCGGAAATTTGCACTTTAAATCGAATTTTGTTCTTGCCGCTACTCATTTTGGGTAAATATGCGTTTATTTTTCAGGCTTGTGTAAAATTTATTTCATGAGAATCGAAAAGGAAAATTTTTCTGAAACATTGAAAGAAATCCGAAAACTCTCAGAATTGAAACAAAAGGAAGTCAGCAGCCGTCTCGGCGTTTCGCCCAACTGCTACGCATCCTGGGAGCAGGGCAGGACGGAGCCGTCAATATCGTCAATCAGAAAGCTGTGCGTGATTTTCGACGTTTCAGCCGACTATCTGCTCGGGATTAAGGATATCTGAAAAACAAAAGCCCGCATGTCAGGCGCCGCAAATATGCGGTTCCATAAGGACAAGCGGGCTTTTTTGCATGACAAAATACGTCATTTTATTTCAAATTCAATTAAAAATCGTCAAATGTCGTTTTCAAGGCGAGGCAATGCCGACAGCTGCGTTTTTACAGGCAGAAACCCGCTTCTTAACGCTGTTTTTATGGACGCAAGATTACCCGACTCACAGCAATAAAAAGCAGCTTTTTGGGCAGCCTCTATTTCGTCGGCAAGACGCGCGGTCAGCGCGCTGCCTATGCCCCTTCCCCTAAAAGCAGGCAAAACGTCCACTCCTATCTGCATCATATCATTGCAGTCGCAGGACGCTCCGGCAAGTCCCGCCAGCCTATCGCCCCGAAAAGCCGCCACTGCAAACGCGTCCAGCTCACGCCTTTTATAACACAGCGCATTGCGCCACTCGGGAAGATAGTATTCCGAAAGCTCCTCTTTTTCAAGCCTGCAAAAGCGCACGCCTTCCGATGAGCAAATTTTTCGCTCTTTCGACGGCAAAAAATACAATGTCGGAGTCCCCGCCGTCAAGCCGTGCCTGCCGAGTTTTTCATCAATCCAGCGTAGCGCCCGAGCTCCGAAGCAATCCTTGCCCCTAAAAGTACGTGCAAATTCACGCGCCTCCTCGCCTAACGCGTCGCAAGCGCATACAACGGAATTCCGTCCGATTGAAACCACGTCAAAAAAAAGCTTGCTTGTCAAATCTTTTCTCGCCTGCGGCGGACGGGCATTAAGTATACGAACTACATTTTCTTCACGAAAAAAATCCTGCGGCGCACAGCCGCAATCCGCTGCAGACTGCCTGAGCGCAAGCTCCGAAATTTCTTTTTCCGTCATAAGCTTTTCCAATGCCACCCCCGCCGGCGGCTGATTTTCCACTTAAAAAGGCAAAAGTATCCATTTAGAAAATGCTGCCGCTTTTAACGAATAGTGAGTAATAAAGATAAAAATCAAAAATCCTGCCGCTTGCGCGGCAGGATTTTCGATTTGGAGCGGGAGACGGGATTCGGACCCGCGACATTTGCCTTGGCAAGGCAACGCTCTACCACTGAGCCACTCCCGCATACAGCCGACACAGCCTATAGCTTAAAAATTATATAACAAAAAGCTTCGATAAGTCAACCGATTTCGCCTTACATAAGAGAAAAATTTTCACAACGCTTCTTCGGGAAACATTTTTGCCTTCAGCCTCGACACCAGCTCGCACAGCGGTACGAACAAAAACACAAACAGCAGAAAGTTGGACACTATATGAATAGCAAAAAATACTATGCCCCTTGCGTAAAGCAACCCGAAGCGCAGAAAGAAATCCGCGCCGTTAAACACAAATCCGCTTCCGCCGAAAGCGATGAGAGTGTCTGTCGCGGTTGACAGCACTCCGAAGAAAAACGTCAGTGCCGCAGCTATTCCCGCCGTTGCCCATCTGTTTTTTATCCGGGACTTTCCGACAAGCGAAAAAATAATTCCGACAAGCGGCCAATAAATAAAATAATACAACACCCAGGTGTTGAAGCCCCAAAGCACCGTTTCAATCGTGCAGAAAACAAGGCTCACGGACAGGGAAAAGAGCGCGCCGAAGCAATATCCGGCTAAGGCAAGCAGTATGGTCACGACCTCGATGTTGGGCAGCGCCATAAGAGCCAGCTTGCCTCCGGACACAAGAGCGACGAAAACCGCCGCAAGAGCAATCCGTTTAGCCGAATCCTTCATTTTCTCAGCCGCCGTAAACGATGTATGTAAACACAACCACCGCGCCGTCCTCAAGATGCATGTGGGAGACGCCGAAGCCTGAATTTACATATTGCGTACCCTTATATTCATACTCCGATTTGTAAGCCGAAACGTCCTCGTCCTGCTTTACGGAAGTATAGATATACAGCCATTTGTTTGAAACGGCGTCGTTGGCAATCGAAACGGCATTTTCGCCCTTTGTCGATATGTCGCTCAGAAACGCGCCCGTCGCGCCGCCGGTGAAATTGAATTCGATTTTTCCGGCATCGCCCAGCGCAAACAGCACGTCAAGCAGGCGGTCGCGTGTGGTGTACCCTCCTTCGGCAAGGTCGACGGAAATTTCCACGGCAGGGTCGGACTGATTGTCCAGCACTATGGTCATGGTACCCTTCAGCTCGTCGCCCGTGCAGCCGACAAAGGCAAGCAGAGCGGCGGCAAGCACGACAATGGCAAGAAAAATGCCGAGCAGTCTTTTGTTTGTTCTTCTCATTTGGTTTTACCTCCAAAAAAAATGTGTATTTTTCCGGAGAAAAATACACGCAAAAATGTCGGCGCAAAATACGACCGCAACGACAAAGCGTCCACCTCCCTCCGGGTTTTGCTTTTTCCCTTGCGGCGCAGAATATCCTGACTCGACGCCGTTGCCGCGCAGCCTTCCCCTTTCGAGTGGCTTGTTTTGCACGACCTTTAAGACGTTTACAGTAGCGGGGGCTGTGACGGATTCCAACCGTCTTCCTCTCCGCGGCAAGCTATTTAATTGTCAGAATTATACAATGACCGACGTCGGTTGTCAACTATTTTACGTCGCGTTTGACAAAGCTAAGCATACCTATGACGCCGAAAAGAGCTACATAACACAAAGGCACGAACACCGCGTAAAGCACGGCGGAAACGTCCGGAAAATTAAAATCGCCTGTGGCATTGGACAACGCTCCCGTAAGCGTAAGCTTGTTCAAAACATCGAAAATGCCGCCGGCGTTTACGCCCGTGCCAAGAGGATTTATAATCATCCCGACGAAAAGATTCAAGCCTATCCCTACGCCAATCACTCCGCCTATTGACCTGAGCATAAACGCCAGCGCCACGTAAAGCGCCGAAAAGCCCGCGAGAGACAGCAATTCCAAGCCGATATCGGCAAACAGTAACCCGACATAATACGAATCGGGCTGCCAGAAAATAAGTCCCGACAGATAAGCGACAATAACCGATACGCCAAATATTGCGGCGGAAGCGACGAAAACCTTGAGCCACTTTGAAAAATAAACTCCGACGCGTCCCGCGCCGGAAGCCAGAATCTGACGAAGCGTCCCATGCGAAAACTCGCCCGCGACAAGCACTCCCGCCAGAATCATGCAGAAAACAGGCACGTCAACGTTCAAAAACGAAATCGCAGCCATAAGCTCGGGAGAAAGAAGCTCGCTTACGCTGCCTTCAAAAACAATCGAGCCCACAAGCTCAAACGCCATATTCAGAAACATGATTGCAAGCAAAGACAGGACTGCCGCGATGCCGAAGCATATCCAAAAGGCTTTGGAGCGTTTAAGTCTGTAAAAATCCTCTTTCAAGACGTTTTTTATCATTTGTTTTCCCCCCGCATAAGTCTGAGAAAATAGCTTTCGAAATCCTCTCTCAAGCAATCTATTTTCCTGATTCCTATTCCGTTTTCCACCAGCAGCCTGTTGTAAACGGGGATGTCGCTTTCTTCACCCTTTGCGAAAATGACGTCGTTTTGCACGCTAGTCACTTCCACGCCTGCTTTTTTGAACGTCTCGACGGCTTTTAAGGCGTCGGTAAGACTGTTTTCCACGACGATACGCACACAGCTGGCTGCCGCTTGGGCAAACTGCTCGGCGGAAAGCTCTCTGATAAGCCTGCCCTGCTCCAGAATACCGAAGGTTTTTACGAGCTTTTCCAGCTCGCCGAGATAGTGAGAGGAAACTACGATGGTCGTCCCCTTTTGCTCGTTGATTTTTTTAAGCAGCTCTCTTATATCGTTTATGCCCACGGGGTCCAGCCCGTTTACCGGTTCGTCCAGCAAAAGAATTTCAGGCTCGTTTAAAAGCGCGAGCGCCAGCGCAAGACGCTGTTTCATGCCCAGCGAAAAATCCTTGACCTTTTTGCCCTGAAAATACTCCAGCCCCGAGAGCGAAAGAGCCTCGTTTATTTTTTCCTTGTCCGCATTGACAAGCAGAGCGCGCGCCTCCATATTCTGCCACGCCGTAAGCCCGCCGTAAAGCGCAGGACCTTCGATGATACAGCCCACCCGCCTGCGCTGAATTTCGTTTTCCTCATAAGTTGTCGCGCCGTTTATCGAAACGTAGCCGTTGTCGGCGGCTGAAAGCCCCGCCACGATGCGAAGCAGGGTGGTTTTGCCCGCGCCGTTCCGACCGACCAGACCGTAAATATCCCCCTTTCGGATATTTAAACAAACATTGTTGAGCGCACAGAAGCCCCGCCCGAAAATCTTGGTCAGACCATGCGTGCTTATTGCATATTGTTCCATTTTACCCCCTTAAAGAAGTCAACCATAATAAACAACTCGATTATTTTGCTCATTTTACACCAAAATCCGCGCAAAGTCAACCTCTGACGAAAGACGCTTGCAACAATATTGTAAAATACGCTTTTCAACCGCTTTCCCCTGTTGACAACGCTCGGGCATTGTGCTATGCTTTGGACAAATACGGAAAAGGAGGTGAACTACATGAAAATAGCGCTTATTGCGCACGACAAAAAGAAGGACGACATAATCAAGCTTGCCGTGAAATACAGGGACGTGCTCAAAAACCACAAGCTGTTTGCTACGGGTACGACAGGCTCGCTGATTATTGCGGAAACGGGACTTGACATAATCCGAATGAAAAGCGGTCCGCTCGGAGGCGACCAGCAGATAGGCTCCATGATTGCGGACGGCGAGCTTGACCTCGTGATTTTTCTGCGGGACCCCTTGACAAGCCAGCCGCACGAGCCGGACGTGTCGGCGCTTATGCGGCTGTGCGACGTGAAAAGCATTCCGCTTGCGACAAACAAGACAAGCGCGGCTATTATGCTGGAAGCGTTGGCAAACGACGGAATAACTCAAGCGGAAAAGGACATTTAAAAACACAGCTCCGTGAAGAACTGTGTTTTTTCTTTGCCTTTTTTCGTATGGCTCAATTACTTCAATCTTCGATATGTCTGTAATCCACCCGCGTCACACCCTCAATGTCGGCTTTTTTTACTTCCAGCAAATTGACTCTCGGAACAACGACTGCAGTTGCAATGTCGCCCAAATATATCACCTTGTAGTTGAGTACCAGCGCGTCGCCCTCCACAGCCACGCTTTTGACTAAATTATAAGCGTTGCCTGTGCCAACATAATAGCCGATGACCACCAATGACTTCCGGCTGAAAAAATTATATCCGCACCGGCGCATGGTTTCCTTTAAATTTTCCATGCGCTCGTCCTCGTATTCGCCGGCAAGATTCATGTCCCACCTTATACAAAATTCAACGTACTCCTCCACCGAGGAAATAAGCTGCGCTCCGGAAAAATAGTCCACTCCCGCCTCGCCGCCACAAGACCCCTCCATTCCCAACCTGACGTCCGAAAAAACCAGCTCGTAAAAATAAAACGCGTCGTAGTTTCGGCAAGCGCACAGAGACATAAGACACAGGACGAGCGCGACGACTGTCGCAAACAGTTTTTTAAACAATTTTCCACCTCCCGTTAAACCGAAAAAACCGCAAGCGGTCATTTGCCCCCTCTTGCGGATTGTGACAACGAATATTCAAGTGCAACGCGCGGTGTGACAAATGCCGAGTGTCGTATATATCTATATTCTATTATATTCTTTCCCGCTTGTCAAGCATAAACTTTTTTAAGCAAATTTTCCACAGCCTTTTCCAGCGCGGCGGCGTCGCCGTCGTTGACAAGAATTTCGACGTTTTCGCGCTGCTTGCCGCAGAAAGCGTTTTGCCTTTGAATAATGCTTCTCACCTGCTCCTCGCTTCTGTCGTCGCGCGCCATCGCCCGCTTAATCCGCGTTTCTTCGCTCGCGGTCACCAACCACACGCCGTCAAACAGTCGGATTTTGTCGTCGGGCAGCAGTTGAATTTCCACAAAGACCGTTCCGTTTTGCTTTGCAATTTCCTCCTCGAGCAAGCCGAAAATACGCTTGTGAAAAATTTTGTTGAGCTTGTCTGTCTTTTCCGAGTCGGAAAAAACCTCAAGCGCCAGAGCGCGCCTGTTTAGCTTTCCGCCGTCGACAAACCTCTCTCCGAAAACCCGCACTATGTCTTCAAGCGTGTCCGACCGCTCCGCCGCCCGTCGGCTCAGCGCGTCGCAATCCACCACTTGAAAGCCTTTTTTCTCAAGCAACCTGCAAACGGTGCTCTTGCCGCTGCCTATGCCGCCCGTCACAGCAATTACTTTTTTTTCCACGTCACTTCGCCTCGAAAAGATTTTTTCCTACGGATACGTTTACGTCAAGCTTAACGTCCGAAACGTAAACCGCTTCCATTTCCTTTTTGAGCAACGACGCCACCCGCTCCGCCTCGTCGGCGGCGGCGTCCACTACCAGCTCGTCGTGAATCTGCATGATGAGCCTGCTTTTGAAGCCGCCCTTTAAAAGCAGGTCGTTTACCCTTATCATGGCGATTTTTATTATGTCGGCGGCGCTGCCCTGAAGCGGCATGTTCATGGCTGCCCTTTCCCCGAAGCTGCGCAGCTGATAGTTGGAGGAATTTATTTCCGGAATCTGTCTGCGCCTGCCCGATATGGTTGTCACGTACCCCGTACTGCGCGCCTGCTCGACGTTGCCGTTGAGATAATTTTTTATCGCGGGATAGCGTTCATAATAGGTTTTTATAAACTCTCGCGCCTTAGCGACGGTCACGCCTATGCTTTCGGACAAGCCGAAATCGCTCATACCGTATATTATGCCGAAATTGACCACCTTTGCCATGCGCCGCATGTTTGCGGTAACCAGACCGACGGGTATGCCGAAAATTTCCGACGCGACAATGGCGTGAATGTCTTCGCCCTTGTTGAAAGCGTCAACCAGCGAAGCGTCTTTGGAAAAATCCGCAAGCAGTCTTAGCTCTATCTGCGAATAATCCGCGCTTATGAGAAGGTCGAGCTTAGGAACGAACATGCGTCTGATTTCCTTGCCCATATCGTCGCGGACGGGTATGTTCTGCAAATTCGGCTCGCTGGAAGACAATCTGCCCGTGGAGGTCAGCGTCTGATTGTATTTGGTGTGTATCACGCCGTCTTTGACATAAGGGCGAAAACCCTCTATATATGTGCTGTTGAGCTTGGTTACCTGTCGGTATTTAAGAATAAGCGGCACGACGGGGTGCAAATCCATCAGCTTGTTCAAAACCTCCGTATCGGTGGAAAAGCCCTTTTTGGTTTTTTTGAAGGTAGGCAGCCCGAGCTTTTCAAACAAAATACGGCTAAGCTGCACGGAGCTGGAAATATTGAATTTTTCACCCACAAGAGCGAAAATCTCTCGAGACACGCTTTCCGTTTCCGAGGTGTATTCCGCGCCAAGCTTGCCCAGCACTTCTTCGTCCACAGCCACGCCGTTCTTTTCCATTTCAAACAAAACCTCGGCAAGCGGCATTTCGATTTCTTCGTAAAGTCTGATTACGCCCGCTTCCGCCATCTGCCCGACAAGAATTTCTTTGAGCTGCCTTAGTCCGCAGGCGTGCGGCGAAACCTCGTATCTGTCAACCAGCGATTTAAAATCCTTGAAAGCGCGGTACTCCACAAGATATTGCATTATACTTATGTCCCACGCCACGTTTTCGAGAGTAATACCGAACTCGTCCAGCATGTGCTTCATGCTTTTCGAGTCGTAAACTATCTTGCGGCTTTTGCCGCTCAAAACCGGTCTCAATGCCTCCAACGCTTCCTCAAAACGTATCCCGTCGAGAAAATTGTGCGTAACGACGATTTCATATTCCTTTCCGTCCTCGAAGCTAAGAAAAATGTTTTCGTCGAAGCAAACCGCCAAGTCCGCAGAAGCTTTTTCCGTCAATTTTAAAAGCTCGGACCTTTCGGTGATTTTCACAAGCTCGGCGTCCGGCTGTTTTTCCCTGACGTCGCCCACTATCGGCAGCCTTTTGAGCAGACTTCTGAACTCCATCCACTCGAAAGTTTTTTTGACTTCCGGACCGAAAACCTTGGGTCTTGCGCATTCGTCGAAGCTGCAAGGGATGTCCGTGTCGGTTCTGATTCTTGCTAGCTCTCTCGACATATAAGCGGATTCCTTTCCCTCGAGAAGCTTGGTTTTAAGCGCCCCTTTCACCTCGTCTATATGCGCGTAAATATTGTCCACAGTGCCGTACTCGCAAAGCAAAGACACAGCTCCCTTTTCGCCGATTCCCTTGACGCCCGGTATGTTGTCGGACGCGTCCCCGCGAAGCGCTTTGAACTCCACAATCTGTTCGGCTTTCAAACCGTAGTTTTCAAGCAGAAGCGCGGGAGTCACCGTTTCCGTGTCGCTGACGCCGCGCTTTGTAAGCATGACGGTGGTTTTCTCGTCGACAAGCTGGAGCATATCTCTGTCGCCGGTGATTATTAAAGTGGTGACGCCGAACCGTCTCGCAAGCGTGCCGATTATGTCGTCGGCCTCTATGCCTGCGCTGTCCACCGTTTTTATCTTCATTTCACCAAGCAGCTCCTGCAAAACGGGCATCTGCCTTGCCATGTCGTCGGGCATGGGGCGTCTCGTCGCCTTGTAGCCCTCGTAAATGTCCTTGCGGAAATTGTGCCCCCGCTTGTCGAAAGCAACCGCAATATGCGTGGGATTAAGCTCGGTCATGGCTTTGACGAGAATATTCATAAATCCGTACACGGCATTTATGTTTTTGCCGCCCTTGTCGTTCAGAACGGGCAGCGCATAATACGCTCTGTTGAAAATACTGTTTCCGTCCAGCAACATCAATTTGTCCATACTCCCATTATAACCCAAAAATTCCAAATAAACAATCTTTTGGGCAATATACCCTTTCCGCTTTCTGCCGTCAAACCGACGAAAATCGGCGTAAGAAAGGAAGGCAGGAACAAAGCGCAATTCCCATAAAAACTAAATTTCTATAGAATTGTACTTTAAATCGGAGAGTAAACACTCTCGGACAAAACGTCCGAAAGTGTTTCTACAAATAATTGAGCTTGCTAAGTAAATAAATCGAAATTTTATATTTCTTTTGACAATATCAACTCGTATGGTTCGTTGTCCCTCAGAAATCCGCCGATGGCACGATACCCAAGCTTGTAATAAAAATGCTGAGCGTATTCATTTGACTGAGTAGAAGTCATGACGGAATGAAAACCTGACAGCTTCATCTGTTCTTCCCAAAACGCAATCAGGTTTGTTCCGTGCTTATTGCCACGATATTCGCTCAACATAAAAAGCATATTCATAAACGGAGTGTTATCCCAAAAATAATTAAAGCGCAACCAACCTATGTTTTTACCGTCAGTTTCTGCTATAAGAATGTGCCTCTGTTCGATTTCATTTATCAATTGAGTTTCGGGAATGTGTTTATCATAATGTGTCAAAAAATGCAAGTCTTTTAATTCCGCAATTCGTATCGTCATACTATACCCCTAAAATTACTGTTATCATACAATCAGTGTATAATATCAGAAGTGAAATAACAAGCGGTTGATAAGTGTAGCTTATTTTGCGTAGTTTCGCCCTGCGGGCTTTTTGACCACGCAACAATTATATTATAAAAAGACGCGGCTTTACGCCGCGCCTTTTGTCTTTCATCTGCAACTTACCGAAAAATCCTATGGAAACTACGGCAATATCTTACCTTTTGTAATTGCACTTTTAAAATCCCAGCACGCCCGTGCTCAAAACCACGATATAGCCTATATAAAGCGCAAGCAAGGTTATGCCCTGCCAGCGGGCGAATTTGCCTGTTATCATCGACGGCACGACGGAAATGAGCACAAAGCCCAGACATACGGGCATATCCAGATAGATAGTCTGGGTATTTATGTCCAATCCGCTGCTTCCGCTGATAAACGAACAAACCGGAAGAATAAGCGTGAGATCAAGTATATTTGCGCCGATTATGTTGCCCACCGACAGCGACGCCTGCTTTTTGGCGATTGCCGTGATTGTGGTGACAAGCTCCGGCAGCGAAGTGCCTATGGCGACCATTGTTACGGCGATTATGCTTTCCGGCACGTTCAGGCGCACGGCAAGCTCGCTGCCGTATGTCACGAGCAGCTGCGCGCCGACAACAATAAACGCAGTGCCGAACAGAAATTTAAGCACGTTTATCGTTATTGTTTTCTTGTCCCGCTTGACAACGGTCTCTCGGGCGGGCGCACTCTCTAAAGACGTCTCTTTGTCGACGGCTGTTCGGGAAGACGTTTCATCGGAAGCGGACCTTGCCGCGCCCGAAGACAACTCCGCAGCTCCCTCCGCCGCAGGAAGCGGATTCATTTCGTGCTTTTTTGCGCTGCGTAGATTTTCAAAGATAAACAGCCCGAAAATAAGAATTACGATTATCCCTTCCCAGAAATTGAGATTGCCTCCCAGCGAAAACAACCAAAGCAGAGTTATGCTTGCAATAAGCAGAATTCCCTTGCCGAGCAAATCCTTGCGCTTCATAACCGAAGGCAGACAAACCATGGATATTCCCATAATAAGTCCGATATTTGCCACTACAGAGCCTACGGAGTTGCCCACTGCTATATCCAGATTTCCCTCCGCAGTCGCTATGATTGAAACAAGCAGCTCGGGAAGAGTCGTTGCCACGCTGACTATAGTTGCGCCTATGACAAATTTCGGCACTCCCGACACTTCGGCTATCCATGTAGCCGCGTCCACAAAAAAATCGCCGCCCTTTATTATCAGAGCAAGCCCGAGCAAAAAAAGAATTATTACCCACCATATACTCATAACAATCACCGCCGAGTTATTATTTTATGAAAAACGCCGAGGGGAATATTCAAACTCCATAAAAAAACTCAAGCGCGAAAACGCACCTGAGTCTCATCATTTAAGGCAAGCCAGACCGAAAAGGTCAGGATGTTGACTTGTCGCGGAACAAAGCCGCCAACTACTCCCTCACGGACAAATAAATTATACTTCAATCAGCCAACCTTGTCAAGGCTTCGCATACAAAACTTTCGTTTCCGCCAAAAAATTTCCGCCCGTGCCAAAATACGCGTATTTAAGCGTCACAGATCTATTTCCGTAACGCCGTCGTCGATGTAGACGTCGGTTTCTTTCTCGACGTCAACGTCTGCTATGACCTTTGCCGGCAGCTTGAAATAGGTTCCCTCGCTCCTTGCCAGCAGAGTGTCTCCGTCGAACAGCTCGGCGACGCCGACATAAGCGCGGGAGGTGTTTTTCGTCACGCGCCCCACCGCCTTGAGCTTCCTGCCGTAGGGAGTAGGCTTGAAATAACGCACGTTGAGCGAGCCGGTGACCGCCCAGGCTTCAGGCTCCAGCGTCCAAAGCGCGCGCCCCGCAACCTCATCCAGCATTGCGGAAATTATGCCGCCGTGCACTCTGCCGGGATAACTTTGATGCAGCTCGTCGAAAGTGACAAAGCTTACGACGGATTTGTCCTCCATTTCGTAAAAGGGCGCTTTTACTCCCTTGTCGTTGTCCATTCCGCAAATAAAGCATTTTCTCGTGTTGAACTGTTTTTTCGTGACTTTCATTTTCTCAGAATACTCCTCGATTTCTTTTCTCAAACCAAAAACAAATTTAAAAACCGCCCGAAGGCGGTTTTTAAGTGTAATACATAGACATTGGAAAATTAAGGAGGGGGATTTGCTCCGGCAAACAATGAAAAAAACCGGAAAAAAAACCAATGTCTGTGCGGGCTGATTTTGGGGAAAGCGCTTCCGAAGAAATGCCTTCCTTATGATGATAAGATACCACATACCTATTTTCTTGTCAAACGATTTTATGTCGATTTTTATATTTTTGTAAAAATTACACCGACTTTTTTAGTCGCATTATGTCGATTCGGATGCCATACGCCGCAACGGACTCAAGCCATGCTCTATGCAGAAAATCGCCGTTCAGTCGGACTAAAGCGTTTTCCGACAGCATGTCCGACCGGGTATTATATGCAAATTATGCGCCTTTGAAAAAAAATTAACAAAATCCGTCGAATTCGGAATTTTTTATAATATCGTTTTCAAGTATCTCAAAACCTAATAATCTTCTTTTATCAACATAGGCATAATCATACGATATCCTCTATCCTCTATTCATATGACGAAAGAGAAAAAAGTTTTTTGTTTTTCACTGCTTAATTTTTCACCGGTTAGTTGGTGATACGCACTAACAAGAGCATACGATTTCAATTCCAAGATACAATTTTCAATTGTACTCTATCCAAAAATATTTAGCAGAATATAAATTAGATACTTTAACGATTATTTAAATCAAAAGACACATGCAACGAAGCCGAGCATGCCGCTTTTGCGTATGTCTCGATGGTAGAGATGTTGGGACTCAAAGGAGCGAAACGACGGAATAGCGAATTTGAGCGCAGCTCAAAACGCGTCACCTAGCGGGTGAGAGTCCCCGCAAAAAAAAGCGCCGCCTGATTGGCGGCGCGTGGTGGAGATGATGGGACTCGAACCCACGGCCTATGCGTTGCGAACGCATCGCTCTACCAGCTGAGCCACATCCCCGAACTTTGATATTATAACAAATGCCGAAAAAAAACACAAACGATTGCGAATACTTTTCGGAAAAATTTTGTCGGGCGAACCGGTTTGTTTTTGTTTGTAAATCGCTTTTTCGGCAGACACGCTTTCAAAGAATCAGTTCAATGCAAAAAATAAAAATAAAGTAAAGCCATTTTTTGCTTTGGTCGAGCTGTTAAACTGCTTTGAACACAAGGACTTCATTTTTGTTTATTCCACGGGCGAGCCTTACCCAACCAGCCTTGACAATGCCAATAGTTTGCGTCGGTATAATCGGGATTGTTGCGGTATAATTTCTTTTGCATAAGTCTGCAAAACATAAATTTAATTTTTATGAAAATCTTTGTACGGGCAGGCTTCGAATAATTGAATTTTTCATACTTTTCCGAAAGCCTGCCGATTTTTTTCGACAGCTTTTTCCTGCGTTTTTCGGGCAGCCTTTCCCAAACAATATCGCCCATAAGCGCACCCGTAAAAATACCGATACTCGAAATCCCCCACCAGGACAAGCTGTGCTTTATGTCATTTGCCGCCGACCTCGCGCCGGCGCCCAGACATTGCGTTATGACTACGGCGCGTTTCCCGAACATTTCGGCGAGCGGACGATGCGGCATCCAACGATACGCGAAATGGTCTAACAACGTCTTCATCGCACCCGTAGCATGCATGACATAAGAAGGCGAGGTCATAACAATCAAATCGGCTTCTAAAACCGATTTTTCGACGGCTTGTATGTACTCGAAATCTTTGCAAGTTTGCTCGCCGTTTAGACAGCAGCTTGCGCACCCCTTGCAAAAATTCGGACAATCCTTCGGCAGGTAAAACTCCGTAATCTGCGCCTTTGTTTTGAAACGCTCTAAAAACATTTCCTTCAATTTGTAAGTAACGCCGTGTTTTTCCGTTCCGTTGACAACAACGATTTTCATACCGCCGCCCCCAATAAATCCTGCAGCATTTGCCTGTGAAATTGTTTCCTTTCCGTTTTGTTCCGTAGGTTTACGCCCTGCGAAAGCATTATTATATCGCTTCTCAAAAAAGCCTGCTGCATCGCCGTAATAAGACAATAAGTCGTTCTTTTCACCTTGCTTTCGCTCCAATCGGGACGGCAAGCGGACACAAGCGGAAGATACGCCGAATACGTCCTGTGGGTATTGTCGTTTTCCTTGGGCGTTTGCATATCGGTCAGTATAGAAATTTTAGAAACCGCATAATGGTCAAACAAGAAATCCAACGTCATTGCTCCGAGATATTCGAGCTTTTCAAACGGCGTTAAGTTTTTTGTCTGCTCGCGTATAGCGGCAAATTTTTCTACAATTCCGTTTATAATTTTTTCTACGCACAAGGAAATCAACTTGTCTTTGTTTTCGAAATAATAATTTACAAGTCCCAATCCCACTTCCGCCTTTTTGCAGATTTCGCGAACAGTAACAGCATTTATTTGCTCGCCCTTTTCTTCGATTAAAGCTACTGTGGCTTTTATGATTGCTTCTCTATTATCCATTCAATTACGCCCTTGAACAATGTTCAAACACACGATAGCATATTGCGAACATAAAGTCAAACGATTTGAACGATGTTCAAAAAAATCTTTGCCGTAAATTTAAGCCGCAGATAAACAACGCAAATGACAGTCATGCTAACTTCGCGTCAGAACGAAAGAGTTTGTTTTCTGTTCAACTCCGCTCCGCAAACAAAAAACTCGGCTTTTAACAGACAAAAATCAAGCAAACCTCCTGCTCTGCATTGTACGCGAAAAATTTGTGTGCATATTGCGGGCACAAATTATTTATAGTAAATTTATCGACAAAAATATTCAATCAGTACGCTGAAAAAAGTAGCCACCGAAACAAAAACGTAATAAAATAATTAATCATAAATTAGGTCAAACAACTACAAGCCGCATGCAAAGCGGCGGCAAATCTATTTGAATGGAGAAAAAATGTTAAGATTAGAAAACATAACGAAAGACTACAAGGTCGCCGACACTGACGTCGCCGCGCTGCGCGGCATCGACCTCGCTTTCAGAAAAAGCGAATTCGTGTCTGTTCTGGGACCTTCGGGCTGCGGCAAAACCACGCTGCTCAACATAATAGGCGGCCTTGACAAATACACGTCGGGCGAAATGTTCATAAACGGAGTAAGCACGCGGCATTTCCGCGATGCCGATTGGGACGTTTACCGCAACCACAGGATAGGCTTTGTGTTTCAAAGCTACAATCTCATACCCCATCAGACCGTGCTGGGCAACGTCGAGCTGGCGCTTACCATTGCGGGCGTAAGCAAAGCGGAGCGCACCAAACGCGCAAAGCGCGCTCTCGACCGCGTAGGACTGGAGGGGCAATACTACAAAAAACCGAATCAGCTGTCGGGCGGACAATGCCAGCGCGTAGCCATAGCGCGCGCGCTTGTAAACGAGCCGGACATTCTGCTTGCCGACGAACCTACCGGCGCGCTGGACACCGCGACTTCGATTCAGATTATGGAGCTGATAAAAGAAATTGCGAGCGAAAAGCTGGTAATAATGGTGACGCACAACCCCGAGCTTGCGGAAAAATATTCTACGAGGATAATCAGGCTTCTCGACGGGCGGACGATAGACGACAGCAACCCCTATTCCCTTAAGGAGGAAATGACAGAACACAACAGCAAAGCGGAATCGGCTCCTCCCGCCGAGTCGGCGCCGCTGAAACAGAACGCGCCCTCCGCAAAGCCGCAAAAAAGAAAACAAAAAAACAAGTCGAACAAAGAAAAAGCCAAAATGTCCTTCTGGACTGCTTTCAGGCTGTCCGCGCAAAACCTGTTTACGAAAAAAGGCCGTACAATCATGACAAGCGTTGCCGGCGCGATAGGCATAATAGGCGTTTCGCTGGTTTTGGCAATTTCTTACGGCGTGCAGTCGTATATCCGCACTATGCAGAACGACATGCTGTCCGGCAACCCGATTACAATCGAGGAGACGACCTTCGACATGAGCGCGCTCATGACCACCATGACGCCGTCGGAGAAAAAAGAGCTGATTGTCGAAAACGGCTTTGTCAACGTCAATTCCTTAATCGACACGCTCGTGCAGCGTTCAGGCACGGCTGACAATCTCGTCATAACCAACAACATAACTCAGGACTACGTGGATTTCGTCAAGGGATTGCCCGGCGAGGACACGGCTGCGGTTCACCTTGATTACGGACTGGACGTAGGCAACAACATTTACACCGACTTCAAAACGGAGCTTGACGGTCAGACTCAAAACATGTCGCTCACCGCGATAAGAACAATTTACACCTCCGTGCTGAAGGAGACCAAATTTGCGCAATACGCCACTTACGTGACAACTCTGACCCAAAACTTCAGACAGGCGCCGTCGGACGACGCTTATGTGCTCGAGCAATACGACCTGCTCGAGGGAAAAATCGCCCACGCCTCCGACGAGGTCATGATTGTCGTGAACAAGAGCACCGAGCTAACCGACTTGCTGCTCGCTCAACTCGGATACTATTCCCAGGACCAGTTCATGAACCTTGTTTACAAGGCTTCGGACGACCCCCTGTACGACGCTTCGCTCGACAAGGAAAGCTTTTCTTATTCCGAACTGATAGGGCGCACATTCGTCTGGTATCCCAACGACGAAATTTTTTCAAAATCTCTCAATCCGTTTTCCCCTTTCACCTATCGGGCTTACGGAGACGGGCTTGAAAACGGCGTCGAGCTAAAGGTTACGGGCATACTTCGTACCAAGGAAGATATTTCATACGGCTGCATGTCCGCAGGCTTTTACTACACCGAAGCCTTCGCGCAGTACGCGATAGAACAAAATATAGACTCGGAAATAGCCTCATATCTCAATGAGCAGGGTGAAAAGAACTTCACCAGCCTCATTTACAACGGCATACCTACGGGAATAACATTCGATTATTCATACACATATCTCGGCGAAACCCACGAAAACCAGACGGGGCTTGTAGGCACTCCCAACGCGATGTCCGCTCTTATGGGAAGCATGGGCGGAGGCGGGAGCGGCGACGCGCCGGACGAATATTATACGCTGACGCTCCAGCAGCTGGGCGGCATAAATCTGCCAAGCTCACTTGCCATTTATCCCGTCAATTTCGAGCACAAGGACGCCGTGCTTGCTTATCTCGACATCTGGAACTCCGACGAGGATATCGTCATCAACGGAAAGACAATCCCCGCAGCGGAACGCGACGACATCACATACGCCGACAATCTTTCGCTGGTCATCTCCATGATAAACGATTTTATTGACGTAGTCACCTATGCGCTCATAGGCTTCACCGCGCTGTCCCTTGTAGTTTCCTGCGTCATGATTGGCATAATCACCTACGTTTCCGTCGTGGAGCGCACAAAGGAAATAGGCGTTATCAGGTCGCTGGGCGGCAGAAAACGCGATGTTTCTTATCTGTTCAATGCGGAAACATTCATCATAGGACTTGCCTCCGGGCTTATCGGCATCGGCATAACATATATTTTGTGTCTGATAATCAACCTGATAGTAAGCTCTGTCAGCGTGATAGCGGCTATCGCTGTGTTCCCTTGGTACGAAGCGCTGATTATGGTATGCGTAAGCGTCGTTCTTACGCTGCTGTCGGGCTTGTTCCCCTCGCAGGCTGCGGCGAAAAAAGACCCCGTAGTCGCCCTGCGCACGGAATAAAGGACTGCAAATATGTCGGAAAGATTTATTCGTACCCGCGCGCTGCTCGGCGACGCGGCATTCCAAAAGCTGCAAAACAGCCGCGTGGCAGTATTCGGACTGGGCGGCGTGGGGGGCTACATTGCGGAAGCGCTGGCAAGGAGCGGCGTCGGCGCGCTGGAGCTTGTCGATCCCGACACCGTGGACGAAACCAACATAAACAGGCAGCTGTTTGCCCTGACCTCTACCGTAGGCGAAAAAAAGACACAGGCAGCATTAAAAAGGCTTAAGGATATAAATCCCGACGCCGAAATAAACGTGCACGAGTTGTTTTACTCGCCGGAAACCGCAGACCGATTCTGTCTGGAGGGATTGGACGCAGTTGCCGACGCGATTGATTTTTTCCCCAGCAAGCTGGAATTGATTTCAAGAAGTCAGAAAGCCGGCATAAAGCTTGTCAGCTGCATGGGCACGGGCAAAAAGACTGACCCGTCGCTTTTGAGAGTTTCGGACATATACGAAACCTCGGTATGCCCTTTGGCGCGCAAAATGCGCTCCGAGCTTAAAAAAAGAGGCATAGAAAATCTTACGGTCGTCTGGTCTCCAGAGCAGCCCGTTAAGGCGCGGGAGCCTGCCCAAGCCCCTTGCGGACAAAAATTTATTCCCAGCGGCGCAATCGTGCCGGCAGTAGCCGGACTGTACGCCGCAGACGCGATAATAAAATATTTGATTTCAGATTGATTTTGTTCGCCGCCGCGCTTAAGCGCGGCGGCTTTTTTTATACTCGGAAATCGTAGCTGACGGTGGCATCTCGGACTCAAGACACATATCCTAAATTATATACGTTTAATCGGAGGACGATATGTGCGGAATCTTCGGCGTAAGCGGCGGCGCTCCCGCCGCGCCAATAATTGCTGCCGGCTTGAAAAAACTCGAATATCGCGGCTACGACAGCAGCGGAATAGCTCTGTCCGGCGAAAAAGGGATATGGCTGTGCAAATGCTCGGGCAATCTTGCCCGTCTTGAAAAAAAGCTCGCTTCATCCCCTCCTCCGCAGGCGTCTGTCGGCATAGGACACACGCGCTGGGCAACGCACGGGGAAGCGACGGATCTCAACGCGCACCCTTTTTTGTCACGAAACGGAGCTTTTGCCGCAGTTCACAACGGCATAATCGAAAACTACGCCTCCCTGAAGACTTTTCTTGCAGACAAAGGCTTTGTTTTGCAGTCGGACACGGACAGCGAGATCGTTCCCATGCTGCTGGAGTATTTTTACGACGGAGACGTGGTCAAAGCCGTTTTAAACACCCTTTCCGCTCTCGAGGGAGCTTACGCGCTCGCAATAGTTTCGTCATACGCGCCGGACTGCATTTTCGCAGCCAGAAAAGACTCGGCTCTGTCCATAGGCTCGGCAGGCGGCGCTTCATTCGTTTCGTCTGACGTGCCCGCACTCGGCGGACTTGCAGAACGCAGCTGCACAATGCCCGAGCAAAGCGTTGCCGTGCTGCGAAAGGGAGAAATCCTTCTGTTTGACGGCAACGGAAGAAAAACCGTGCCCCGGCTTCTTCCCCTTCCGTCAAACAACGACGACGCCGACAAGGGCGCTTTCCCGCATTTCATGCTTAAGGAAATTTTCAGTCAGCCGCGCTGTCTTGCCGACGCCGCAGCTCCCTTTCTGGACGGCAGACTGCTTAAAAACGAGCTGTTTACGGACGAGGAGGCAAAAGGCTTCAATCGCGTAAAGCTCATTGGCTGCGGCTCGGCTTTTCACGCGGGAGTCGCCGGAAAATATTTTATCGAGAGGCTTGCAGCCCTGCCGGCGGAAGCCGAGCTTGCGGGAGAGTTTCGCTACAGAGACGCCTTGTCCGACAAAAATACTTTAACGGTGTTTGTCAGTCAAAGCGGAGAAACCGCCGACACCCTGCTTGCGTTAAGACACGCCAAGGACAGAGGCTCGCCTACACTCGCCGTCGTCAACACTCCGTTGAGCAGCATTGCTTCGGAAGCGGACAAAACGGTACACACCCGCGCGGGCACGGAAATAGCGGTAGCCACAACCAAAGGCTACACCACACAGGTGCTGTGCCTGTTTGCCGTCGCTCTTTTGCTGGGCAAGGCGCGCGGCACGCTGCCCGCTCCGGAGGAAAGCTACGTTCAAGCCTTGCTCGAGCTTCCTCAGGCGGTCGAAAGCGTTCTCGGACTGAACGACCGGCTCAAAGCAGCCGCAAAAGCCGTGTGCGGCGCGCAGTCCGTATTTTTCATCGGACGCGGCGACGACTATGCCGCGGCTATGGAGGGCGCACTCAAGCTGAAAGAAATATCTTACATAAACGCAAACGCTTACGCTGCGGGGGAGCTAAAGCACGGCACTATCTCTCTGGTAGAAACAGGCACCCCGGTTGTCGCGCTGGCAACGGACAAATCTCTTTTCCGCAAAACGGCGTCCAATATCGAGGAGGTCAAGGCGCGCGGCGCAGATACCTTGCTGCTCACCACCGCCGAAGCGTCGGCGTGCTGCCGGTCTTCCCGGCTCGGAAATACAATTCTTCTGCCCCATTGCAGGGAACTGGGCATGATTCCCGCGTCGGTTTCGCTGCAGCTGCTGGCGTATTATGCCGCAGACGCACTCGGTCGTGACGTAGACAAGCCGAGAAATCTCGCAAAATCCGTAACGGTGGAATAAACAAAGCCGCAGGATGATACCTGCGGCTTTGTCTCAAGCGCGTTTTTTCGCTTTTTCTCCTTTGGGCGTCTGCTTGACGGAAACGCCGCCGCCTTTTGACGACTTTTCCGTTTTGAGCAGCACGCTGCGCTTCAAAGCGTCCATAAGGTCCAGCGTCTTTTGCTGTCTCGCTCCTTTCGGAGCGGTTATTTCCTTGCCCGCTACCTTGACGTCAATGGATTTTCTCAGCCTCTCCGTATATTCGTCCTTGAACTCGGCGGGATTGAATTTTCCGCTCATGGCGTTTATCACAGTACGGGCAAGAGACAGCTCCTTTTCTCCTCCCTCGCTCTGAAGCCTGACGGGATTGGTCTGCACTTCTTCCTCGAAATACATGGTATTGAGCAAAAGCGCTCCGTCCTTAACTCTGAGAGCCGCCAGCGTTTCCTTGTTGCCGAGAACGCAGCGGGCAATTCCCGCCTTTTTTTCCTTTGCCATAGCCGACGCAAGCACTGCATAAGCCTTGTCCGCCCCCTGCGGCACTACATAATAAGGCTTGTCGAAATATATAGGGTCGATTTCGTCCAGCCCGACGAACTTCTCGATGTTTATGGTTTTGTCCTTCGGAGTCTTGAGTTTTTCAAAATCCTCGTCGGAAAAGACCACGTACCTTCCCTTTTCGTATTCAAACGCTTTTACAATATCCTTTTGCTCCAACGTCCTGCCGTCGCACTCGTCGCAGGTTTTCAGATATCTGACCTTTGACATCGTCTTTTTGTCCAACAGCCTGAAGTCTACGCCGTTTGACTTGACCGCGTTTTGCAGCGAAACGGGAATATACACCAATCCGAATGAAATACTTGCTTTGACAGCCATAAAATCACCTCAATAGCGATTATTATTCCCATCTCGAACAAGTATTAACACCCTTGCAGCCATAACAACGATTTCACTCAATATTCTCTCGAAAAATTTTCAATTCAACTTTTTGTCAAATTTATTCACAAATCATTTGACATTCAAAATAATTCATGCTAAAATTAAACAAACAATTTTAAATAGTATTACTCATGTTTTTCAATGTCATTTTTCATTGCTTGTTTTCGAGCGGTTTCGGAAACAACCTCCTGTACGGTGACGCACCCTCTTTCAAGGGTGCGTTTCCGCTTTTAATTTCGCCGATTATTTTCAGGAAAAATACGACTGAAAAAAAGTCTTTGCAAAAGCCGACGCTCTGCCGTCAAACAGCCATTGTTTTTTTAAATGCGGAATTTCGCACCTTTAAAATTTCAGCAAAAACGAGGTCGGTATTTTCTGCGATACAAAAACGACGGCGGCGGCTTTTCTCCGGTTACGTTGCGGAAAGCGTAAAAAAACCGCAGACCTGCCGTTCTGCGGTTGAATTGTTTTTTAATTTCAAGGCAAACCGTTTTTGCCTCGTTTTCAGCTCTGATTTTTTCCTCCCGTCAGCTCATAGCTCAAAACAATCAGCTTTTCGAGTTCCTCATTCGGCAGGTCTCCGTCGAGAACGACGGAAATCCAATGATTTTTGTTCATATGATAAGCGGGCTGAACGGCGGAAAAATTTTCCCGCATCAGCTCGGCGGTGAAAGGGTCGCACTTCAGGTTCAGAACCTCCGTCTTGCCCTCGCCCTTAAGTCCCACCCTGGATAGCGGCGCATAAAGCAAAATCCCGAACCATTTTTTGCTTGCTTTGTGACGCAAAACGGTAGTAAAAAAATCCTCCTCAAAGGGGCAGTCGGCGCTTGTTCCGGCAAGGGACAGCGCAAAATCAATCACGAATTGTCTGTCGGTCATCAAATTTTTTTCCTGAATTCCTCCCGTCCGGGAACGCCGTTTACAACATTGTCAGGATAGCCGTCGTAGAAAGCGCCCACGTTGACCGCCGCGTCGTATACCACATCCTGTCTCGTTTCCGCCGCTGCCCACGCCACGTGCGGAGTGATAAAGCAGTTTTTCGCGCCAAGCAGAATGTTGTCCTCTTTTATCGGCTCGTCCGAAACGACGTCAAGCAAAGCCGCGCGCAGCCGCCCGTTGTTGAGTGCGTCCGCAAGAGCGTTCTGGTCTACAAGTCCCCCGCGCGCAGTGTTTATCAGCACGGCCTGCGGCTTCATAAGCCCCAGAGTGCGGCTGTTGACTATCTCTCTCGTTTCTTCGTTCAACGGGCAGTGCAGGCTCAAAAAGTCGCTGCGTTTGAACAACGTATCCAAATCCGCGTATCTGAAATCCCTGCCCAAGTTTTTTTTGCGCGTTACGCTGTGGTACAAAACCTTCATGCCGAAAGCCGCAGCCGCATAGCCCACGCTGCTGCCGATGCTTCCGAAGCCCAGTATTCCGAAGGTCTTGCCCGCAAGATTTTCAATCGGAAAAGCGAAAACGGATTTTCCGCCCTCCCGCGTCCAGCCGCCATCCTTAACGAATTTCTCAAAACCGGACACGCTGCGCGCAAATTCCAGCAGCATGGCAAAAACATGCTGGGTTACGCTTTCCGTAGAATAGCGCGGTACGTTGCATACGGGTATGCCCCGCCTTTTTGCCGCCTCCGTGTCCACATTGTCGTAGCCTGTGGCAAACAGACAGATAAGCTCGAGATTGGGGCAAGCCGAAATCAGCTTTTCGTCGATTTTCGTCTTGTTGACTAGCAAAACCTCCGCTTCGCGGCAGGCGTCTGCCAGCTCGTCGCCCTCGAGCACGTCGTAAATTTTTACGTCTCCCAAGCTTTCAAACGTGCTGAAATCAACGTCTCCGTTGCTCACCGTGCACGCGTCTAAAATAACGATTTTTTTGTTTAACAGCTTTTTTGTCATCAATCCTGCTCCTGCCTTTTCACCGTCGTATTTCCCGAATTGACTTGCTGCCGAAACTATACGGAAAGGTTCGGCCTTGTCACAACGGCTGCCGAAGAAAACTCCGTCAAAGCCGTGCGTGCAGAAAAAAAGACCGTCCGTTTCAAACAAAAACAATCCTCCGCTTGTCGCCGCGCTTAAAACTTTTGTTTTCGCCTTGCTTGACTATTATACCAAATATTTTTTTAAAAAACAAATCCTTTGCTTAACGTAAAGACAAAATTTTATCCCGCCCGTGTCCGGCAAGCGCCGCGGCTTCAAGTCCCTTTTTTCGCGGGAGGTTTTCCCAAAAACGAATAAAAACCGCATTGAAGCTCTGAATTGTACAGCTTGCGCACCCTGTCCGCTTTGCGGCCGAACCACTCCTCGAATCTGCCGCAGGCAGTGAGCACGTAAAGGCTCCACTCGTCCAGCCTTTTGAACATCAGCCCGAAATCGCGGTAAAGCGTCCTGAGTCCGCGCTCGTCGGACAATCTTTCGCCGTAAGGTGGATTGACGACGGCTACTCCGTGCGCAAACCGCGACGAAAAGTCACGCATATCGGCAGCCTGAAAATGCACTCTGTCGGACAGTCCCGCCGCTTTCGCGTGGAAACGGGCGAGAGACACGGCGTTTGCGTCGATGTCGAACCCGGAAATGCGCAGCTTGATTTCGCGTTTTTCTTTCTGCCGGGCTTCCTCCTTTGCAAGAAAAAGCGCGCTTTTCCCGTCGGCGTTTGAAAAGCCGGAAAAAGCGAAATCTCTGTTTAAGCCGGGCGCGCGGCTCAAGCCTATGCAAGCCGCTTCGAGACATATTGTTCCGCTGCCGCAAAACATGTCGCAAAACGGTCTGTCGGCTTTCCAAACGGACAAAAGAACAAGAGCCGCCGCAAGCGTTTCTTTCAGAGGCGCGGCTCCTACGAGGCTCCGCCAGCCGCGCTTGTGCAGCGCCGTACCCGTAGTGTCGAGAAGCAATGTGCAGCAATCTCTGTAAATGCTTACGAGAATTCTGTATTCCGCTCCCGTTTCGGGAAGAAAACCGCTTTTGTTTCCCTTGCTCAGCGAGACCGCAACGGCTTTTTTCGTTACGCTCTGAATTGCCGACAAGCCGTACAGCGCGCTTTTGACGGACTTCGCCTCCACAGTTATGCGGGCGTCATAAGGCAGTATATCCTTCCAATCGAGCGCGGCAACATTTTCGTACAGCTCGTCGAATGTACGGCACTCAAACCTTGCCGCCTGAACATAAATTTTGTTGGCAGTCCTTAAAAACACGTTTGCCCGCGCTATTTCGCCGATGCCGCCGTCGAAAAAAATCTTGCCGTTTTCGGCGGGAGAGGGCTCAAGCCCCAGCCCGACAAGCTCCCGTTTGAGCACCGCTTCGACGCCGCTCGCCGCAGTGGCGCACAGTTTCATCCTGCCGTCAAAAATACTCATGCCGCTATTGTAACACACCTGCGTACGAAACCCGCTTTTAAAATCGAGAAAAATAAAATCTTTTTGAAAAAATTTTGCCGCGCGCTGCCTGCGGAGGCTTCGAGCGTTTTTTTGCCAATCAAACGTCGAAATTTCCTCCCGACATTTAAAAGCAAATATATCTCCTGATTTAAACGTATCTATTAATATTAAAACGACGTTTTACGTCTTAGCATAAAAAAAATCAAACAAAAAAGCCGCCCTGACAGGGCGGCTGAAAAATTGTTCTGCTCTTATATGCTTCCGACGTACTCCATAAGGCGCAAAACCATGACGGAATAGCCGTATTCGTTGTCGTACCAGGCGACCAGCTTGACGAAATTGGGGTTGAGCATAATTCCCGCTTTGGCGTCGAACACGCCGCCGCTCGTGCTGCCGATAAAATCGCTGGACACCAGCGGCAGATCGGTAAAGTCGAGGATGCCCTTCATTTCGTTTTCGCTGGCGCGCTTTACTGCGGCGACTATTTCCTCATAAGTCGTAGATTTTTCCAGCCTGACGGTAAGGTCCACTACGGACACGTCGAGAGTAGGCACTCTCAGCGACATTCCGGTAAGCTTTCCGTTCAGCTCGGGGATAACCTTGCCGACGGCTTTTGCCGCTCCCGTCGAGCTGGGGATAATGTTGCCCGACGCGGCTCTGCCGCCTCTCCAATCCTTTCGGCTGGTGCCGTCGACGGTGCGCTGCGTCGCAGTCGTGGCATGAACGGTTGTCATAAGCCCCTCTATGATACCGAAATTGTCGTTTATGACCTTTGCCAGCGGAGCAAGGCAGTTTGTAGTGCAGCTGGCGTTGCTGATAATTTTCGTTTCGGGCTTGCAGTCAAGGTGGTTGACTCCTACAATATACATGGGCGCATCCGCGCTGGGAGCGGTGATGACCACCTTTTTGGCGCCGCCGGCAAGATGCCCGCCCGCCTTTTCCATAGTAGTGAATTTGCCTGTGGCTTCGGCAACCACGTCGACGTTTTCCTCACCCCAATTTATCGCGGAGGGCTCGGACTGGTTGAAAACCCTTATTCTTCTGCCGTTGACAACAAGATAGCCGTTGTCAACCGATACGTCGGCATCGAATCTTCCGTGAACGGTGTCAAACTTCAACATGTAAACCATATAGTCCACGTTGGAAGAGTGGTCGTTGATGGCAACGACTTCCACATTGGGGAAGTCAAGCGAAGCGCGCAGTATCAAACGTCCGATTCTGCCGAAGCCGTTGATGCCGATTCTCACTTTTTTCATCTCGGAAAAACCTCCTGTAAGCCTTAGAAAAAGGATTTACAATAAATATTTTTTATGCTATATTATTATAAGTCAAAAAAAATTATTTGACAACTAAATACGGGGGTCAATTTCAAAATGCCACTGACAACAAGCAAGGAAATGTTTGCCAAAGCCTATGCCGGCGGATACGCGATAGGCGCGTTCAACGTCAACAACATGGAGACAATTCAGGGTATCGTAGATGCGGGCGTCGAGTGCCGCTCCCCTCTCATACTTCAGGTTAGCAACGGCGCGAGGAAATACGCCAAAATGGTTTATCTCAAAAAGCTGGTCGAGGCAGCCGTCGAAGACACGGGGCTGCCCATCTGCCTGCACCTCGACCACGGCGACAGCTTTGAAATCTGCAAGCAATGCGTGGACGACGGCTTCACCTCCGTCATGATAGACGCGAGCAAGCTGCCCTTTGACCAGAACATAGAGCTTTCAAGGAGAGTCGCCGACTACGCGCACGAGCGCGGCGTTGTCGTGGAGGCTGAGCTGGGCACGCTCGCGGGCGTGGAGGAACACGTCTCCAACAAATACGGCTGTTTCACCAATCCCGACGAGGTCGAGGAGTTTGTTTTAAAAACAAACGTGGACAGTCTTGCGATAGCCATAGGCACCTCTCACGGAGCTTTCAAGTTCAAGGGAGAAGCTCGTCTCAGGTTCGATATTCTGGAAGAAATTTCCGGGCGGCTGCCAGAGTTTCCCATTGTTTTGCACGGCGCCTCCTCCGTGCCGCAGCAATTTGTCCGCACGATAAACGAAAACGGCGGAGACATGTCGGGAGCGCAGGGCGTGCCCGAAGAAATGCTGCGCAAGGCGGCGGAAATGGCTGTGTGCAAAATCAACATAGACAGCGACATAAGGCTTGCCTGCACCGCCACGATAAGAAAATATCTCAACGACAATCCTTCCCATTTCGATCCGAGACAATACCTCTCTCCCGCCCGCGAGGCGATAAAGCAGATGGTAAAGCACAAAATTCTCAACGTGCTGGGAAGCAACGACAAAATCTGATTTTTTTCTCCCTTTGCGGACGCTCAAAAGGCGTCCGCTTTTTTGTATGTCGCGTTATGTAAAAAAATATCGTTTTTTTCAAAAAACTTTGTTCAAAACGATTGACAATTGCGCTCTATAATATATAATAAATCGGGTGGTTTAGTAAAAACAAACAAAAAGTTAATTTTTACTAAACTTTTTGATTTTAAATTACACATCGGGAGGAGCAAATGGAAATCGGCTCGAAAATCAAGGAACTGAGACTCAAAGCCGACCTGACTCAGGAGGAGCTGGGAGACCGCTGCGAGCTGACAAAGGGCTATATATCCCAGCTGGAAAACGACATAACCAGCCCGTCTATCGCCACCCTCGAGGACATAGTCGCAGCGCTTGGCACTACGCTGGTAGAGCTGTTTTCCGAAAGTCAGCCCGAGCAAAGCCCCGTTTACGGGACGGACGACTATTTCGTCAAGGAAAACGACGGCTACGTCACGCATTGGCTCATACACAACGGCGTGATAAACGAGATGGAGCCGATACTCGTCGAAATCCTGCCCAACTGCTCCACCGATGCCGACAATCCGCACGAGGGCGAAGAATTCGGCTACGTGCTGGAAGGAAAAATCCGACTTTATATAGGAAGCAAAAGCTATGAGTGCAAAAAGGGCGACAGCTTTTACTTCAAGTCGGAAAAGGTACATTTTTTGAAAAACGTCGGTGCCAAAACCGCCAGAATTCTGTGGGTGTCCAGCCCTCCGAACTTTTAGACGAGGTGAGAAAGCATGGTAAACAACTCAAGCATAATTCAGCTTAAAAACGTAACAAAGCTGTACGGCGACAAAAAAGCCGTCAACAACATCAGCCTTAACATAAGAAAAGGCGAATTCGTGACATTGCTGGGTCCCTCCGGCTGCGGCAAAACCACCACTCTGCGCATGATTGCGGGCTTTGAAACTCCCACCGAAGGTCAGATTCTTTTCAACGGCGAGGACATAACCTCGCTGCCCCCTCACAGGCGCAGAGTCAACACCGTTTTTCAGAAATACGCGCTGTTCCCCCACCTCAACGTGTTCAACAACATAGCCTTCGGTCTCAAGCTCAAATACGTGCCGGACGGCACATACGTCGACAAGAAGGGAGTGGAATACGAAAAGCAGCGCAAGCTGACCAAAAGCGAAATCGAAGAAAAGGTAAACGCCGCCCTCAAAATGGTTGACCTCGAGGACTACGGACACCGCAACGTCAACAGCCTGTCCGGCGGTCAACAGCAGCGCGTCGCGATAGCCCGCGCGCTTGTCAACGAGCCTGAGGTGCTGCTGCTGGACGAGCCTCTCGGCGCGCTTGACCTCAAAATGCGCAAGGATATGCAAATCGAGCTGATGAATATGCACAAACAGCTGGGCATAACCTTCATTTACGTCACCCACGACCAGGAGGAGGCTCTAACAATGAGCGACACCATAGTGGTCATGCGGGACGGAGTTATTCAGCAGATTGCCAATCCGCAAAAAATTTACGACGAGCCGGCAAACGCCTTCGTCGCCGACTTCATCGGAGAGTCCAACATACTTTCGGGCACGTTTATCAAAGACTGCCTCGTGGACGTTTTGGGGCACACGCTCGAGTGCGTGGACAAGGGCTTCAAGAAAAAAGAACCGGTAGACGTGATTATTCGTCCGGAGGATATAGAAATACTTCCCGAAAACGACGAAAAGGCTCATTTCTCCGCAGTAGTCACGTCCTGCGTTTTCAAGGGCGACCATTTCCAGACCACGGTGGAAACCGAAGACGAGGAAAAAAACGAGCTTCTTATTCACAACAACTTCGCAAGCGGCGTAAATCAACGGGTGGGAATTTACGTCAAGCCCTTTGATTTGCACATTATGCACAAAAACCGCATTATCAACGAGCTGACAACAGTCATGTGGGATAACAACGCGGTCGAAATATGCGGCGGGCGCTTCCCCTGCAACGCCGACCTGCCGGCAGGAACAAAAGTAAAGGTAAAAATCGACTTCGACGACGTAATCGTGCACGACGACGAGGACGACGGAATAATCGGCGGCACGGTAGTAAATTCCATTTACAAGGGCAGCTATTATCAATGTATAATCAGAACGGACGACTACTACGACTTTTTCGTTGACACGGACGACGATTGGCTCAAGGGCGACCGTGTAGGTCTGTCGGTAGCTCCCGAAAAGCTGATTGTGGAGCTTGCTCCGCCCGAGGAGACACAAGAGAATGCTTAAAAAATTCCGTATGAGCAGAAGGGTGTTCGCTTATCCCTACGTGCTGTTTATGCTGCTCTTTATAGTTACGCCCCTCGTGATGATTCTCGTCAACGCGTTCATCGCGGGCGGCAAGCTGTCTTTCGACAACTTCGTGTCCTTTTTTACCGACAGAAACAGCCTGAACGTGCTGGCAATAAGTCTTGTCGTAGGCTTTGTCACCACCCTGCTGTGCCTGCTTCTGGGCTACCCCATAGCTTACATACTGAGCAAAATGGACAGCGGAAAAATTCTCGTGCTGCTCTTTATTCTGCCCATGTGGGTAAATTTTCTGATAAGGACGCTGGCAATCAAGAGCATATTCGATTGGTTAAAGGTACCTCTCGGTATGGGAACGGTTATTTTCGGCATGGTATACAACTATCTGCCCTTTATGATTCTGCCGTTGCACACTACTTTGTCCAACATCGACAAAAGCTACGCCGAAGCCGCAAGCGATCTCGGCGCCGACCCGTTCACCGTTTTTCTCAAGACGGTGCTTCCCCTGTCGCTTCCCGGAATCATTTCCGGGATAACCATGGTGTTTATTCCAACCATATCCACCTTTGCCATAAGCGAGCTGTTGTCCGACAGAACGATAAAGCTGTTCGGCGACTCGATCAATCTCAAATTCACTCAGGATATGTACGGAGTAGGCAGCGTAATGAGCCTAATTATGCTTGCGCTGGTGCTTTTGTCCAATTTCTTTATGAACAGATTCAGCAAGGACGTTTACAACAGAGGTGTGATATGAAAAAATGGTTTTCGAGAGCCTATCTGTACATAATGCTGGCAATCATGTACGCGCCTATCGTGCTGATAATCATATTTTCCTTTTTCAACACCGACAGGTTTTTCGATTTTTCCAAAGGCTTCAGCTTTGAGTCGTACGTATCCATTTTTACCAGCGAAAAAAGTCCGAAGCTTTGGAGCGCAATCAAAAACACGCTGATAATCGCCGTCGCCTCCTCTGCGGGCGCGACTGTGCTCGGCGCGTTTGCGGCAATAGGCATTTTCGCAATGGGAAAAAAGAGCCGCAGAATTTTGGAAAACATAAACCAGCTGCCGGTCATCAACAGCGAAATAGTTATGGCGGTGTCGCTTATGGTGTTTTTCACCACCGTCAAATTTATACCCAAAGGCTACGCGCAGCTGATAATTTCGCATATAGCGTTTTGCACGCCTTACGTCGTGCTATCCGTAATGCCGAGACTTATGCAGCTTGACCCGAACATATATGAAGCGGCGCTGGATCTCGGAGCGGGACCCGCGAGAGCGCTGGTCAAAGTGATGTTTCCGATGCTTATGCCGGCGATAGTGTCGGGCTTTGTAATGAGCTTCACGTTGTCTATGGACGACTTTATAATAACCCAATTCAACAAAGGGACGGAAACGGGTATCGAGACGCTTTCCACTTTTATATATTCCAACGCGCGCGTAAAAGGCATGGAGCCTTTCTGGTTCGCCATTTTCTCGATTATCTTCGTGGTAGTGCTCAGCACGCTGCTGATAATAAACCTGAAAAAACAAGCTAAAAAAGGAGTTGTACAAAAATGAAAAAAACCGCAAAGCTCATCTCTCTGCTGCTGGCATGTCTCATGCTTGCAGCCTCCCTTGCCCTGTTTGCCGCATGCGGCGGAAAATACGACGAGGAAATAACCGTTTACAACTGGGACGACTACATTTACAGCCAACGCGATTTGCAGAACGATTTCAACGAATATTACAAAGCAAAGACGGGCAAAACGATAAAAGTCAATTATTCCACCTTCGACACCAACGAAACCATGCTTGCTAAGGTGATGAACGGAGACGCCGTCGTGGACGTCATAGCCCCCAGCGAATATGCCATTGAAAAGCTGCTGCAAAACGACCTGCTGGAAAAAATCGACAAATCAAAGGTTTCCACCATGTCCAACGTAAACGAAAGTATCTACGAGGTTGTCAGAAGCGTGTTCGGCACTTTCACCACCAACGGCGGAGAAACCGTGGACATCACGGAATATTTCGTACCCTACATGTGGGGCACTCTGGGCATCCTTTACAACGCCGACGTCGTGACTCAGGCAGACCTCGACAAGGGCTGGGGATTGCTATGGAACGAAAACGGAAATGAGGCTCTCAACGGCAAAATTTTCATGAAAGACAGTATACGCGACTCCTACTGCGCGGCGGTCATGTATCTCAAGGAGTACGACATGCTGCCCGACGCGCACAAAAACAAGTCCGTGCAGGAGCTTATGAACACCAACGACGACGCCATGCTCGCTGCGGTCGAGCAGCTGCTTACTAGACAAAAAACCGTGCTCAAGGGTTATGAGGTCGACTTCGGGAAGCAGGAAATGATATCCGAAAAAGGACTCGTGGACCTTGCCTGGAGCGGCGACGCGCTTTATGCCATAGAAGAAGCCGAAGCAACCTCCTCCGCGCCAAGACTGGACTATTTCGTGCCCGATGTAGGCGGCAACGTATGGTTTGACGGCTGGGTTGTTCCCAAAAACGCAAAAAATAAGGAAGCAGCCAACTATTTCATAGCTTTTCTCAACGAGCCGGAAATTGCCATGAGCAATATGCTTGAAATCGGCTATACCTCCGCCGTAGACAAAACGGTGCTGCAAAGCAACCAGGCTGCTCTCGCATTGCTTGCCGAAGCCGAATACGACGTCGACGAATTTTTTGCAGACGCCAGAAGATATCCCGAAATCACCGAAAATCTCGGCGTTATGAAAGATTTCGGGGCGCGCAACGACGTTGTGGTAGCCATGTGGGAAAGAGTTGTTTCAAGCAACACAGATTTAACAACATTGTGGATTATAATCGGTGTTGTCGCCGCTTTGGTCATTGTAGGCATCGTGATTTTCGCAGTCAGACGCAGCAAAAACAGACGAGTAAAAAGATAATGACCCGTCGTGGGTATATTTGTCCTCACCGGCTTTAAAAGCAAATCAATAGACGAATAAAAATAACAATAAAGGTTATTTTTATGCTGAACAAAAAACTTAATACCGAAATTTTCTACACAATTCTCGTAATAACAATCGCCGTGTTCTGGGGTATGGGCTTCGTGTTCATACCCTGGGCGCAGCAGTCCAACGCGCCCTCCAGCCTGATTTGTCTGTTCAGATTCGGAGTGAGCGCGATTTTGATTGCCGCCATTTTCAACAAAAAAATCAAAATAAGAAAAGAAAATATTCTTATGAGTCTTGTCTGCGGAATTCTCCTTTTCGCAGGCTTTCTTCTCAACGTGATGTGTCAGGAGTACACCAATCCCTCCAACGCGGCGTTTTTCACCGCGACAAACGTGGTAATCGTCCCTATTCTTTGCGCTATTTTCTTCCGCAGATACAAAACCCCGCTGACGGTTTATATCTGCGCGGGCGTTTCGATAATCGGCGTACTGATAATATGTATGGGCGGCGAGGACGGCATGCAGCTGTCCTTCGGCGTAGGAGAGCTTATGGCGCTCGTATCCGCCGTTCTGTTTTCTTTCCACGTGCTCGCCATGACCAAAACGCTGGAAAAAATGGATAGCATTTCCTTGACATTCGCCATGTTTGCGGTAGGGAGCGTGCTTTTCCTTGCTTATTATCTCATCTTCGACCTGCCCAAAACGCCTTTCTCCGAGCTGAAATGGGCGCCCTTTACGGAAAACGGAGTGTTTTCGCTAGGCTTCGGTCTGAGCATAACGGGAATAACATTGCTTTGCTCCCTGTACGCCTATCTGGTTCAGACAAAAGCACAGACAGTCATGAATCCGACAAAGGTGACGCTTATCCTAAGCTCAGAGTCGGCTTTTGGCGCGATGTTCAGCATGATATTCGGTATGGAAAGCTTCAAATGGACGACCATTGTCGGGGGCGCACTGATACTTGCCGCCGTATTCTATACGGGCTGGGCGACAAAACCCAAGCCCCAGACGGCAAGCGCCGGCAACAAAGATGCGGAAGGCAAGGAACAGCTCAATCCCTCCCCCGCCGAGAACACCGCCTCAGTGACCTCCGCGACGGAAGAAAAGCAGGCGGAACAGACCGTAGAGCTGCCCGCCATTTCCGAGGTTGTAGGCGCGGCTCAGATACCTGCCATCATGCAGACGCTTACGGAAACAGCGCAGGAGGAAAGCTCCGAAAACGGGGATAACGGCAAAGAAAACCAAAGCAAGCCTTAATCGCCGAAAGATTTTTGGAATATCAGCGGCTCATCTTAGTTTCATAGGAAATTTCGGCAAAGCCGCCGCTTAAACACAAGCGAAGTCGTGGCATGCAAGCCACGCCTTTTGCTATTGTTAAGTTTCAAGCTACTCTTTTTTGTAAAAGACTTTATCAAATAAAAAAAACGACCTTGCCGAGTGTGCAAGATCGTTTTTTGTTGACTAATCGGTTATGTTTTCAAGGTCAAACAACGGAGAACGGAAAAATGCCTGCAGAGTGATTTTCAGTCCGTCACATAAAACATAAATAGTTGAAAGCTTGACGGTTGCACTTTTCGTCATCGTAGCAATGGTAGGTCAAGAAACACCGCTTAAATTTGTCAAACATTTACGGCGATTTGTCGTTCTTTAACTAATTCAATTAATTCTTGCATAAGCCGCCTCTACTAATCTCACAGAACACATCACAAATTGGTATGCCAACATTGTCAGTAAAATGAAATCAGCGAAAATTATGTAGTTGGCACGCCAACTATTGGTTGACCAACATGTCTGAATTATGATTAAAAATATTCTTTGAACACGGGTTGCAGTAAATTTTTATTTTCTATGAAAAATGCTTTTGAAGGCTCTTTTTCGACGCCCCCTGCCGCCGTTTTGCCAAACATTTTTAAGTCGATTGTGTTTTTTCACAAAAACCCAAAAAAAAGAATTTTTTATAAAATTAAAATGCAATTATTTACGAAATTTGTAAATTAGACGCTTTTAATTGTTTACAAAAAACAAAAGTCTTGATATAATTACAATAAGTGATAATATTCGCTTAAATTTTGTTGTTAAATTTTTGCCTGCAGGTTATAAAATCCCGCAAAGCCTAATAATATATTATTATTGAGACGAAACAAAAGTCTGTCCGATTTGGCAAAATAATCTGACAAAAAACTCCGAAAGGGTTTTCCTTTTTTCGATACTATTTTATTTTTAAGAGGTAAATGCTTTGAATTCCAAATATACCTACGAAAGCTTGATGGCTATGACGTTTACCGACCTTCGCGCCGTTGCCGCTCAGGAGGGCGTGCCCAGTCCCACTAACAAGACTAAGGATATCCTTGCACGATGGATTATCGATATTCAGGAGGGACTAAAGCAGCCCGTGCAAAGCTCCGGCAGAGGCAGACCGCCCAAGCAGAGAATAGTTTTCAATCCCCCCAACACCTTTGTGACGCCTACCGGTCTTGCCGGCGAGGGCGTCAGTCAGCTGCTGCCCGATATTCCCCTGCCCGAAGCAGACGAAAGCGCCGACGACAGCAAGGAAGAACAATCCGTTCCCGAAGAAAGAGTTTCCGGCATACTCGAAATCATGCAGGACGGCTACGGCTTTTTGCGCACAAACAACTTTTACATCGGCACAAGAGACATATACGTGCCCGCGCCGCAGATACGCCGATTCGCAATGAAAGCGGGAGACAAGGTAGAGTGCACGGCAAGGACTTATGACCGCAACCGCAATCCGTCTCTGATTTTCGTACATTCGATAAACGACGTTCCCTGCGACAGATTGCTGCAAAGACGGCACAAAAATTTCGACGAGCTGGTGCCCGCTTATCCCGATGAACGTATAAAGCTGGAAAACTCCTCCAACAAATACGACTTTGCATTGAGAGCGATAGATTTGATTGCCCCTATAGGCAAGGGGCAACGCGGACTCATAGTTTCTCCGCCCAAAGCGGGCAAAACCGTGCTGCTCAAAAAAATCGCCCAGGCGATTTCTGCAAATTATCCCGACATCCACGTTGTGATACTTCTCGTCGACGAGCGTCCCGAGGAGGTTACCGATTTCAGAACCACGCTCAAGGATGCCGAAGTGGTAAGCTCCACCTTCGACCAGGGCCCCGTCCACCACATTGCAGTCACCGAGCTGGTATTCAAAAACGCCAAGAGACGGGTAGAATTCGGTCAGGACGTTGTCATACTCATGGACAGCATCACGCGACTGGGACGCGCATACAATCAGACGGCGGAGCAGTCGGGTCGCACGCTTACGGGCGGACTGGATATTTCCGCGCTGCAGGAGCCAAAAAGGCTTTTCGGCTCGGCGAGAAAGGTCGGCGAGGGCGGCAGTCTGACCGTTCTTGCGACTGCGCTTATCGATACCGGCAGCAGGATGGACGACATAATTTACGAGGAGTTCAAGGGCACGGGCAACATGGAAATCCACCTCGACAGAGGCTTGTCCGAAAAGAGAATTTTCCCTGCCATCGACCTCAACAAAAGCAGCACCCGCCGCGAGGATTTGCTGCTGCCGCAAAAGGAGCTGGAAGCAGTCTGGCAGATGCGAAGAATGTTCTCCCGTCTGGACAAAGAGGCGGCGACGGAGCAGATTATCGACCTGTTGACCTGCACTACTAGCAACGACGAGTTTATCGATATGTTAAAGCTCACCGCAAAGAAAAACGCAGACAAATAAAAAAAGCAAGCCTAAAAGGCTTGCTTTTTTTTCGCGTATCGTCAAATGACGGTATAACCCTCTTTGTCCTTTAAAATTTTGAGTATTTCCACTTCCTCTTTGGTTTCCATGTCGATATAGACGAAAAATTCCTCGCCGTCGCACATGCCTCTGAATTCGTAGCAGGCTTTTTCCCCGTTGCCTACGGGTATGACCGCAAAGTTCGTATCCGTCACCTCGAAGCTGTCGCCCAGCTTGTCAACTGCGGCGCCCAATCCGTCCTCCGGAGGAAGCTGTCTTTCGGTGTGATTGACCAGATATGCAAACGCCTCTATGCCGACGACTCTGCCGGTGTAAATATCGACAACCATCTTTACGTGGTCCGGATAAAGCACAAAGCTGCCTTGATTTGCAACGAGATTGACGTAAATTGTGTTGTCGTCAAGGGGCTTGGACACCCAATTTGCCTTTACGTCGTAGCCCAGCTTTGCAGCCATTGCCTCCGCTTTTGCCGAGCAATCGTCGCAGGAAAGCTTTTCGGCTTTTTCGGGAACATTCGGATTGTAGCTGTCAAGGCTCAAGACGCGTCCGTCCTGCGTCAGCTCGACCGTAAATCCTCTGCCGTCCTTAGCCGTCATTTCAAACAGCTCCGCATCCGCCTTGCTTTTGACTGTTCCGACATAGCTTATGCTTTCGATTTCATAGTCGGAGAAAATCTCGCGCAGATATTCCGTCAGATTTTCGGTAGTCTTCTTTTTTGATATAACAAGCTTTTTGTTCACGACGCTTTCGGAAAAAGGTCCGTCGTAAATGAGCTGCGGATAATCGAAAGCATTATCCTGCATTTCTCCCAACCCGTCGTTGAGATAGTTGTCGCCGTCGCCCTCCAGCGCGTTTATCAGAAGCTTGTCCGTATTTTCCGTGCTTATGCTTTCCAGCTTTGCCAGCAGCCCGCCGGATACGTTTTTAAGATTGCGGAAGCTTTGACGGTGCTCGTTTGTCATTGTCTTTCCGGAGGAAATTTCCTTAGCCGTAACCGAGCAATAATCCGAAAGCTGATTGAAAAATCTGCTCGCCTTGCCTGACAGCTCGGAGTCTAAAGGCAGCGCCGAAATATCGCTTAAGGCAGTGTCCGCCTCGCTCTGAATTTTGAGCAGCAGCTCCTGCTGCACGGCAGGCGAATTTGACACCGCAAGCTTGGAAAGATTGGCGTCGGCGTTTTTCGTGCTGTCGCAAAGTCTGAAAAGCGACATCTGATAATGATTTTCCAGCTGCTGCTTGTAGACGTCGTCGTTGGCTACGCGCTTGAGACGCATATCGCGCATTTGGAAAAAGTAAAATACGGAAAGCGCGATAGCAAGCGCGGCGACCACTCCCAAAAAGGTCAGCCAGATATTTTTCTGTATTGTTTTGAGACTTCTGTTTGAATTGTCTTTCATGATTTTCCCTCCCCTCAGGTGCAGAACACGTGCTTTCCGATAGTTACCACTATCGGACGCGACCTAATCCATTGATTGGTAGCGGTGCTGGGATTGTAATAATAAATGCAGCCGTAGGTAGGATCCCAGCCGTTGAGCGCGTCCTGCGCCGCTCTGATACATTCGTCGTTTGTACCCAGATTGATTTGTCCGTCCGAAACGGCAGTAAACGCGCCCGGCTGATAAATCACTCCGCTTATAGTGTTGGGGAAGCTGCTGCTCTTGACTCTGTTGAGCACAACTGCGGCAATAGCCACCTTTCCCGTATAGCTTTCGCCGCGCGCCTCGCCGTAAATGCAGCAGGCGAGAAGATACAGATTGCTGTTGCTTGTGGAGCCGCTGCTCGTTCCGCTCGACGAAGACGAGAGACTTATTCCCATTGCGGCGGCAGTCTTGGTTCCTACAATGCCGTCTACCGTAAGTCCGTTTTTTCTCTGAAAATACTTGACTGCGGCAAGCGTTTTGGAACCGAATATACCGTCTACCGAGCCGGTGTAATAACCCCAGTTCTTCAGCTTGGTCTGTATTTTTCTGACCGTTTCTCCGCTGCTGCCCTGTTTTATCACCGCCGCGTCCGCAGTAGCTCCGATGACGACCAGCGCTACGCAGGAAACCAGCAGCACGAGAGCAAGCATAATGGTGACGGTCTTAAACCTTTGGTTGTTCACGTTTTTCCTCCTTGTTTCAAAAAGAATATTTTTGCTTTTAGTTTTAGGAAAAACGCCGTTTTTATGTATCAATCCTTCTCGGACTTGAATTTTTCGATTATTTCCTTAAGCAGAGAGCGATAAACTACTCCGTCCGAGCCGTTGTCCGTGCCGTTTACAAAGCACAGGGGCGGATACACCACGCACCACCAGTTGTCGCCCTTTCCAGTGCCCAGCTCCAGAATCAGCGCGTCGTAAACGCCGCTTTCCAACGTAAACTCTCCGTAGCGGCGCGTGGGGAAATCCTCCCTTCTCAAGGACGCTTTGGAAGAATAGCTAAAGCCGTTTGCCTTGATAACCGCGTCGGCAGCGCTTTCTATGCCTTTGAAATTGCTTCTGACTATCGAAAGCGCCCGCTCCTTTGTGTCGGCATTGACAAGCAGCGGAGTCATAAAATCCACCACAGCCTGCTTTACCTTGTACTTAAGCTCCTGATCCTCGTCCGAATTGGAATTGGCTCTTATATGTATTCTGAGATAACTGTCTGCGTCGTCCGACTGTTTGTGCGACACGGGAAGCGCAAGTATGAGCGCCGCCACGGCTATGATTGCTGCTAACGCAAAAACTATTTTTTTCATATTAAAAAACCTCGCTTGCGTGATAAGTATTGACGCGAAAGACGAGGTTTACGCCGGTTTGATTGATTTTTTTTGATTTAAAAGGCATAAAAATGTCGAAAAGCTCGTTTTCGACTTATTTTTCGGAGCATACGACAATTCCCGACAATGCGGGACGGCAAGTATGAGCGTCCAACCCCGCGCCGCGAAGAAGCTCCGCCGCCGCTTCTGCTTTTTCAATATCGCCAAAAGCCGAAAACATAGCGCTGCCGCTGCCCGTCATTGCAAGAGGCACTCCGAGCGCCGCCGCTTTGCGCGCCGTGAGGTCAAGCTCCGGGCACAGCGCCGCCGCCGGCGCAAAAAGAGAATTGAAAGCGTTTTCCGTCATCCCTTTTGCGTCGCCCGTTTCAAACAACCGCAAAACATGCGAGCATTTCTTCCGCGACTCATTAAGGTCTGCTTTGGGGTACAAGGGCTTGTCAAACTCGCCGAACACATCCGCCGTCGAAAGTCCCTTGCCGCAATAGACCACGACAAAGCATATTCGGGAAGCCCTTGCTTCGCAAGCGGTGAGGTCGTCGCCCTTGCCGGACATAATAGCCGCTCCTCCTCTCATGAGAAAGGAAATGTCCGAGCCTGCGCTTCGGGCTATCTCGTCTAAGACTGTGTCTTCGCAGCCGTAAAAGCTCTTTAAAGCCGCCAGAACAGCCGCCGCGTCCGCAGACGAGCCGCCCATGCCTGCCATCTGCCTTATTTTCTTTTGAGTTTTTATTTCAAGTCCCTTAAACGGAGCGGAAGTCTTTTGAAAAAACAAACGCGCGGCTCGCAGCACGCTGTCCTTTTCCTCCGGTATAAACACTCCGTCGCCGTAATAAGCTCGCATTTTGCCGCTGTCGTTTTCGCATACGGAAACCGTGTCGGCAATATCCACAGTCACTGCGGCGCTCTCCAACGGATGAAAGCCGTCTGCGCTCCGCGCGCCGACGTAAAGAGCCAGATTGAGTTTTGAACACGCTTTTAGCCTGACGGATTTAAACATAGAGTTATTTTATCATCACCGTCCGAAATATGCAACAACAAAAAACGGACGCCTGAGGCGTCCGTCAAATCGTTTCAATCTTTTGCGATGCAATGATACACGACCAGCTTCTCGTCTTTTTCCAGAGGAGTCACCAATTCGGGATTGGCTGCCAAAATATCCTCCTTGCTCATGCGGAGACTCTTTGCGATTTGCCACAGAGTTTCCCCCGCTTTGGCAATGCAGACCTCTATCGCGCCCATAGTTTCGGCAAGCTCCTCGCGCTCGGAAGCGTCCGCAACGCAGCTTTCCTCGTTTGTCCTGTAGAGGTTGACTGAAACGCAGATTCCGAAATTCATGGTCACGTTTCTGCCCTGTCTGAATTCAAACTCCGTAACGGCTGCGTCCGCCGCCACCGTCAGATTTTCCGAGATATCTTCGTTTTCGACGGTGTGAACGAAGGGCACTGCAAACGGATAAGCGCCGTCGCCGCCTCCGGAAGCAAGCAGCGTGCCGGTAAGCACGCCCTCCAGCGCAAGCCTGCCGTCAAGGGGCTTGGCGTTGGTTACGGTTGCTTTAAGACCGCAGAAGCCGGTTATGTCGGCGTCGGCGGGCGCTGAAATTTCGCCGGCGGCGTTGAAGGACGCTGTGGTCATTCCGTAGGACACCGTGCTTGCCACGCGGCAGAAGGAAAGCTCCAGCTCGTTTGTGGACGAATAAGCGTCGCAGATGACTTCGGCGTCCTCCTCCACGACATTGAGCGCGCGTACCGCAATATTTATTTCGGCGGTAAAGACGTTGTTTTCGGCGTCTTCAAGCACGTCGAGATGTATCCGCGTATTTTTGACGCGACAGTATACGTTAAGCTCACCCTCTCCCGAAAAGCCTTCGGCGTTCATTTCCTCTCTGAAGGGAATTTTGAGCAGCTGGCTTTTCAGTCCGCCTCCCGTCGCTATGTAAGTCAGGTTCAGCGCGCAGTCGCCCTCCAGCGTAAGCACGTTGTCGCGCGCCTCCGCATGCATAAGGCACACGTCGCTTTGCGCAAGCAGCACCTTTTCTATGCCGTGCTTGACCTCCGCCTCGCCCGAAACGGTCATGCTGTCGTTTAGCGAAGCCGCCACTCTGCCTACGGTTATCACGTCCTCCTTGACGAAAATCCCCTCCGCGCGGGACAAGCAGGAGTTCTGAGCCGTTTCCGTAAGCGTCCCGCTAAGGTCGGCGATTATTTCGATTTTTATCGCGCCGTCCTCCAGAGTCGCATTCGTGTCGACTACGTCCGCCTGGAAAGCGATTGAGCTGTTTGGCTCGATAAGCTCGTTTTTGTATCTGTCCGAAAAATCGGCGTTGTAATTCAGGCTGTTGAGCGCGCCCTCTCCGTCCTTGGTCAAAACCTTTACGTTTACTCTGCCGGACACAAGCGCTTCGCCGTTAAGCGGCTCGAAGGAATTTACCTGCGGCTCCACGTCCACGCTTAAAATTTCCTTGACGTCGTCCTTTGCCGCAAGCAACGCGTTGATTATCAGCTGCGATTTCTCCAGCGTGACGAAACGGTTTGATGTAAAATTGCCCATGGTTTTCTCCAGCATATACTTTGCCCCCTGTAAATCATTGCGATTTGTTGTCAATGATATAATACGCGGGAAAAGCGCGTTTAAGAACGCATATTCAAAAATTTTTTACTGCTTGATTTCCTTAAAAGCTATGTCTCCGCACAGCAGGTCGGAGTAAGAACAGCTCAATCTGTCGAAAATTTCGTCGAAAACCATAATAACGAATACGTTTCGGTGGGCTTCCGTTATCCTTCCCTTGAAATAGCTTATTTTGTTGCGCCCCTTGTTGTACCTGACCAGCAAATCCTTGCCCTTAAGCATATCCACTCTTTTCTTAGCAATGTTGATGTCCGTCGTAACTTTTCGCAATTTTTCACCTCTATATGTAGTATATGCGAAAAAAGAGTTTTGTTTCTGAATTGTGCCCAAAATCGACTTTTTTACACCCCTTGTGTCAGTCCGCCGCAAAAGACTGCGGGCAATATATTTTTTTTGAAAAATTTCGTCTTAAACAGTTTACAATTCGGATAATTGAATATATAATATGCAGGCAAATCCGAGAACAGAGGTTTTTTTGATTTATGAGCAAAATTACTTACATTAAATGCCCCCGCTGCGATTTGAATTACATCGACAGCAGGCAGGAAATGTGCGATATATGCAAAGCCGAATTGGGTCTCATGCCCAAAGACATCCTTCTCGACGACGATTTCGACCTCGAGGAGGAGACAAAGCTTTGCCCGGTCTGCAAAAGAAACTACATCCCCATCGAGGAGGAGATGTGCGACAATTGCTTAAGGGCAATGGAAAACAAGGACCCGCTGGAAAACGACGAAAGCTGGGTTGAATTCATCGACGACGACCCGTTGGAGAAGGATATCGTCGAAATTCCTCTCGAGGAGCTTCAGGACGAGGAGTTCGCCGAGGACGAGGAAGAAACGGAGGAAGAAGAAACCGAAGAATTCGAGGACGATTTCGAGGACGATTTCAAATTCGACGACAAGTTCGAGTATGACGAGGACGACATCGACGAGGATGACGAGGATATCGACGAAGACGAATGAGTCAGTTTTAGCGCCGCTTAAGCGGCGCTTTTATTTTTTTAGGGATTAAAGTCTGTTATTCAATAATTTTCGTTTTGAGAAATTTTTAACATTGCCAAAAAAGGTAATCGTTCCTTTCTGCAAAAATCAAAACAGTTTGTTTATAATAAAAAAAAACCATTTCAAATGTCAATCCCCTCATGTCTCCCGTTAGTTCGGTAAAAGTCACGGGCGCTTTTATTTGTAAATCGATTGATATTTTTCTTGAAAATCCCTTAAATGTTGTTTTTAGGACATAATCCGCATTTCTATATTTTAGTTATAAAATAAAATTCTGCTGCCAAAAGAAATTTATTTCCCCGTATTGTACGTTTCGCGTTGACTATTTTTGATAAAAAGGTTAAAATCTAATAAATAATAAATTTTCAGGGGTATCGCAAATGAATTACCTTAAAAATCAAAAGCTGAACAAATTTATCAGCCGCGCAGAAAAGCTGTGCAAGCCGGAAAAGGTTGTCTGGATAGACGGCAGCAAGGAGCTTTACGACACGCTTCTCGCCAAGGCCGTTTCCACGGGGGAAATGATTCCTTTGAACGATGAAAAGCTGCCCGGCTGCTTTCTCCACCGCTCCGCGGTAAACGACGTCGCCCGCGTCGAGGGAAGAACCTTCATCTGCTGCGACAAGCAGGAGGATGCAGGTCCCACAAACAACTGGATGCAGCCGGAAAAAGCCTATTCTATGCTGGAGGGCATTTTCGACGGGTGCATGAAGGGACGCACCATGTACGTCATACCCTACTCTATGGGCAAGGTGGGAAGTCCTTTCGCAAAAATAGGAATAGAAATCACCGACAGTCTGTACGTCGTGTTTTCCATGAACATCATGACGAGGGTAGGCAGCGAGGTTCTCGACGCGCTCGGCGAAAACGGCGACTTCGTAGAAGGTCTGCACAGCACCGCTCAGCTTGACGAAGAAAAAAGATACATTTGCCATTTTCCTCAGGACAACGCCATATGGTCGGTCAACAGCGGTTACGGCGGCAATGTTCTTTTGGGCAAGAAATGCTTTGCGTTGAGAATAGCATCCTGCCAGGCGCGGGACGAGGGCTGGATGGCGGAGCACATGCTTATACTCGGACTCACCAAGCCGGACGACAAAACGCGCTATATATGCGCGGCTTTTCCCTCCGCCTGCGGCAAAACCAACCTTGCCATGCTTATTCCTCCCGAAGGATATGTCAGAAACGGCTACAGGGTGACGACGGTGGGCGACGACATTGCCTGGCTCAGACCGGGCAAGGACGGCGCGCTGTATGCCGTCAATCCCGAAAACGGCTTTTTCGGCGTAGCGCCCGGCACAAATGAAAAATCCAATCCCAACGCCCTTGCGTCCACTTCCCGAAACACCATATTCACCAACGTGGTGCAAAACCTCGACGACAACACGGTCTGGTGGGAGGGCTTGGGAGAAGCTCCCGAAAATGCTCTCGACTGGAAAGGGCAGCGCTGGAATAAGGACAGCGGAACCAAAGGCGCGCATCCCAACAGTCGTTTTACCGCACCCGCAAAAAACTGCCCTTGCCTGTCGGACAAATTCGAAGACCCGCAGGGCGTGAAAATTTCCGCTATAGTTTTCGGCGGCAGACGCGCGAAAACCGTTCCGCTGGTCTATCAGTCGAGAAGCTGGGAGCACGGAGTCTTTATGGGCAGCGTGATGGCAAGCGAAACGACTGCGGCTGCTACGGGCGCCGTAGGCGTGCTGCGCCGCGACCCTATGGCAATGCTGCCTTTCTGCGGCTACAATATGGGCGACTACTTCGGACATTGGTTGGAAATGGGCAAAATCAAGGACGCTCCGAAAATTTTCAACGTCAACTGGTTCCGCACAGATGAAAACGGAAAATTTTTGTGGCCGGGCTTCGGCGACAATCTGAGAGTCCTGGACTGGATAATCGACCGATGCGAGGACAAGGCGGAGGCAGACGACACTCCCATAGGCTTTGTTCCCCGTCCGCAGGACATAAATCTCGACGGTCTTGACATGACGCGCGAGAGTTTAAACGAGCTGCTTGAAATAGACAAAGAGCAATGGAAAAAGGAAACGGAGCTTATCGAGGAGCACTACGCCAAATTCGACAGACTGCCCCAAGCCTTGAGGAAAGAGTTGGAAAACCTGAAAAACAGACTCAAATAATTTAAGCGCCGCTTTAGCGGCGCTTTTCTTTTTAACCCAGACAAACCACTTTGGTTGCCACATTATTTACAAAAGCCTCGTCGTGCTCCACAAACAAAATGGTCGGAGTATACGACGTAAGCAGACGTTCAAGCTGGATACGGCTCAAAACGTCCACATAATTCAACGGCTCGTCCCAGACATACAGATGCGCCCTTTCGCAAAGACAAGCCGCCAAAGCGGCTTTTTTCTTTTGTCCCGCCGAAAATTCCGACATATCCTTTTCGAGCTGCGTTCTTTCCAAACCCAGCTTGCGGAGTATCGTTTTGAGCAAGGACTCGTCTATGTCCCGTTGAAGCGCATAGTCCCTCAGACTGCCCTTTAAAAAATCGACGCTTTGCGGCAGATAAGAAATTTTCAAGCCCTGCCCCACAAAAAAGCTTCCCGTATGCGTTATCGGTTCGCCGATTGCAAGCTTAAGCACGCTTGACTTTCCGCTGCCGTTTTTTCCGCTTAGAGCTATTCTGTCCCCGTTTTCCACGACGAAATTCAACGGTCCGCACACCCTGCGCTCCCCGTAAAACAACGAGCAGTCCTTGAGTTCCATCAGGCTGCGTTTGGGATAAACTTGAGAGAAAATTTTCAAATCCTCCGTTTCTTCGACGTTTTTGAGCAGCGCCTGTTTTTCCTCCGACGCTCTTTCGCGCCTCAGCTCGATGACCTTGGAGCGCTTCATCATTTTTGCCGCTTTGTGTCCGACATAGCCTCTGTCGGGCTTAAGCCCTCCCGCGTTTCTGCCCTTTTTGGAGCTTTCGGTTTTGTCCGACCATTGCGCGCAACGTGCCGCAGCCTCGTTAAGCCGCTCCATATCCTTTTTCAGACGGCAGTTTTGCTCCTGCTCAAGTCTGTCGCGGCTTTCCTTGTCCCGCTCCCAATCGGAAAAATTCCCTTTTCTTATTTCTATATCCGCCCTGTTGATTGACATGATGTGGTCGACGCATCGGTCAAGCAGCCGTCTGTCGTGGGAAACAAGTATAAATCCGCTCTTTTCGCTCAAATATGTGCCCAATGCGCGGCGGGAATCCATGTCCAAATGATTTGTCGGCTCGTCGATAAGCGCAAAGCCGTCCCCGGCGAGAAACAGCGCGACAAGCAAAGCTCTGGTTTTTTCTCCTTCGGAAAGCGTAGAAAAGCTTCTGTCCCCGATTTCTTCGCCAAGCCCGATCAAATTCAGTTCTTTGGATATCTCCCAGCTTTGAGCGTCGGGACAAAGCTTGCCGAGCACATTTAAAACGCTTTGATTTTTCTCTTTCACCTCGAAAGGGAAATAATAAAATTTTACGGTCGAGTCAATCGTCCCGTCATATTCGTACTGCCCGCCAAGCAGCCTTAAAAGCGTTGTTTTGCCCTTTCCGTTTCTGCCGACAAGCCCCAGACGCCAATCCGTGTCCAGCTTGAAGCCGACGTTGTCAAAGACATTGTCAAAGCTGCCGGGATAGGCGAATGTAAGATTTTTTACATTTATCAAAGACATCCGTTTTCCTCCTGTATGTTTTGGAAAACGCATGGAAAAACGTCAGTCCAGCTCCTTTTCAAACAGAATTTCCGTTGAAAACTCCTCTCCGTACACGTCCAGGTCAATGACGCGGACACATTTCAGCCCGACGCGTCCGTAAGTAGTGTAGCCCGCGCTGCCGCCGTAGCAAAGCTTTACTCCTTCGTAATCTACGGCGAATGTGTTCTGGTGGTCGTGCCCGCAAAAAGTCGCAACCGTGCTCCCCAGCCGCTTCATGCTGTCGAAAATACCCGAATCGCGCTTGCTTGAGTATACCCCTTCTTCAAGCCCTGTCGATTTGTCCAGTCCGACGGCGTCCGCAGCCTGCGCATACTGAATAAGCGGTATGTGGAAAAACGCCATGCTTTTGACGTTTTTGCCTGCGTCGGCATTCGTGCCCTCTACAAGCCACTCATACCATGCGACCTGAGAGTCGGTAAAAGTCGCATATCTTCCGTCGTCCTTCCTGCCTTTTTCCCCGCTGTCCATAAAAATGAGCGAATACAGAGTGTTCCCGTCGGCGTCGGTAAGCCGCACCTGATAGTTGCCCAGCATGTAGTCGTATCTTTCGTCGGCGAGGTTTATCGGTCCCTGCGCGAAAAGACATCCGGAATAGTCTCCGAGCAGCTTGCACAGTCTGGTCTTGTCGGCATAACCGGTGGAATCATGGTTGCCGAAAACAAAAGCCCATTTTACTCCTTTTCGGGAAATGAATTTGTCCCACACGGAAAAGGCGTAAGCATTGTCGGTGGCAAGAGCAAGATCCCCCGTCACAACCAGAAGGTCCGGCTTTGCGCTGTCTATCGCTCTGTCTACAAAATCCAAGGATTTTCTGTCCAGCGCGCCTCCGCTCAGGATATGCACGTCCGAAACCTGCATTATTCTGAAGCGGCCGTTTGACGCAACCTCCACAGACGGATAAATCGCCGCGTCGTATTTGTCCGACGCGCTCCACAGATAGCTGTCAAGAACAGACCTTTGCGGCGAAATACAGACTGAAAGAATAACGAACAGAAGCAGCGCCGCAAGAATCGCGGCAACAACAATCAAAGCGTAAAACCGATTGAATCTGTAATATTTAAAGCGGCCGTCAGGCTGATTTTTCGTATTTTCTTCCATTTGCTTCCCGTTTTGAAAATATTATAGCTTTAAACGGGAAAAAATGCAACAATAAACGCGGAATAATGAAAAAAGACGGCGAACCGTCTTTTTTTCCATCGAACTCAGTCGATTTCGTAGTGCCATTTGCTGCTTTGCGTAGGCGGCAGTGTCTGACCCTTTTTGACTTCGGCGGTATTCATCACCTTGCCGTTGGAGTCCACTACGTTGTAAGTGCCCGATTTGGGGGCGGTTTCGCCGGGATTGAATTTCATGCGGCTTTTCCTCCTTTTTTATTAGCGTATTCCGCTGTCAAAAGCATTGACAAGCAAGTCCCCTTTTATACAAAGCAGAGCAAAGAAATTTCATATGCGCACCTGAGCATTTGACGCGCCCAAGCGCGCCTTTCGTCACATATGCGCATATATGCACATTTTCAGTCATGAATTTGTCCGAACCAATGCGCCGCGCGAGACAGAATAGGAAAATCTTTTTTCGGTTCAAAAAAAATCCGGTCTGTCTGAGACCGGATTTAAAATCTTTCTGCAATTTTTTATCCCAACAATTCCGCCGCCCTTTCTATCATGGCGTCCACGTCGGAAAATCTGTTTTCCTCCGACGGAGTAAAGCCCACTCCGTGTTTGTTTACGTTTTTGGGAGTATAAAACTTTGCCGCCGTAAAATAAATCCCGTAAGGATATCTTTGAGTGCTGCCGTCCGCAAAACGCAGCGTTTCATAATATTCCAAAGGCATGATAGTCTGTGCAATGCCCTTTCCGTAAGTGGTGGTTCCGACATGCACCGCAGTGCCGTAGTCAAGCATGGCGCCCAACAGCAGCTCGCTTGCGCTTGCGCTCATATTGTCCGTAATCGCAACTATCTGCGGCTCAGTCGCACTGACGTCGAAATAATTGGCATAAACGGACTGAGTGGAGTAGGTTGCAAGCGTTCCCGAGCGACTCTTAAGCGTCGTGACGAGCAGATTGGAGTTGTTGGAGGTATTTTGCCTGTCATAGCACAAATAACCGGCGATTTCTTCGGCGTACTCGACGTTTCCGCCGGGATTGCCCACAAGGTCGAGCACCAGCTTGCCCTTTCCGTCGTATGCGGTACGGAATTTGTTCATTGCCGCGCCGAACTCGGACGCCGCGTCCGTCTCCACATACCTGTTGCCGTCGTAGTAAGACGCATTTTCAAAGGAATTTATGCGAATATATCCCGTCGTATCCGTATCCAGACTGTCAAGCCCCAGCGCCGCAATCATTTCGTTGGGCAGATTGGTGTTGTCTCTGCCGAAATAATATTCCACAAACTGCCCGCCGTACTCGACCTTTTTCATGGTTAACTGAGAAATGCTTACGGTGTCTCCCAGACTTACCGTATAAAGGTTGCGTATCACGTCAACAGTGCAGGAGGTGTTCCAGCCGCCGGCAAACGCCTGATTTAACTCGGCGTCCGTCGCAGTGCGCATATCGATTTTCGAGCCGCCGAAGGGCGTGGCGGCAATTATCAGGTCGCCCGCCTCCAGTCCCGCAAGGTAAGCGCCGCTGCCGTATTCCACATAATGAATATAAAGACCGACGTCTATCTTAACGTAACTCATACCGTAGGAGGCGGTGTCCGACGCCGTAGGATTCATGAGCGAATAATATTCGGCGGGAGAAAGCAAAAAGCCGTAGCCGTCTATGGTTTGCAGCATCGCCGTGCCGCCGTTGACAATCATCTGTCTTTTGACAGCCTCCCAGTTGGTTTCGTCGTAATACAGCGAGCTGTCCTCTACCGTGTCGAGCACCGTCTGGAGAATGGAAACGTCGGTTCTGACGAAATTGTGTCCTACGACATAGCCTACAAAAAAGACTACCACAAGCAAAATGCAGCCCAGCGTAATCCACAAGGCTTTTTTTGATTTGGAGCTTTGCGGCGGAATGGGCGGCGCGGAATAATATCCCCCGCCGAAGTTGTTCTGCATATTTCCTCCGTTGTCGTTTCCGTAGAACGGATCCCCGCCGTTTTGAGAAGGCTGTCCCGAAGCGTAATAATTTGTCTGCCCGCCATAAGGAGGCTGCTGCATGTTGCGCTGTCTTGCTTCTTCTTCCTCTTTCTTTTTCAGCTCATCGTCGTAAAAGTCAAATTGGTTCATTAAATTTCCTCCGTTAAATTTATGTCGGGCAAAAAATTCACTATTCTTCCCCGCGCGACACTCGCAGAGTCGCACAGCAAAAGCGCGGAAGCGTCAAGCTCGGCTGCGACTCCGAGTATTTTGTCGACGGCGGCATTGTCCGTCGGACCGTCTATAATAAAAAATTCAGCCCTTTTGCACCAAGCTCGGGCAAGCGACAGCTCAAGCAGCCGCTCCTCGTCAAGGCAAGAGGCTTTTTTCCCCGAAAGTCCGTCAAGTCCGAATTTTTTCAAAGCGATTCCGGCTCTTTCTTTACTTTCAGTTTTGCCCAAACCCTTAAGTCTTAATACGCGCAAGACATTTTTGAACACAGTTGTCTTAAAGGCAAGCGGCGGAAAGCAAATATAAGCAACGCCGCGTTTGTCCGCGCTCAGGTCGCCCAGAAGTCCGCCGTCGGCTAAAATCTTGCCCGACGTCGGCTCGACAAGCCCCATGACCAGCTTTGCCGTAGTTGTTTTGCCTCCCTGTTCTCCGAGAATAAGCGAAACCGTTTCGCCCTTCCCCACTTCAAAAGACAGATCCGACAGGGCGTCGAATTGGTCGTAATGATAGCGTACCGTTACCTTTTCAAAGACGACGCTTTTCATCACTCCAGCTCGTCGAGAGTCAGCTCAAAGGAGGGCGCGAAATTTTCAAGAAAAAAACGCACCTCGTAGCTGTCGAAAGCGTCAAGCTCGTCTTTGATTGACGAAAGAGCCTTTTTGAAATCGCCGTTTCCCAGATTCAGCTCCGTTTTGCATTTGAGATAAGCCGACAATTTGTCCGCGTATTTCACCAGACGCTTTTCGTATAAGGCGTCCTCGTCGTCAACGGAGCTTCCCTCGTCCAAAAGCAGAGCGTAGCAGCGGCAGTAAGCTTCGGGCAAAGAGTTGAGCAGCTTTTGCCGCGCGCCCTCCTCTATGCGCTTGTAAGCCTTGCGGATATCCTCGTCGTAATATTTGACCGGAGTAGGCAAATCTCCCGTCAGCGCTTCCGTAACGTCGTGATACAGCGCTCTCGCCGCGACGCGGTTTTCGTCCACACGCCTGTTCAGCTCGTTTTTTGCAATAAGAGCGAGACAATGGGCAAGCACCGCAGTCTGAAAGCTGTGCTCCCAGAGATTTTCTTTTTCGGTGCGGCGCATAAGCCCCCAGCGTTCTATATATTTCAGTCGGTTGATATAAGCAAAGAAATCGTTCATAAAACTCCCCCGAGACGGGTTGTATTTTATTGTAACACATTTTACGCGAAATTTGTTGTTTTATTTGACAATTTTTAAAATTTTTGGTAGACTTTTTAGGCAACGAAAGGCTTGAGGGCTTTTCAAAAAGTTTTATACATTCGGGGTGCTTTCACCGGCTGAGATTATACCCGTCGAACCTGTAAGGTAATACTTGCGTAGGAAAAATATTTTTTCGGATTTTTCGAGGTTCTGCGTGCAAGCTCAGAGCCTCTTTTGTTGCGGAAAAATATTTTTTACGGAGGAAAATCCAATGTCTCTCTTAAACCTCTTGTCCTTTGCTCAGACGGAAGTCAGCGAAGAAACATACAAATTGGTCGGTCTGATTGCAATCATAGCCTTGGCGGTGCTTGCCGTAATCATGCTTGTGCTGTGTCTTGCCTACAAAAAAATGGACACCAAAGCCGTTGTTTATGCGGCTGTCTGCCTTGCCGGCTCATTTGTTTTGTCCTTTTTAAAAATCACGCCGGTAACCTACGGCGGTTCCATAACGCTTGCAAGCTTCGTGCCTATTCTGATTTACGCCTACGTGTACGGTCCCGTAAGAGGTCTGCTTATCGGACTCATTTACGGCGTGCTGCAATTTATTCAGGACCCTTATATGCTCACGCCCGTCACCTTCCTGCTGGATTATCTGCTTGCCTTTGTCGGCATCTTCCTTATCGGCGTGACCAGAATCCTTTTCAAAAAAGAAAACGTAGCCGTCTTTACGGGCACTGCCGCGGCATATATCTGGAGATTTGTAATGCATTTCATTTCCGGACTGATATATTTCCGCATGGGCGCCGTTTGGGCCGACATCCCTGCATCTAGCGCGGGAGTGTATTCGCTGCTTTACAACCTCGTTTACCTCCTGCCAGATATGATAATAACTATGGTAGTCATGGTTATTCTGGTCGCCACCAAAAACTTCCCCCGCCTTGTCAGACTCATGCGTCCGGACTTTTATGCGGCAAAGCAGGATGCGGCGGACGGAACCTGCGAGGCTTGACGATTTGTTTCGACTGAAAAATCCGAGAACGGACGGCTCTTTGCGGAGCCGTTCTTTTTTTTCACACAATCGTCAAAAGAATTTCTACTTTGCATGCAACTTAAGGGAGTATAATATGTATAACAACGCGGCGGAAAGCACCGTCGACGCAATTTTTTTCGGAGGTAACAATTATGGCTAAGTCTAACAGCGCTTATTGCGCGGCAATCGACAAACTCCCTTGGATACTCAAACTCATTTTTGCTCTGCCTGTGCTCGACGGTATAATTTACGGTATTTATCGTATTTGCTCCGGTGTCGCAAGCGGCAGCGTGTTGAAAATCGTTATGGGTATCGTCTGGATTTTCGTCGGAGCGGCTATCTTTTGGATAATCGATATTATTTGCGTGATAGTCTGCGGCAAAGTTACGGTTTTGGCATAAAAACAAAAAAACAAAAGCGACCTTAAAGGGTCGCTTTTTTCAACTGTTGAAACCTATGCTTAAATCATATACCCGAAACGGCTTTGAAAAGCCGGCTCTTAAAAGGAATTAAAGCTTCAGCTTTGCACGCATTTCCTCGAAATCGAAGGAGTGCTTTGTCTGAAAGCCCCAGATATCTATTCCGTCGTTCTTTTTTCGGGGAATAACATGATAATGCAGATGAAAAACAGACTGCTGAGCCGCTTCGTTGTTTGCGTTCATTATATCCACGCCGTCAAAGCCGCAGTTGTCCACAAAATGCTTTCCTATTTTCTTCACGGCAAGCATAACTTTCCCAAGCGTTTCGTCGTCGCAATCCAAAGTGTTGACGCAATGCTTTTTGGGCACGACCAGCGTGTGCCCCCACACGTCTCCCGCGATATCCAAAAAGGCGTACACCGATTCGTCCTCGTAAATTTTGTATGACGGTATTTCTCCCGCCGTAATTTTGCAGAATATGCAGTCTTTCATGTATTTTTCTCCTTTTCAGCTTTTTTGCCTTCTTCCGTCGACTTTCGCAACACCAACGTGCCGCAATAAGGGCAGTTGGCGTCCACCTCAGCAATCTCAACCGCCGCGCCGCAGTTCGGGCACTTTGCCGCCGCTCTGGCTCTCTGCTGCCGAATGTTTTCGTTGAGCTTGAGCCTGCTGTCGTCGACAAGCAAAAAGCCTTCGATATATCTTTTATCCAGCGCCTTGCGAATTTTCCGCAAAACCTCTTTTTCGCTCGAATTGACCTGTCTTGCGATTTCCTCTATGGTGTAGACGTTGTCCCTCTCCACCAGCTCCACAACCCTCAGCAAAGAAAACCCCGAGCCGTAGGACACCCAAACGAGAGGCATTCCGTAAAAGCCGGCGACAACGCATATTATGCCGAGAATCATGACCGCCCAGATTTTGTTGATTGCTCCCAGAACAATAGCCGGTATTCCCGCCACGAACAGCACGCTCATAATAAGGGCAGCCGCAAGCACCTTGCGCTGTCTTTTCTTAAGCCTTTCCATAACCAGATTTTAACCTCCCGCAAGAATTTTGTCAACGACTTTGCCGTCAATCCTGAGCGCAAAGCAGCCATTGTTCCAAAAGCGCGTCGCACTCCGCCTGCGCCTTTTCCAGCTTCTCAGCCGTCTCGTTGTAAAATTTGTAATCGCTCATCGCCTCCTGCGAAGACAGCTGTTCCGTCAACGCCTCCACTTCATTTTCTTTTGCCTTAAGCTCCCTTTCAAGCCTGTTTAATTCCGCACGCAGCACGCGCCCCTGCTTTTTGTCCGCGCGATAAACAGACTGCGAGGGCTTCCTCTGCTGTTTTTCGAAAATAACAGTTTTTCCCGCAGCTTTTGCGGAATAACTTTGGAGCGAAGAAAAAAATTCAAAACCATTCGGCGTCAGCTCGGCTATCCTGTCCGGCACGCGGTCGAGCAAAAACCTGTCGTGAGACACAACGAGAAGCGTGCCGTCAAACTCCTTGAGCGCCCTGTCCAAGCCCTCCATAGCCTTGTAATCGAGATGATTCGTCGGCTCGTCCAGCACAAGCACGTTGGGACGCTTGCGCATAAGTATGGCAAACGCCAGCTTGCTGCGGTTCGCCCCCGACAGCTCACCCACCCGCTTGTCCACGTCGTCCCCCGAAATAAGCACGCGCGCAAGCAGGCTTCTCACGTCGTAAGGCGTAAGCAGCGAAAAATGGCGGCACACCTCGTCGTAAACGGTGTTGGACAAAACAAGATTTTTGCATTCCTGCTCGAAATAGCCAATTTTCACTCCCGCGCCCCAGTTCACTCGCCCGGAAAAAGGAATCTCCTTGAGCAAAGCCTTAAGAAATGACGTTTTTCCCACTCCGTTTGCGCCGACGACAGCCAGCTTTTCGCCGCGCAAAAGAGTCAGATTTACATTTTCAAACAGCTTTTTGCCGCCGACGGACGCCGACAGCGACGACGCTTTGAGAACCTCCTTGACGGGCTGCGCGTCGAAAGAAAACTCGAACCTCACGTCGGGGCTGTCCTCCGCCGGCTTTTCCAGACGCTCGGTTTTTTCAAGCGCCTTGACGCGAGAACCGACGCTGTTTACGCTTGCGGACGCGGCAAGATTTTTCCGCACGAACTCCTCCATTTTGGCAAGCTGCACCTGCTGCTTTTCGTAAGCTCTCATCGCCGACTTTATTTCTTCTCTTTTCTGCGTGTAAAACTCGGAATAATTTCCCTTGTAGCGTTTCAATCTGCCATTGTCAAGCTCGCATATGCTCTCCGCCACCTTGTCAAGAAAATATCTATCGTGTGACACGGCAAGAACGGCGCCCTTAAAGACGGAAAGATAGCTTTCCAGCCATGCGCGCGTTTCAAAATCCAAATGGTTGGTCGGCTCGTCCAGCAGCAGCAGCTCAGGCTCCTCGCACAGCAGCTTTGCAAGCGCGAAACGCGTTTTTTCGCCGCCGCTTAAACTTCCCGCTTTCATGTCAAGAGCCTTTTCGGAAAAACCCATGCCGTTGAGCACGCGTTTGATTTTGAACTCGGTTTCATACCCGCCTATGCTTTCGTAAAAAGCCGAAAGCTTGTCAAAGCGCTCGGCAAGAGACTTGTACTCCGCGCTGTCCGACTCCAAGGCGGAAATTTTTTCCGTAAGCTCCTCAAGCTCCGCCGCCGCAAGGTCTACCTGTTCAAAGCTGCGGCGTATTTCGTTGTAAAGCGTGTTTTCCGACTCCAGCGACTCCACCTGCTTCAGATACCCGATTTTAAGCCCCTTTTTTTTGTAAATCGCGTCGGGAGGGTTTTCGTATGCTTCCGCCTCCAGCGCGCCGGAGATGAGATTGAACAGCGTGGTTTTGCCCGCGCCGTTGACGCCCACGATGCCCAGTCTGTCCCTTTCGTTGACTGTGAGGTTTATTTTGTCCAGCACCACCTGAGAGCCGAAGGATTTTGTCAGATTTTTGAGTTGAAGCAGCATTTTGTTTTCCTTTCGGTTTATTTTAAAGCATAAGCGAAAAATTTGCAAGGATTTGACCGTTTCACTCCCTTTGACACCCAAAAAGAAATTAAAGCCGCCCCGCGTAAGATCTGACGCGGGGCGGCGTGCTGTTGATTTAATTAAGCATACAACTCGATCCATTCCTCGTCCAGCAACAGATAGGGACTTAT
>ERZ1673701.212-NODE-212-length-75392-cov-214.926251_pt1 | contig 75392 bp, 50 predicted proteins | sample MGYA00580231_ERZ1673701 | MGnify/ENA primary metagenome ERZ1673701 (study PRJEB41218, sample SAMN15661798) | gut metagenome | host: Homo sapiens | place: Canada: London | collected 2015-08-20/2019-03-30 | study: EMG produced TPA metagenomics assembly of...
ACTTTTTCCGATCCTGCAACTTTTATCACACTCTTTTTTGAAGAATTTTTTGAAGTTTTTTATAAGTCGCTGTAAAATAGAATGTTGCAGGTAGACATTTTCTGACGAATACAAATATAGAAGAAAACAGCCCTACATTATATATTTCGCGCGGGCGTGTGCACGCGCACATGAGCGCATGTGTAAAAAGAAAAGGCAAAGATGCACACCGAACCGGTACAAGAGAACAGCGGAAACACGGAAAAATCCTGCACGAAATTTCTTTGCACGAAGGCCAAAAACCGGAAAAACATCCGAGAACGCAGGAAACAGAGGTACCAGTCCATCATAAAAGCCGTGATTTTCTCATACAGTATTCGAGAAAACACTTCAAAAATCTTTCACTGCAAGGACATATCTGGACAAACCTCCCGACTTTTTCTATGTTTTCCTTTCGGGAAACGTAGGTTTCCGCCGGGGAAAACGTACGTTTCACGAAAGGAAAACATACGTCTCCCCTAACGGAAACATAGAAAACTTAAAGGCAACGAAGGATTATCTCACCGGCATTTCTTCAATACGGAATGCTTGAAGGAGGAAAAACGAAGAGTTTGAAAAACAAATGGGGTGCTTACAAGGAAAAATAAGTAGGTGCTTACAGGAAAAACTGAAGAAACAGCTTGAAGGAAAACTTACAGAAAAACGAACAAATAAAAAAACGACTCAGCAAACAGAAAAAAGGAAACCTCACATAAGGACATAAAAAAAGGAGTTCCGCTGAACTCCAACCTTTGTTAACCTTAAATCTAATACTATGAAAAACACAGTGCAAAAGTAAACATTCTCGGGAAAACCACAAAGAATATAGCCAAAAAATCATGTTTTACAACACATATTAACCAAGGGGAGCAGCACATTCAATCCCATTAACAAAAAAGGCTTTCCCAAGCCAAAGCCCGGAAAGCCTTTCAGTCGCGAATTATTTGCAAAATCAAAACTCACATTCACCCTCTTCTTCTGAAGAAGGAATTGTCACCAATACCTTATCGATTCGAGCTCCATCCATATCTACAACCTCGAAAACAAAATTATTCCATTCCAAAGTTTCACCACTTTGAGGGATATGCTGTAAATATTGCAGAATCAACCCTCCTACTGTATGGTAATCCACATCCTCCAACAAATCCTGCCGGTTAAAATAACACAAGAAATCATACAACGGGCACTGTCCGTCGACCAGCCATCCTTCCTTGTTAATCCGCTTAATGATATCCGGCTCTTCTCCGGCATCATCCATCGAACCGACCAACCCTTCCAGAATGTCACGCAAAGTAATGATTCCCACACAAGCCCCGAACTCATCGCAGACCAGCGCACGACTTATTTTCTGCGCCTTCATCTGTTCCAGCGCCTTATATACGTTCATATTCTCATGGAAAAACGTAGCTTCATGTGTCAAGGCAGGCAGATTGAAATCCTTCTCGGGGAGATGCAAAACCAAATCTTTCAGATTCACCACTCCTTTCACCTTATCCAAATCTCCATCTTCTGTCACCGGATAGAACTCATACAACTCCTTCACCAGCACCTCCTTCACTTCGGCTGCCGTCATGTTGCTTTCCAATGAAACGATATCACTTTTGTGTGTCATGATGGAACCGACCTTCAAATCACCCAACAGAAATACACGCTGCACGATGTCCTGTTCCACAGGTTGCACTTCTCCATCGTCAGCCCCCTCTTTGATAATCGATTTGATTTCCTCTTCTGTCACCTTATTATCGGCTTCTTTAATATTCAACAGATTGAAAATCAATTCTGTGCTCTTTGAAAGCAACCAGACAAACGGTAAGGCAATCTTAGCCAGCACATTCATCGGACGGGACACCAGTTTGGCCATTCTCTCGGCCATGCTCATACCGATACGCTTCGGCACCAACTCCCCAAAAATGATAGTCAGGTAAGTAACGATAACGACGATAATCCCCTGTGCCAGTCCGGATGCATAAGTAGAAGAGACTCCCCACGAAACCAGTACATTGGTCAAATCGACCGCAATTTTATTTCCCGAATAAATACCGGTCAAAATACCTATCAATGTGATTCCGATTTGGACGGTAGAAAGAAAACGATCTGGGTCCCCTGCCAGTTTCAATGCTACGCGAGCAGATTTATTACCTTTTTTTACGTCGGTCGACAACCGGGATTTTCGGGCTGATATTAATGCCACCTCGGACATGGCGAAGATACCGTTCAGTACTATCAACCCGATAATAATGATTATTTCATCCATATATAAAAACGAGTGTGTTTCAAAGGAGCAAATTTAAAGGAATGTTCATATCCAAAAAAGTGAGCCGTCTATAATTAAATAGTTTTAACAAACAGACAGCCCACTTTTTTACATTTCCCTTTCTTCCTCAAACACACGAGATTAAAAGCCTATGCAAGAATCTCTTCAATACGCTGAAGCTCTTCTTCCTCGAACGAAAGATTGTCCAGCGCCTTCAAGCTATCATCCAATTGTTCCACCGAACTGGCTCCCACCAACACGGAAGTGACCGACGCATCTTTCAGCAGCCAAGCCAATGCCATCTCGGCCAACGACTGCCCGCGCAAGCGCGCATGTTCGTCCAATGCCTGAATCCTTCTCAAGACTTCCGGCGTAAGCGCTTCTTTTTTCAGGAAACCACCCCGGGCAATACGGGAATCCTCCGGAATACCGTTCAAGTAACGATTGGTCAGCAAGCCCTGGGCCAAAGGAGAAAAGGCCACAAACCCTGCTCCATTTTCTCTGACCGCCTGTAAGATTCCTTGAGATTCCGGCTCACGTACCAGCATGCTGTAACGTCCCTGATACAACAGGCACGGCACATCACGTTCTTTCAAATAACGGCTGGCAAACAAATAAGCCTCCAAGGGATATTTGGACAGGCCCACATACAAAGCCTTCCCTTGGTGTACGATATCCACCAACGCCTGAAGTGTTTCTTCCAACGGCGTTTCCGGATCATAACGATGTGAATAAAACACATCCACATATTCCAGGTTCATCCGTTTCAGACTCTGTTCCAGGCTGGCCATCAGATGCTTGCGGGAGCCCCAGTTGCCATACGGACCCGGCCACATGTCGTGTCCCGCCTTTGTAGAGATGAACAGTTCATCCCGGTAAGGAGCCAATGACGATTTTATTATCTGTCCGAAAGTCTCCTCGGCCGAGCCATACGACGGCCCGTAATTATTGGCCAGGTCAAAGTGTGTAATTCCATGGTCGAAGGCATAATGCAACTTCTTCCGGCTGAGCGAGAATGTATCCACGTCCCCGAAATTATGCCATAATCCCAGTGAAATGGCGGGCAGCATCACCCCACTCCGTCCGGCACGCCGATATTGCATGCCACACTCGTAGCGGTTTTCTGCCGCAGCATAAACAGGTGCTATCATAATAATATGAATTTGAAAGGTTCAACCATCATTCTTTTGTCGGTGACAAAAATAAGATTTTATTTTTTATCTCCACCTCCATTCTTTTTCTTCCGCACATATTCTCTTGTCCAATTCTTCGTTGCGCTTCTAAATCCTAGAAGAATTGCAAGCCATTACAGTTTACCCGACCGTTGCAGAATATGCATGAACTCCTCACCGGTAATAGTCTCTTTTTCAATCAAGAAAGAAGCCGCCTCATGCATCACATCCAGATTTTCCCGAATGAGGCGACGTGATTTCTCATGTGCTTCCCGAATCATTTCAAGCACTTCCTGGTCAATGCTGGCTGCCGTTTCAGCAGAACAAGTGAGCGAAGTATCTCCTCCCAAATAGACATTATGCACGGTCTCCAGTCCCATCATGTCATATTTATCACTCATGCCATACCGAGTGACCATCGCACGGGCCAGTTTGGTAGCCTGCTCAATATCATTTGAAGCCCCTGTAGTCACGACATGACAAATTTCCTCCTCCGCCGTCCGTCCACCTGTCAGGGTTACAATCCGGTTGAATAATTCTTCCCTGTTCATCAACACCTGTTCTCCACTCTCCACCTGCATGGTATATCCGAGTGCTCCCGAAGTGCGAGGAATAATCGTAATCTTATGTACCGGTGCCGAATGACTCTGCATGGCAGCCACTAACGCATGCCCTATTTCATGGTAGGCTATGATTTTCTTCTCTTCCGAAGAAACGACCTTTCCCTTTTTCTGTGCACCCGCTATCACGGTTTCCACACTTTCTTCCAAATCCTCGGTAGTCACTTCACTTCTTCCCATACGGACCGCCCTCAATGCCGCTTCATTGACAATATTAGCCAGTTCCGCACCCGATGTACCCGCCGTAGCACGAGCCACAATATCTATATCTACCGTCTCATGCCTTACCTTCTTCAGATGTACGTCCAGAATCGCCTTCCGTCCCTCCAAGTCGGGCAATTCCATCTGGATACGTCTGTCAAAACGCCCCGGACGAAGCAAGGCCTTATCCAAGTCCTCCGGGCGATTAGTGGCTGCCAATATCACAACCCCTTTCCGCCCGTCAAATCCATCCATTTCGGTCAGCAACTGGTTCAGCGTCTGTTCTCGTTCATCGTTTCCTCCCAGTCCACTGTCCCTTCGCTTGCCAATGGCATCTATCTCATCAATGAAAATGATACAAGGAGCTTTCTCGTTTGCCTGCCTGAAAAGGTCGCGTACTTTTGCAGCTCCCATTCCTACAAACATCTGCACAAACTCGGAACCCGAGATGGCAAAGAAAGGCACCTTCGCTTCTCCGGCTACCGCACGTGCAATCAACGTTTTTCCTGTTCCAGGAGGCCCCACCAACAAGGCTCCCTTAGGCAACGAAGCACCTATATCCGCATATTTCTGTGGCTTATGCAGAAATTCCACAATCTCTTTCAGCATTTCTTTCGCTTCATTCTGCCCGGCTACATCGGCAAATGTCGTTTTGATTTCTGAGTCCGCATAAATCTTGGCCCCTCCATTCCCGAATGACATAAAATTACCTCCCGATGCGCCCATACGTGCCTGAATACTTCGACTGGCTTGCTTCCAGATTACATAAAACAACAGCCCCGGCAGTACCCACATCAAGATAAAATTCAAAAAAGGAGAATTTTCCTCAGGAACAATCTCTGTAAAAGCTACTTTACCGTCCTCATTCGGACTTTTTGCCTTCAGCAGCCTGTCCACCAGCTGAGGGTCATTTATCTCTCCAGTCTGATAAGTCGTGACGTCTCCTTTGTCGGCTACCGTGAAATAAATCTGTCCGGATTTAATCATCACTTCCTTTATCGCCCCCTCTTCCATCTTTTCTATGAAAGTACCATAATCAGTGGACTTGATTTTCTGCCCCGTCAAATTCGGGAAAATCAACCAATTCAAAAATAAGACAATCAAGATGACCCATAAAAAGGCCACAAACGGGTTCCCCTTCTGAGGGCGTGAATTCACTGTTTCTTGCTTCATGACATTTCATTCTTAATTTGAAGACAAATATCGCCAATCAGACATAAAAAGAGATGGTTGATATGGCAAGAAGAGTGTGCTAAATTGCGCATTTACACATGACTCACTTTTGCCAATGTCAACAGACCCATTAACAGCCATAGCCGCACAATAATTCAGAGCTCAAACTTTGCAACAACTATAACCCATAAATGGAATCTCCCTATTGATACTTACATACAAAAAAACTTCTCTCACACAAAAGAAATTTTCCTGTGCGAGAGAAGTTCTTATTTTATTATTCTTAGAAGAAAGATTGATTACCAGCCCGGATTCTGAGGCAACAAATTCGGATTACGTTGCAATTCACCTGTAGGAATTGGGTACAGATACATCTTGTCTTCCCATGTACGGCTCTTACCTGCTGTATAAGAAAGATCAGCATTTGTATAATTAGGATAAACAATCACATAGCCGGCATTAGAACGAAGTCCGTTTGCAGCCATACTAGATTCTGTTGATACTTTCTTACCTACATAGGTCATTACATTATTTACAATCTTACCTGCTTTCCAACGGCAGATATCATCAAAACGGAAACCCTCACCTGCTAACTCAATACGACGTTCACGACGGATTTCCTGTAACAATGGACTAAGAGTATATCCATAATCAGGCCAATTAGAATCAGTAAATCCGACAGACAAAGTCAAATGCGGCATTCCTACACGATTCCGTAACTCATTAATCGTTTTATCCAAATCTGGCTGAGAAATCGTACCCAGTTCAGCCTTAGCTTCCGCATTAATAAGCAATGTTTCCGCATAACGATAAGCAATACCATCTGCATCTTCCACATTATAACCTTCATGCGCAGTAGCTGGGTTATATCCTTTGATAGACTGATAACCTGTAGGACAGAACTGCGTAATATAAGCATCGTCATTGCCCACCGCACTATAATTAGCGTTTCCTGTAAAGAATTCGTCGTTTCGAATCAACTGAGTTGCACGTGGGTCTCTGTTTGCCAGTTCTTGAACCAATGTCTCATCATCCTTAGGACAAGAAGTCAAAGCTTTCGGAAGTCCGTCTGTATAAAGGAAGCAATCTACGAAATCCTTTGAGAAACCTGCACTGGCTTCCATGGCACCATGTCCCATATTGTGTGTACGAATTGGATAAGAATAATCGATGTAAAGAATCGCTTCACTCAAATTACTTTTATCCTCCATAATGAACATATTGTAATAATCGTGCTTCGTATCTCCTGTCTTATAGATAGAATAATGTCCGTCGGCAATCAGCTTATCAGTTTCACTTGCAGCTGCCTTCAACAAATCTTCATAAGCATATCCCAAATCAGAATGATATTTATAATATGTCCCTTCGTGCAAACATACACGTGCCTTTACATGACGTGCAATGTCTTTATTCAAACGGTTAGACTCTTCCGAACCTTTTTCCGGTAACCAAGTAATAGCGAAATCCAAATCTGCAATAATCTTTTCTGCTACCTGGTTTCTAGGCATCTTTGGACCATACAATTCTTCACTATCTGTTTTCAAGTCCTCTTCCAACCAAGGAACATCACCAAATGTCTTAATCTTGCTGAAATATTCCAACGCCCGGAAGAAGCGCATTTCTGCGACATAAAGGTTAATTTCTTCTTCTGAACCCGTCACCGTATTATAATGCGTCATAAAATAGTTTATATTACGGATATTGGACCAATTGTTTTTAGACCATAAGCCATCTTCTGTCGGAACCACATATTCTCCCCAAAGGAATTGATTGATACTGCTAGGCACTTGATCATCCGCATTAGTATCACCATAGTTTGTCACTCCACCTGGCAATATGCCATAGAACGCGTTCGCATAAGTACGTAAATCTCCCGTTGAAGTCCAATAAGTTTCATCGTTCAAACTTTGGGATGACCTCTCCAGAAAAGCATCATTACAACTTGTATGAAGCATCATTCCCACCACGGAATATAAGATATATTTTAGTTTCATATCAGTAATAAATTAATTAAATTATCAGAATGTAAGATTAACACCTATAGAGAAAGCCTTTTGTTGTGGATATTTATACGGATCATCCAATTCTGGGTCAAAACCTTCTGGCGTATGCTTAAACGTCAAAAGATTTTCACCTGTGAAATATACACGAGCTTTCTGGATTCCCCACTTCTGAGTCAAAGCTTCAGGTAATGTATAACCCAAAGACAATGATTTCAATCGCAAATAAGCTGCATTCAGCAAATAACGTGTCTGGTACTGTCCAAAAGCAGATCCACCATTAAAACGAGCTACCGGGAAATAAGCATCCGTATTGTTTTCACTCCAATAATCATTTGCATAAGCAGTCGGAACCTGCCACTGGCTACCATATTGCCATCTATAAGTGTTCGGCAATACCATGTCGCGTTTTCCTACACCTTGGAAGAAAATACCGAAATCAAAGCCTTTCCAGTCAGCTGTAATATTAAAGCCATAACGATAACGAGCACGATTATTACCTATAATCTTCTTGTCACCCGGATTATCTACTGTATTTTCTCCGTTATTTACTACACCATCTCCATTAATATCAATGAACTTTATATCACCTGGAATTTTATGAATACCTCCGTCCAACTGTGACTGGTCGGGTGCTGAAGCTATCTCATCTTCAGACTGGAACAAGGTTGATTCATATCCCCAGATTTCACCAATAGTCATACCTTCATAATAACTTGCCGACAAAGATTTTGTAGGATTATCATACTTGGTAATCTTTGCGTATGTATCAGAAAGGTTAAAACCAACAGAATAATGTAATCCATTTTCCAATTGATCATTCCAAGACAATGCCAATTCCCAACCTTTTGTCACCATGTCAGATGCATTTTCCTGCGGCTCACTCATACCAAGAATATTAGGCAACAGTTTACCAGCTCCTAACATACCAGTCGTTTTACGCTGATAGTAGTCAAATGAACCGGTCAATCGGTTTTGCAGAACAGTAAAATCGAGACCGACGTTCCACTGCGTTACTTTTTCCCATGTAACAGTACTACTTACCAACGAACCTGGCAATACATAAGTCACACGTTGTCCTCCCATCAAATAACCGGTATTACCTGTTCCATAATTGGACAAATAAGCATACCAGCCATTATCCAACGCCTGATTAGCTTGGCTACCATAAGAAGCTCTCAACTTCAAATCATCGAAGAAACCGTTAGTAGGATTCTTAAACCATGATTCCTCACCCAATCTCCATCCAACAGAGAATGAAGGGCTAAATACAGCACGGTCATTTTTCGGGAACTTAGAAGAAAGGTCATAACGTCCGTTCAATTCCAGCAAATAACGGTCTGCAAACGTATAATTAATACGAGCAAAACCACTTCGAGTAGCCCAACTGTCATCTGAATTACCCACATATTTCTCTCCTGTAGCTGCATTCATAGAAGGCAAATCATTCGAAATCAGTCCTTCACGTTCAGCATAAAATGCACGCGTATGTTTGGTCTCTTGATTATAACCCAACATCACCTTGAAATAATGCTTTCCGAATGTCCGTTCATAATTACCCACCAAGTTAAATGAATTATATGTATCATTCTGCTGATGTTCATACGCATAGTTCGGATTCGTATACTGGAAAACTTGCAAGAATTGACCATCTGCTCCATACTCATTGAATGACTTGGCATGATTCTTGATATGTTCTGCATAATAATTAAAGGTATAATCCATTTTTATGCTCAACCCTGCCAACGGCTTCAATTCTAATGCCAATGTATTCCAAAAGTCATTCTTAGTGGTCGCACGCGTACCACCATCTTCCAGGACTGCAGCAAAGTTGGTATAGTTACCTTGTCCTGCCCAGTTACCATCCGGATGTTTAACAGGCATCAAAGGCTGAGTATCATTACCAATCCATGCGCTACCATGTACATTATCCTGTGCAATGCCATTCAACTCTGTACGAATAAATGAAGTTTTCATTGATACATTCATCCAGTTTGTAATGTCATAACTTACATTGTTTACGACATTGAACTTACGGTATTTTTCATCACCATAACGTAAGATTGAACCCTGGTTAGTATAGCCAACTGAAGTATAATATGTGGTCTTTTCACTACCTCCACTGATATTTACATTATACTTCTGTAAAGGATAGCTCTTCTTATAGATTTCATCCATCCAGTCTGTATTACCACAATAAGCATATTTTCCCTGCTGACAGTTACTATATTGCCAACTGTTAGGGTCGGTAGCAATAAATACCGGAGAATTATTGGCAGGATCCTCATAATATGCTTTGATATGCTCCATCTCTTCCTGACTGAAAAGATCACGACCATTGGTATTATTATTAGCCGCATTCATCCATGTAGCGTATTGCATGGAATCCATATAGCTAGGACGAGTAGTAGGACTATTAAAAGAAACTGAAGCATCCAAAGAAACACGAGTAGCCTGATTCTTCTTACCTCCCTTAGTCGTAATCAATACCACACCATACGCAGCACGCGCACCATAAATAGAAGCAGAAGCAGCATCCTTCAAAACTGACACACTTGCCACATCTTGCGGGTTAATCAAGTTAGGATCCATTTCCACTCCATCTACCAGAACCAATGGAGAACCTCCATTAATAGATGTTTCACCACGGACATTAAACGTTGAACCAGCTCCAGGCTGTGCACTTGTAGTGATATTCAAGTTAGGAATCGTACCTTGAAGACCTTGTCCCAAGTTAACAATAGGACGTTCTGCCAAAACCTTCTCATCTACCGCAGAAACTGCACCTGTCAAGTTGGCCTTCTTTACAGTGGCGTAACCAACCACAACAACTTCGTCCAAGACTTCAGTATCTTCTTTCAATATAACTTTCAAAGGCTTTCCATCCCATACAATTTCTTGTGTTGTATATCCTACATAAGAAATCATAATAATGTCACCTTTTTTCACATTAGGAATGCTAAATTCCCCTTCTAGTCCAGTAATTGTTCCATTAGTCGTTCCTTTCACAACTACAGAGGCTCCAATAATCGTTTCTCCATTCCGATCCACTACAGTACCTGTACAAGAAGTCTGCTGTACGACTTGCAAGTTCATTGCATCCACCTCAGGCATAGCCATAATCCCCAGTGGGAGACCTGAAAAAAGCAAAAATGCACTTAGTGATTTTAAATGCTCCTTAGCCATAGATTTAAGTTTAATAGATTAATATTTGTATATATGTCACTTCCTTTTTTAGTATTCTAAGTTTTAAGTATGCTCTTAATTAAAAAAGAATAAGCTTTTCATATTATTAGAGCTTTATTAATTAGATTTCACCTGTGCAAATATATAAATATTTTATTATAAAACGATATATATTTCCCATTATTTCATAATATAATCTATATCTACCTACCTTTTTATGAAAAATCAAACTAAAAGAAATAAGTTAAAATCTCATATTATTCCTATAATAAAGCCTATATAAATACAATCAGATGTTATGACCAGAGTAAAAAAACATATCAAATCTAAACTACAAGCTCTCCGATATATAAAGAGAAGAAGGGACATATACTTTATAAAACTGCCCAATTTACTCTCCCATTTATTTAGCAACCTTTTTCAAATATATAACGCTCACCAATTCAACCTCTGAGAAAAATTCTTACCTTTGTTTTATTGAAAAGATTTTCTATCATGAGAAAATTTAAACTATTCTTTATCGGGAGCTTATTTTTAGTTTCTACCCTCCACGCCCAGCAGACCAACCTGCAACGGGCCGCAACCATTCTGCAATGGATGAAAGACACCCAATGCGACAGTATCTATGTCTGTTTCGATGCAAAAATGCAGCAGGCCATTTCCTCCTCACAGTTAAAAGACATGTGGACACAGGTGGAGCAACAACTTGGCCCGCTAGAAAAAGAAAAAGAATGGAAACAGGATGCCATCGACGGTACGGTGGTCTACTATACTGATTTAAAATTCCAACGCGCTCCATTACGCTTTCTGGTAGCCTTCAATTCCGAAAACAAAGTGAGCGGACTCCAGTTGCTTCCGGTTCCTCCGGAAGAAAAGCCGTTGGTCGCTCCGTTTGACAGCACGCATCTGGAAGAATCACCCATTGAAGTAACTACCGGGAACTATAAACTCCCCGGCATCCTCACCCGTCCGAAAGGAAAGGCCCACCTTCCGATTGTCATCCTGGTACATGGTTCCGGGCCTCAAGACAGAGACGGAAGTATCGGTCCCAACAAAATTTACCGGGACATTGCCTGGGGACTAGCGGCAAAAGGTATAGCTGTACTTCGCTATGACAAACGTACGTATGTATATGGAAAATCCTCCGTTCCGGAAGGCAAAGAGATTACCCCCGATGAAGAAGTGGTAGAAGATGCGGTTTCAGCCTGCCAATTAGCGGCCTCCCTGCCGTTTATAGACAAACGGAAAGTCTTCCTGGCCGGACACAGCCTGGGAGGACTACTGGCCCCGCTTATTGCTACCCGTTGTCCGTCGGTCACCGGACTTATTCTGCTGGCCGCTCCGTCCCGTCCACAGGATGATATTCTTAAAGAGCAAATACGTTATTTGGGCTCATTGAACGGAAACACGGATGAAAAGCTTCTTGCCCAACAATACCAGCAAATAAAAGCCGCTGCTCCCCAAATCTATTGGGACTATCTGGACAAGTACGCACCTGTCATGACCGCCTGTTCCTTGTCCATTCCCATGCTCTTCCTGCAAGGAGAACGAGATTATCAGGTAACGATGCAGGATTTTGCCATGTGGAAACTGGGAATGTTCGGCAAAACGAATGCCACGTTCCAGTCCTACCCCACCTTAAACCACTGTTTCATGGAAGGCACCGGTAAATCGACACCGATGGAATACAATCACCCTGCACGGGTATCCGGAAAAGTAATGGAAGATATAGCAAAATGGGTCACTCAAGAATGAATGACCCATTTTGCTATCTGTAAAACCGGATGATTTATTTTCCGGTTTTGATTTTATCCCATGACGGAGGAGTGACTCCCATCAAATTGCGGACAAAGAAATCATATCGTTTGTGTTCGCCAAAATCCTCTCCCATGGTATGGTGAGCACCCGGAATCACCACCAGTTCAAAATCCTTATTGGCTTTTACCAACGCATTGACCACCTGCATCGTAGAAGCCGGATCTACATTGTCGTCCAATTCGCCGACCACCAGCATCAGCGGACGAGTCAGCCGATAGGCATTGTCCACATTCGAACAAGCACTGTAAGACTCATCTACCGGATATCCCATCCAAAGTTCGTTCCACCAGATTTTATCCATCCGGTTGTCGTGACAACCACAAGCCGAATAAGCCGCCTTATAGAATTCTGGATGGAACAGCACGGCTCCTGTAGATTCCTGTCCGCCGGCTGAGCAACCAAAGATACCGACACGGTCAATATCCATATAAGGATATTTCTGTGCAGCAGCCTTAATCCAAGCAATGTGATCGGGCAGTCCGGCATCTTTCAGGTTTTTGTAGCACACTTCCTCAAATTCTTTGGAACGGAAAGAAGTGGTCATACCATCTACCTGTACTACGATAAATCCAAGCTCGGCCAAAGAAGTCATCCACCAGTTATAAGAAGAGAAAGTCTTCGGCACATACTGGTCGCCCGGACCGGAGTAGATGTACTCAATCACCGGATATTTCTTCGACGGATTGAAATTGGACGGACGGTAAATCACACCCCACATGTCGGTTTTTCCATCACGACCCTTGGCTGTAAACACTTCGGGGGCCTTCCATCCGTTAGCCAGCAGTGCAGAAATGTCCGCCTTTTCCAGCTGCATACGGATTTTCCCATTCTTAACCTCACGCAACACAGCTACCGGCGCCTGGTCTACCTTACTGTACACATCCACCAGATACTTATAGTCGGGCGAATACCAGCATTGGTGCATACCCTCTTCGGGAGTCAGTTCCACCAAATTGCTGCCGTCGAAGTTAATTCTGTAATAATGAATCAGATAAGGGTCTTCGTTCTTGTTCATGCCATTGGCAGAAAAATAGATCACCCCATTGGCCTCATCCACATACTGCACGCCGCGCACGTACCATTCACCCTTGGTAATCTGGTTCAACGGTTTCCCGGTAGCCCGGTCGTACATATACAGGTGATTGTAGTTGTCCCGTTCACTTGACCAGATAATCCGTTTGCCGTCGCTCAGGTAATTCCGGTAAATACGCGGATAGTTCACGTATTTCTCTTCTTTCTCTTCAATCAACGAACGGACCTTTCCATCGACTGCCGACATTTCCAACACCCGATACACCTTGTGTCCACGTTCGTTGTATTCAAAAGTAATGCCTTTGCTGTCTGCATTCCACATCGGAGCCGACAAATCATACTGGTGACTGAATAACTCTGTAGAAGGAATCAACCGACGACCAGATTCCACCTCAAAGATGCAGGGCACCTTGAAACGCAGTTCATCGCCCGGTTTGGCATACTCCTGCTTGTGCAGCTTCGGCTGTGACTGGTCGGCAGGAGAAGATTCCACATAATACACATAGCGCTTCTCTACCGGACGAATCCGACAAGACACCACCGACTTGGAGTCGGGCGACCATTGGATATAAGAAGAATAATAGTTGCTCAATGTACCGTCCTGGCTCAACTGTTTTTCCTTTCCAGTAGCCACTTCACGCGCATACACATTGTCATTCTTGATGAAGGCCACCCATTTGCCATCGGGAGATGTCACCGGACCTCCGTTTTTTTCATCGTCCACTTCCATCCAGTGGCGTTCTTTCCCACGGGGAGGAACCGCACCTTCATCGAGCAAACGGTTGTGCTTGATGCTGTAAGCCCAGAACTTTCCGTCAAGCTGGAAGCGCAGCGTATCAAGAGACGCATTCAACCGACAATCCTGAAGCGGAAGATGATACGCATCCACCTTCCGACCTGACTGTTCAGATAAAGCAGTAGCCATTTTCTGCTGGTCGAACAAGGCTGTCCGTTTAGCCGATGCCGCATCCACTTTCACATACTCGTTTCCTTTCTCAGTCTGACGCACATACCAAAAAGAAGAAGTATGTTCTACCCAATGTGGCACCACTCCTGCATAAAGCACCTGCTTCATACTGTATTTCTCCCGAAGCGCATAAGCCCGGTTATAATCTTCTACCGTGCCCTGTGCAAAAAGCGGCATACAAGCCGCACTTCCCAGCATGATGGACAAAAGTCCCGATTTCCATAAATTGTTTCCCATTGTGTTTTATTTTAAAAATCGGGACTTCAGATATTCTTTCTCGTATCCAAGAATATCCAAAGCCCCGAATCTGATTGCATTATTATCTATCAATTATCATGGTTATTTCACTTCCCATTCGTACAAGCCTGAAGAGTTCTTATCCGGCTGAACGACTTCCAGTTTTACAGCCTTGGTCTTTACCGGTTCAAACTCTACCGTGTTCGGATTGCCTTTCTTCACGCCATATTCCGAGATGTTCTGTACCGGAGTCCAGTTTCCGGAAGCATCTTTGTAATAAATCTTCCAAGCTTTCGGCACACGGCAACCTCCCCATGGTGCATCGTCAAACCAGTAAACCGTAGAGCTGGAAACTTCCATCTCTTCCGGGAATTCGTAAGAAATCCATTCCGTAGTACCTTCTTTCGGCCACCAGTGATAGTAAGGAATGGTACGGTCGTTTTCATCCTTCGGCACCAGCCCGTCGGTGATGGCAGACAAAGAAGTCACTTTATGGGATGCATCTATCTTACTCTTGGAAGCCAAGGTAGGAGTAGCTACCGGACGAGTAGCACTTACTTCATTCGGCAGCCATACCGCCATGTTACCGGCTCCACGGTGAGCCCATGCATAATACGGAATCATTGTCAGTGTATGATCTTTAGCCACCAGACGACCCGACTCATCGTATTCCAAGGTCTGGGCCTGTGTCTTGATTTCGTTAATACCATACAGCAAATCCGGTTTTTCTACCACTTCGAACTTCGGCGTGCGGTTCATCAAGACACTCAGCACATCGAAGTCGTTGTCCGGCCATTCCGCACAATAGACAATCGGGCCACGTTCTACAGACACCCGGCCACGGTCAGCTTCCACTTTACCGTTGGCTCTAACCGTACGCACATTCATGTCGAAATGGATTTCCACCTTATCCCCCTTCTTCCATTTCCGGTCGATAGTGAGATATCCTTTCTCTAAATCCGACTTCACCTCTTGTCCGTTTACCTTTACACTGTACTTCGGACGACTTCCGTCAGTATAAGTGTACAGGTCACTTGGAACCACCTGGTTACGTACCCATCCCGGGATACGAATCTTCATGGCAAACTGTCCAGCTGAATTGCGGTCTACGGCCAACGTGATGTCTCCGTTCCAAGGATAAGAAGTGGTCTGTGACAAGGTCACCTTCTTGCCGTTTACTTTCAGCGTGGCATTGTTGGCAATGAACAAGTTGACATACACATCCTTGTCCTTCACCGCATACACATAACCCGGTACAGACGGGATGAAACGGCAGATGTTAGACGGGCAGCAGGCACAACCGAACCAAGGCTGGCGCTGATGCTGTCCCATGGATTCCAACGGATTCGGATAGAAGAAAGCCCCTCCGTCTAATGATACGCCTGAAATCAGCCCGTTGTACAATGTACGTTCCAGCACATCATAATACTTGGAGTCCCCATGCAAGAGGAACAGACGGTAATTCATATACACGTTTCCGATAGCCGCACAAGTCTCACAGTAAGCCGACATGTTGGGAAGTTCATAATTCTTTCCGAAAGCCTCTCCATTGTTAGTGGCTCCAATACCACCGGTAATATACAATTTCTTGGAAACGATGTTCTCCCAAATGCGGTCGATGGCATGCACATACGCTGTGTCTCCCGTCAAAGCAGCCACATCGGCCATACCGGAATACATGTAAGCCGCACGAACGGCATGACCTACTGCCTCATCCTGTTCAATCACCGGCTTATGAGCCTGACTGTATTCATCCCGGCGGGAAGTGTAGCCACGTTTGTCCAAGAAGAATTTAGCTTCATCCAGATATTTCTGGTCACCTGTCACCAGATACAGTTTGGCCAACGCCATTTCAGCAATCTGATGCCCCGGTACACGCACCTGCTGTCCCGGCTTGTCACCGATTTCCCGGCAGACACAGTCTGCATAACGAATTGCGATATCCAGGAAGTTGCGCTGTCCCGTAGCCTGATAATGTGCAATGGCTCCTTCAATCATGTGTCCCAGATTATAGAACTCATGACTCAGCTCCTCCACCTTTTCCCAGCGTTTGCTACCCGCCCATTCATGCGGATGTTTGGGGTTCATGGTACGTGCCGTGTACAGATAACCGTCGGGCTCCTGTGCAGCTGCCACAATCACCAGTACACTGTCGATGTACTTCTTCAATTTCTCATCCGGATACGTCTGAAGCAGATAACTTGCTCCCTCAATAGTTTTGTACACATCCGTATCATCAAACGAATACCCTGTCACCTTGTTGTTTTCACTCGGGTGAGCAGCCATTTCAAAGTTCTTGTAACGTCCGGTTTCTTCACATTTGCTGAAAGCCAACGGAATCGTTACCTCACGGCTAGCCTTCAAACGCTGTCCCCAAAAAGAATCCGTCAGTTTTACCGAAGTAAACGGAACCGGATCAATCGGATAGCCATGTGCCGGAGTTTTCTTCTGTGCGTACGCCCCGCCTCCAATCAACGAAAAGAGCAGAGCTGAAATCACTAGTTTTTTCATGGTTTCATTGTTTATTTATAGGTTCTTGTTTTTCATTTATTTTCCAATGGGAGAGCTTCATCCCAAATATTCAACGCATGCACATAACCGCTGAACGGCCAGTTGCCTTCCGCATTCTGTCCCAAAGTTACAAATTGTATCGGTTTTATCAGCAACTGAATGTCTTTCGAACTGATTAATTGGTCATTTATATACACTTTTTCTATTCTTCCATCAAAAACCACATAAATGTGCTGCCATTTCCCGGCCAAACTCTTGGCATCTTTATAACCCACGTCTTCATACCAGCCGTAATGGTTCAACATACCACATCGTGGTTCTGTCCCGTTCACCAGCATGATTTTTTCCATTTCATCGTGTGAACTGGTAAAATCGGCCACGCATTCATTTTCCGCCAGTTCCGGGTTCAGCACCCACGCTTCCAAAGTGTAAGGCGCATTGTCACGAAGAGTGGCCGGCAACGTAAAGCTGGAGCGGAAGAACTGTTCGCCTTCAAAGCGGAAAGCCTTCTTTCCTTGCACTTCCTCCACCACTACCGGCGCCTTCTGTGCCTCGAAATAACCTTCCACTACACCCTTATTCGGGATATATGGTACCGTATCTCCTACGGCGAAATCTTCGGCTGTCATAGAAACCAACAATCCTTTCTTTACACGGTCGGAAGCCTCCACACGTACCAGTCCCACTGTCGCATCGTATGCTTTTTCCGCTTCTTCCTGCTTCCAGTTATAATACCGGAAATTCGTCACGGCCAGTTCCTGACCTGAAGCCTGAATCACCACTTTTCCGCGTTGCACATAATCTTCTGCCGACTTGGAAGTCCAGCGGTTGTTTTCATATACCCAGACGGTAGCCGTATGTTCCTCTTTCGGATTGATGACCGGTGATTCGAATTCCAGTTGCGTACCCGGTGCCAGTACAATAGCCTCCTGCCCGGCTATACGCTTGCGGGAAACCTGTCCGGTCTTCAGTCGGAAGATACCGCCCAGCATACCGCCATCGTTCTTCCACTCCGTACCGTTCCAGTCCAAGCCTGAAAGGCCCATCCACAATTGAGGAGAGGCCGTTTCATACTCCCCAAACACCTTGATGTTCCACAACGCACCGGCAAAACCGTTTTTCTGTGTACCCGTGGTTGTCAACCGTACATAACGCGCATCCGTTTCTCCAAAATCCACCATCGGACTTCCAGCCAAGTAATTGTGACGCTTGTCCGCAAAGACCTTCCACTGCTTTCCATCCACTGAAGTTTCAATCAGATATTGATAATAAGATGTACCATATTCAAACTGCGTCCAGATGGTACGTATCTTTTCCACCTTCTGCAAATCAATTTCAATCCATTCCTGCCCCATCGTTTTCGGACGCCACAACGTACCGTTATTGTCATCCACCGCATATTCAGGCAAGAAATTCGCATCATAATACGAAGAAGCCTTGACCGGTTTCCCGTATGCCAGATTTTTCGATTTCAAGATACTCTTGGCAAAAGCACCGACTCCGCTGTGCGTTCCTTCCACCGGTACAATCGAACCATCGGCATTAAACTCCAGCTTGTCTATGCAAAGCTGGCGATGGAATCCCCGGTTGGAATGCGGATTGTCGTGACGATGATAGACAATGTAGTAATTGTCGCCTTCCTTCAGGATACTGTGATGCCCCGGACCATGCACCGTACCGTCGGCCGAAGTTTTCAGTACCGTACCTCTGTACGTATAAGGACCGAGCGGTCCTACTGTACTTGTGGCATACTGTACATGATAGGTGCTGTCATGACAAGAATCGGAGGAATACATGAAATAATAAATTCCGTTCCGCTTCATGACAAACGGAGCCTCGAAGAAGTCCTTCACCTCCGTATTGGGAATCAATTTCGTTTCCACAAAACCTTTCATGTCGGGCGTCATTTTTCCTGCCCCGCAACCGAAGCCTTTGTAAATACCCCATGTTCCCCAGTACAGATACACGGAACCATCGTCATCTACAAACGACTGCCCATCCAGTGTAATGGCATTCTTTACAAACCGGTCAGGAACCAGCACTGCCTCACTCTCGCCGAGCACGTTTTTCCACGGGCCACGTGGAGTTTCGGCCATTCCTTCATACACATTACACGGCTGGCAATAAAACATCCGATACGTTCCATCCGTATGTTTCATCACATCCGGTGCCCAAATCCAATGGCTGTCCGGCCAGTTCATCGGCATAATGGTCCAGTTCTCAAAATCCTTGCTGCACCACACCTGTGAAGGGCCAAAGCCGGCTCCACTTCCATCAGTCGTGGCATATACATAATACGTGTCTCCAAATTTCTTTACAGTAGGGTCTGCAAAATAACCGGGGATAAAAGGATTTCCTGCTCCCGGTGTATTCCATTCCACTTTCTGTGCATACGTCGTATTCAAAGCCATACACAGAAACAAACCTGTCAAAACTTGCTTTTTCATTGTATTTCTCTTTTTCTTATTACAAGTGAACTTCATTCAAAATCGGAATCTCTATCTCATAGAAATACTCCTTCAGCAGCTGATACATCTCCGGATCGTACGATTTCAGTTTCGTACGGCGGTTCATGGAATTATGCACCTTGTTGGGAGTCTCCGAATAACGGTTGCAGTTAAAAAACGACTGCACACACTCTGCAAAATACTCTTCCTTGTTCGAGATAGCATACGTATCTTTCCACAAACCTTTGGCAATGGCATGCTGACGGCATTTCTCCAAGCGTTCGTTGAAATCAGGTTCTACCCCCACTATACCGATGGTGTGGAACAAATGTGCGAACTCATGAATCAGGATATTCTCGCCCACATACCGGTCGCCCGGCAAAGCCAACACGTTCTCTTCTCCGCAGCTGGCCGAGAAGTCATCCTCCGGTGCTCCGCCAAATCCACGGGCTCGCTTGTTCCAGAAAGCAATGTTTTCCGGCGTATTGCAGATATGCGCATATTCAGGCAAGTCGCACACCTCTTCATGCTCTCCGATAATCATCACATGACAATCTTTGCTCACCATTTCTTTCTTGATGTCCGGACGCTTGGCCGTCATCAACGACACAATCTCATAAGCTTTTTCCAACGCCTCGTCGCGCACGTGTTCCGAAGACACGATATACAAACCGTCCACAGCCAGGTATTTCTTATAGAAAGAAGGTATTCCCTTTCCTTCCGGTACAGCCGAAGGCTTCACTTCTGCCACAAACGTGCGTTCCAGTTTCAAGGCGAAACCACCTCCCGAAGCCAGATGGATAGGTAGCTTCGTATTCGCATCTACGATGAAGGTCTGCTTTACGTAATCTTCCGCCTGACGAGAAGCATTGATACCGTCTTTAAACAACGTACATCTATACTTCTCCCCTTTGCCCAGGAACGAGAAGTCCAATGTGATATCCCGCTCGTCCCAATTGGTCATTCCACCGATATACCAGTTGATATCTTTCTTGCGGACCGTCACAATCGACTCACCCAGTTTACCCGAGTAAATAAAAGTAGAATCCACCTCTACCGGAATCGAACTGATGAAATCCACACATTCCTGCTCTTTCAGGTAATTCGTCGGTGCGTCGCACAACATCGTGAACGGAGAATCATGTACGATGTAAGCTGCCAGCTGATGACAGCGCGTACCCATGCTGGCCGGTGTGGAATACATCGGCTGGAAGTCACGTTTCGACAAGTTCCGCATCGCTCCCGGCGTATAGTCCACGTATCCCGCCATCAAGCGGATGTAGGGGAAAGTCACATCATAAAGCGGCATGTTCTTTTCCACCTCACTCCATTTCATTTCCTCCATACCGAACACACTCTCATAGTTCACCACGTTCGGATACGTACGGTTCAGCCCTGTCGGTTTGTAGATGCCGTGATAGTCCAGCATCAGCTTATATTCTGCCGCCTTTGCCGCAATACGATAAATCATCTCTACTGCCGTCTGGTCATCCCTATCCAGGAAATCCACCTTGAATCCCTTGATGCCCATCTCCGAATATTTCCGGCAAGCCTCATCCAACTGCGAATCCAACACGTTGAATACTGTCCAAAGCACCAGTTCCACTCCCTTGCTCTTTCCGTAGCGAACCAGCTCCGGCAGATCCAGTTCCGGAATCACCGTCAGCATGTCCCCGCTCTTCGGGTCGTACCATCCTTCATCCAGCACCACATATTCCAGCCCGTTTCGGGAAGCAAAATCGATATAATATTTATACGTATCCATGTTGATGCCCGCCTTGAAAGATACTCCTTTCAGGTTCCAGTCATTCCACCAGTCCCAGGCCACCTTTCCCGGTTTCACCCACGAACAGTCGCCGATACGGTTTGGCGAAGCCAAGGCATACACCAGATTATTCACCGGCATATCCGTATCTTTTTCCGTAATGGCCAGAATACGCCACGGATACGTGCGGCTACCTTTTACATGCGCGATATAATCTTCCGTTTCCGTCACATACTCCTGCTTGCGCCACGGATAAAAGTCCGTCTTTTTCGGATAAGGAGCAAACACCCCCTTCAAGGTCTGCTTCCCGTCCGGCTGCACGAACATACCCGGATACGCCTCCAAGTCCGACTCCAGCAACGTCACCTTCACCTGCCGGCAATCCACTGTGACCGGCAAGAAAGCCAGTTCCTGCGGCGCTTCCGACAACGGTTTCATCTCATACGTATTCTGGTATGCCATCGCCATCGGCTTTTCCTTGTTCGTGGAATAAGGCAGATAGGCCGTATAATCACCGGCAAACCGGAATTCTGCGATTTCATTCTTGATAATCAAATCCTCTTTTGAAGACGTATAAAAGCGATAAGCCACTCCGTCGTTGTAGACACGGAAATAAACTCCGTACCCACCTTTCAGCTTCAAGTCCATTTCATTGCAAATCGCACGAAACGACTTGAAGCGATAAAAAGGTGCGTCAATGTCCTGAATCATCTTTTTAGTCTTGGAAGAAATCACTTTCCCCCCGCCGGATGAAGCCGACGATTTTCCTTCTTGAATTAACCCTAATTTACTATCTACAACAATAAGAGAGTCTTTATGATATATACAATAAGTCAACCCATCGTCACCGGATGAGACCTCCACCTTCAGGTGTTTGTCCGGCGACTGCACCACATACACTTTATTACCGGCTGCCATCACAGAAAAGCAACCGCAAAGCCATAAAACGGCACTGAACAGAAACGATGTATTTTTCATATCCATAGAATTATTTTTCCGATTACAAAGAAAAAAGATAAACGAATAAGTCCCTGACAGGGAAGTCTGAAACGATAACAATATCATCCCAAAATCTCTTCCCCTGCACTCAAGAAAAGAGATTTTGTATTATTTTTTCATCCGGCTGGACGATTTTTGCCTACTTCTTAGCCTTCACGAAATACTGGTTGAACACGATGCCCAGCACAATCATCACCAGTCCGATGTAAGTGGTAAAAACGATGCGTTCGCCCAACACCACGGAGATGAAGAACAACGACATGAAAGGAGACAAGTAACACAGCTGGTTTATCAACGCCGGATTGGAGGTTTTCCGCATGGCCAGTCCGAAGAAAATAAAAGGAATGCCCATTTCAAAACCACCCACATACATGCCCGACAACACCCCGGTCAAAGAATGCAGATTCAATCCGACACACAATGCACCGATAGACAAATAAACCGAACCGAACAGAAAAGTCAGGAACAGCACCACACTGCCGTCCGTCTGCACCTTATTCCGGTTGTTGAACATCCAGTAGGCAGCCCACAGCACCGCACTCAATGCCGCCAACAGGAAACCTTCGGCCGACACGGTCATTTCCCCCTCGAATCCGGTACCGATAGAAATCAATGCCACTCCAGCCAACGACACAAACATCCCGATGTACTTCTTCTTCGGAATGGGCTGTCCGGCAAACAGAGCCAGCAAAATCAGCAGCACAATCGGCCACGCATAGTTGATGGGCTGTGCCACCTGTGCCGGCAGCAGTTCATACGCCTTGAACAGCACCAGATAGTAGGCCACCGGATTCAGCAAGCCCAATGCGGCATAATATCCCCATTGCTTCCCGGTCAGGCCTCCCAACAGCCTCCATTTCCGCTGTACGGTGAGCAACACCGTAAATATCACCAGCGAGGTCAGGCTGGCCACCCACAACATCTCAAAATGCGTCAGATAACGCAACGCCATCTTGAACGCCGTGGCTACCGTCGACCAGCTCAACACCGCCACACAGGCACACGCAATCGCTTTGTTATCGTTCGTCATCTCATCGCCTCCACTTCTTCGGTTGTCAATGGAATTCTCTGTCCCAGCCGCCGTGCCCCGGTTGCCGTAATCAAGTAATCCTCTTCGTTACGCAAGCCCGTAAAATCACGGTAACTCTCCAGTTTCTCATAATTGATGAAATCCGTAAAGCGATGTTCCGATTTCCAATAATCTATCAGTTCCGGAATGAAATAAATACCCGGCTCAATGGTCAGCACGAACCCCGGCTCCAGCTTCCGCGCCAGACGAAGCGACTTCCGCCCGAACTGCGTACTCTTGGGCTGTCCGTCATAGCCAACCCACACTTCGCCCAAGTTCTCCATGTCGTGTACATCCAGTCCCATCATGTGGCCCAGTCCGCAAGGGAAGAACATCGCGTGTGCTCCCTGTTCCACGGCATCCGCCGGATTGCCTTTCATCAAGCCCAGTCCTTTCAAGCCCTCGCAAATCACCCGGCAAGCCAAATCATACACATCCCGGAAATACACTCCCGGCTTCAAGGCATCCACCGCCGCCCGATGCGCCGCCACCTGAATGTCGTACACATCCTTCTGACGGCTGGTGAATCTCTTTCCGGCACAGATGGTTGACGACATGTCTCCGGCATACCCCATCTCCGTTTCTGCACCTGCATCCACCAACAGCATATCACCTTCCTTCACCGTATGACCGTAATAGTGGTTGTGGAGCGTTTGTCCGCACACCGTAGCGATAGTCGGGAAAGACAGACGGCATCCGTTCGCCCGAGCCACTGCCTCCAGAGCCGCAGCCGCTTCATATTCCTTCATGCCGATGCGCAACACCCGCATGGCTTCCAGATGCATTTCTGCCGTCACATTGCAAGCCCGTTCAATCTCCGCAATTTCCTCTTCCGTCTTGTGATTCCGCAAGTCGACAATCCCTTTGATAAACGGTACGGAAGGCATCTCCGCTCCCGGCTTCACTCCCAGCAAATCCATCAGCTTCAACCGATGTTCCGCGCGATAGGGAGGCAAATAATGCACCATCCGCTTTTGTGCCACCACTTTCTGCACGTATGTCTTCAGTTCTGCCAACGGGCGCGTTTCCGTCACCCCTACCCGCTGTGCTTTCTCGTGCAAGGTAGGCTGCGTGCCCATCCACACTATATGGTCGATGGTCAGTTCGTCGCCAAAAATGATTTCACGACCCTCATCAATGTCAATCACGGCAGCCAGTCCGGCATACGACAACCCCCAAAAATACAGGAAGGAGGAATCCTGCCGGTAATCGTACGTGTTGTCTTCGTAATTCATTCCACACTCGTCGTTTCCCAAAAAGAGGAGCAGACCTGAGCCCACACTCTCCTTCAATTGCCGCCTGCGGGCGACATACGTTTCTTTTGCAAACATAGTTTTATCCATTTAGTCCTTTAAATCCGTACCTTTCAGTCTGATGCGATAAGGCCATTGTGCATCTTTTTCCCCGCTCCGAGGCGAAGGATTCATCCAATGCTCTTCCGGTGCCCCCATCACTACGAGCCACAAATATACTAACTTCTCGTTTTCAGGTACCTTAAAAGTCAGTTTTCCTTTCTGCTTGGCACTCATTTCGCCATACAGACTTTTTCCGTCCGCCTTTACGGCTACAAAACCATACCGCCAGCCTGCCTTTTCCGGATAAACCGATACATACCCGTCCTGCGGACCTTTCAATCCCTCAAACTGCAATTCCACTTTGGTACCCGGTTCCGGCACCATCAACGGAATGACATTGAAGCCGTAGTTTTCCGGACAAACCTCAGCGGGCACCTGATACCATCCATCAGCCTGCTTCGACAGCTTACAATCATACTGGTTGGCATAAGGCCGTGTATTCTTCCACACCCGTTCAAAATCCAGGTTCACCAAGTGACGGCTGGCATCGAACATCTCGTCGCAGAAAGCCTCCTGCGACAATCCCGTCAGCCGTTTATACGTCATCACCGGGTCTTCTCCCTTCTTTCCCTGCCGGAAAAGTTCGGCAATGATGGGACGTCCCCGCTTCACTCCCCAATACTCCAGAATGTACGGAGAGTGATAGATATTCTCCAGATGCAGATAGGCCTTGTGCGTCAGTTTCGTGAACGCATCCCAATGATAGCGCTCGTCGGTCTGCCAGTCCGGATTGACCTGCCACAACATCCATTGCGAAGCCATCTCGAAGAAACCGGAGCCTCCCCAGGCCTCTCCTGCTCCGTCACACGAGATTTGCGACTGAAAACTGTGGCCCAGCTCATGTGCCACACAGTTCAGCTTTTCATCCTGAATACGGTTGGGAGCCACCCACAAGGCTCCAATCTGCTGGTCATAATCCCCGCCGTAGGCCGTTCCCTCGAGCGAGTAGTTAATCATAACCATCATCCGGTAACGGTCGCTCTTCGACCCTGGCTTGGTAAATTGCAGGGAATCCCGGAAAAACGTGTAGAAATGTTCCAGCTTGTCCGTCAGGTTGTTCAGGTCTACGTGCATGTCGTGTCCTTCCAGCTGAGGAGGATTCGCCAAGTCATTGCCAAATCCCTTCTCCCAGAACACCGCCACATTGTCTGTACAGCACATCCGCTGATAACTCCATTTGGAGTCCGGGTTATGAAGATCCATGCCTTGCAAATCCTTGGGAATGTAAATTTCCTTCCCTCTCAGTTTGTTATTGCACAAATCAACGGGACACACCGATTGTGAAAAAGCGGCAGTACACACTGCCGCTAAAAGAAATGCTCCTATAAATCGTTTGTTCATTTGATATGAATATTAAAGACAAAAGTTATCCGATACTGTTTCCCTCCTTCGGTATAAACCAAGGCTTCCTTCACCGTATAAGTATCACCGGAGGCCGATTTGCCCGGATATTGTCCGATGGAGAAAATAAAGTTCTCCGCATCGTATTCCACATACACCTTACTGTCATTGTCACTACCCCATCCAATGGAATTACCCAGGCTGTCAAACCAGAAGCCATATCCGTTGGCTGTCGTATTATAGTCCAGACTACCGTCCGCCTTCACTGCAGCAAAGGCAATTTTTCCCTCTTGAGGCTCTGTTTTTGCCGACAACATGTACGATGCCAGCTGTGAAGGCTGCATGGTCAGTGCCTGTGCTACTTTCGTGAGATCTCCCACTTCAGAGATATTGACAGAAATCCCATTGTAATCTGTCGCGCTCGCTGCAAAAGAAACGTCGTACGTCAGTGTCAGGTTCTGGGGCTCTGCATCCGGGTCAATCGTCACGTTACCCAACAAATCCGTATGCTCGAACTTCACTTTATACGGGAACTGTTGGTCAGTCAATTCCTTTTCATCCCACGGATGAACCGTATAGGCCTGCGGAGCTGCCTGTACAATGAAATACAAACTCTGCGTACCAGCCGGTACATTAAAGGAAACTTTCCCGTTCTTATCCGAATGTGCCTCACCGTATTCCCGGCTTCCATCCTGTTTCAATGCCACGAAGCCATACATCCAGCCCATATTCTCGGCACTTCCTGCCGTATTGTATTTCGTGGTTGTACCCTTCACGGCCTCCGATTCCATGTACTCACCCGGATCGTCCGCTGCCAAAGCTGCACCTGGTTCCAGTCCTACGAAATCGGCTGTCACCACCGTATTGCCAGCTTCCGGCAGATTCAAAGGAATCACGTTGAAGCCAGTAGCTTCCGGACAATTGGCATACGCCACTTGATAATAGTCTCCACTTGTATAGAATGTGGTGTGATACCGTCCGAGATACCCATCGGAATATTCACGTACTCCATCGATGTCGAAAGTAGCCATCCGGCTGGCATAATCATACAACTCTTCTTTCGTCTTGTTCCAATCGTTGTTGCAATACAACCGTGTATAAGCCGAGATGGCATCCTCCGGATACACAGACTCTCTCCAGATATTACCAATCGTCTCAATGCCATGTTTCATGACCCAATAAGACTGCAACCAGTAGCTGGCATAACGCATCCATTCGTTTTCAAAATGACGGTGATTATTCTGCAACCACACATCAAAATAGTAAGAGGTGAACATCTCTTCCGGATAATCCTGGAACGACTGCCATTGGGCACACTGCTCCCAGAAACCGTTTCCACCGTTACTTCCTTCATATCCGTAACGGAAACCCGACTTCAAGTCGTCATTTCCTCCCTGACACAATTTGTCACAATACACCTGATACTGGAAGCTATGCCCGATTTCATGCGCAATGGTAGACCCCACAGGCTGACACGTACTTGGATTCACCCACAAAGCCCCGATGGTATTGTCGTACCCGGAACCCGTAGCGAGCCATTCTTCCTGATACAACAGATAGATTTCCATCTTGTAGCGGTCCAGGAATGATTTGCCCTGTCCGGTTTCCGCAAACTTCAGCTTTTCGATATTGGTCTTATAGAACTGCTCGGCCTTTTTCAAAAGGTCATCGATGTCTACCCGCAAATTGGCAGGCACCGTTTCCGCATTCGGGTCATCGCCAAATCCGGCTTCCCAGAACACGAAGAAATGTTCGCTCTGTTTAGAACGGAACCACGACCATTTGGCATCGCTGCGCAACATGTCCATGCCTTCGAACTCTGCCGGTTTGTAGTATTTGTCGAAATCTTCCACCTCCGACTCGTCCATCACCTGCAAGGAACCTCCTCCCTGCGTGATGCCAATTTCTTTCACGGTACTTCCACAAGAAAGCACCAAAGTGGCCGTTCTCGCCGCCTCATTTTCATTGATGGAGAACGTCAGGTTCAACGTGATGGCTCCTCCTACTCCACTGGTTTCCGAGAGTGTAATCCAATCAGCTGCCGAATCCTCTTTCAACGATGCTTTCCACGACGATACGGCGGTAAACTTCACAGAGGCAGAAGTATCTTCCGCTTCCAATGTCAGTTGCGATGAAGTTTCATCTATTTTTATCTCTTCGCCTTGCACTTGCTCCTCTTCTTTACAGCTATTCAGCGAAACCACCCACAAAAATGAGAGCAAGCATAAGCCTATCCATCTCAATGTGCTTTTCATAAAACTATTTATTAAAAAAGAAAGATGTGCTTAACCATAAACAATCAAACACATCTTCCCCATTTTATTAATTAATCAACTATTCTCACTCTTCCACCTGAGGATCAATCTGCAATGTCAGGTTCACCGTCACTTTTCCACCGTTACAAGTAATGATGTAAGTAGTTTTCACGGTAGCTCCGGCTGTAGGTGATACATTTTCAGAATGATTACCTCCATACAGGTACAGTTCTGTTTCGCTGGTTCCCAAGCTTACCCAGCCAATACCTTCGGCAAACTTGACGGCCGAGCCATCTGCTCCCAACCAATATCCTGGAACATCTGCAGTATATTCAGGGTCTTCTGAAGATTCCTCCTTGCAATAGATTTTCAAATCACCTGAAACACGTGCACTGTGAATCTGATAAGTCGTCATCTTAAAGGCTTGACGAAGCACATCCCGAATATCATATTGCACATTCGCATAATCAGTGGTATAATTCTTGGTCAGTGTCACATCGATGGTCTTTTCTTCCGGTGTCCCTTCCGGAGCAGTTTCCGGGTCATTGTAAGCTACCACATTGACCGTGATTTCCATCATTACAATCTTATTGTTGGCCAAGAATCCATAGTTGAATGTATATGAATCTCCCACAGCCGTCTTGCCCGGATATTGGCCGATACCGATTTCATTTTCAACCCATTCATCACCTCCATAGGATGTATAGATACGAGAGTTGTCAGAATATCCGCTGGCATATCCATCCACGTCGAACCAGAAACCATTTGTTCCGGCATCTGATTCCTGTGCATAGCTTCCATCAGATTTCACAGCCACAAATTTCTCGATATCATCCATTGATGAGATACCCAAATCGGCTTTTACCTGATCGGCATCAAACTGTACATTGTTCAAATCGTATGTACTTGCCGGATTCACGTCAATGCTGAGTTTCTGAGTAGAAACCACCGGTGCCGTAATGGCTGCTGCCCCATGGGCATTAATCGTAATAACGACTGCCACACGCTTTTCACCATACTTCAAACCTTCAATCACCTTTACAGTCTGTCCATCGGTCAGGTGGCCCGGATACTGCATCACATTGAAATACTTATCGTCCGTATTGAACTCACAACAAACCATGGCGGTAGTTCCCCATGCAACAACATCTCCTTTGGCGTCAAACCAATGCCCCCAAGTAGAGTTACTGTTTGAAGCCGTCATATTATCGGCATGGGTAGAACCTTCAATGGCAAAGCCCGTAATCTCAGGTGCTCCAGACTCCAAAGCGATACCTGCTAACAGGTCTTCTTCTGAAATTCCAAACAACTCAGCTATTTTATCTGTCTCCACCGTAACATGAGCCCCATCATACGCTACGGTACTCAACGTGATATCTGCTGTATATTCCAAAATCAAATCTGCATTAATCTGATTTCGTTGCGCTTCTTCGATAGAATCCTGACGCGCCATTTCTGCGATTTCAGCATCGGTAAGCACATGCTCTCTCGAAACATCTTCATTATCCCCGCAGCTTGTAACTCCCAAAGAACACAAACCACCCAATAATGCCGCATATAATAAATGTTTTTTCATAATCTTAATCAATTACCAGAATAACCTTCATTTTGTTTCAAACTAATATTCGCATCCAAAGCTGATTTAGGAAGAGGGAAATAATTCCATTTGGTTTCAGTAGTTGCATCCTTGCAGAACCAAGATTTTCCATTGAATACATTCCGTCCATCTTGCATCTTGAAACGAATCAAATCCTGACGACGATGGTGTTCACCTACAAATTCCCAGCCAAGATCATCCAGCAAACCACCGAGAATAATATCACTACCGCCTTCCTGGGTAGATACATAAGAAGCTCTGTCCCAGTTTGCGAAACCTTCGCAAGTATATTCACGGTGACCGTAATCATACACACTTCCACCTTTCAGCTGTGCTACAGTACGAGTGGCTTTTGCCACAGAGTCGAAAGAACGTTTACGAACTTCCGTAATCAAATCGGCAGCTGTCTGCTCTGTTTCACCGTTGTATCCACCCAGTCTCAGCAGACATTCGGCCTTGATGAACATCGCATCGGCCAAACGATAGAATGCCACATCGTTTCCATACGTACCATCGGTACCTGAACAGATTTCACTCTTGACAAAACGGTAACCTTCCTGCTGATAAGCACCCGGATTGTCAATAGAATGTACATCTTTATTATAATTCAAGTATCCGGTACCCGACCAGTCATCTGCAGTAAACTCTATCGGATCACCAGCCTGCGGAGTATAAGTTCCATCGGAGTTCTTCACCGCATTTTTCTGAATGCCACCAGCCCAGGTATCAGTCAGACGTTTATCCTCTGCATCATAAGTATCAATGAACTGAGGCACAGCGCAGCTACCATTCTGAGCCGCACCGGTACAACCATACGCAGCCAAACCTGATTGCGGCAGACACTTACTGGACAGATAATTATGAGAGGCATGCGTAATATCCAAAGGAATGGCAAATATCACCTCTGGAGAAGAGTCAATGTCATGTTTAAAGTTATCCAGATAATTTTCGGCCAATGAGTACCCTCCATCGTTAATCACCTCATTTACTTCTGTATAAGCTTTCTCATACCAAGAGTTATCATCACCACCAAAATAAGCATTGTGGTTCAGGTACAATTTGGCCAATGTCATACAAGCCGCATAACGGTTGGCATAGCCAAACACGTGCTCTGTACCTAAGTCATCTTTGATTTCTGAAAGCTCAGTCACACAGAAATCAAAGATATCCTGTGCCGAACTTTGAGCCGGAAGATACCCATCAGGGACATTTCTTGTCGTCTCCAATGGCACATTGCGGAATGCATCCATCAACATATAATATACGGTAGCACGAAGGAAACGCAATTGGGCTCTATCCGCAGCATTCGCTTCCGGCAGGATATCCAGACACTGGTTACAATATCCGATGCATTTATACGCGTAGTTCCAGAAACCATCAATGTGCCCCAAGTTATAATCCCAATCATGTTTATGCATATTCACATACAGGTCACCCCAACCAATACCGATTCGTTTCGGGGTCATGTAAGTATCACAACATTCTTCCTGCAAGTCAAAATAGCCATTCCATGCCCAATAAATGTAGCGGAATTGTGCAAAGGCTTGCCCCATCAATGCATTCACATCATTTTCACTGGTAAAGTCCAAGTTACTCTCGTTCAACGAATCATATAAATTCTCAGACAAATCTGTACATGAACCAAATGTCAAACAAGAACTTGCAGCCAATCCTACCAATATATGTTTGAATCTCAAGTTTTTCATAAATCTACATCAATTAAAAGTTAACATTCAAGCCAAAAGTAAATGAACGAGTGGTCGGATATTTATCCTGGTAATCAACACCTGGTGTCATAAAGGCATTGTCCACTTCTGGGTCAAGACCTGAATAGCCCGTAATACAGAACAAGTTCTGACCTGATACATAAACTCGTAAATTGTTAATATATTTCCGAATATTGCCTTTCAACGGCACTGTATAGCCAATAGTTGCACTTGACAGTTTTACGAAATCACCATTTTCAATATGGTCACTCCAATAACCCTGTGACATGGAATTTGAAAGACGAACCATCTTCTGTTCACCCGTAGCTTCGTCAATTACAGGAGTCATGTCCGTATTGATTGCCGGATAATAGTTGGCGGCAGATTTCAAACGGTTGTAGGCAATGGAGTTGTTTTCGTAGAAACAACGCTGTGCATTCAAAATCTGATAACCGAACTGTCCGGTGAACTGCAAGCTCAAATCAAAACCTTTGTAACGGAAGGTATGGTTCCATCCGGCATAGACCTTCGGCAGACCGTTACCCAAACGCTGACGGTTACTTTCCACATTCAAATTGGTATTGAAAGGTTTCACCGTCCAGTTTCCATTATCATCTTTTACTTCTACCAAGACAAATCCGTCTTTATCTACTCCCACGGACTTCAAGCCCCAGAAATCACCTAAACGATGCCCTACTTCCATACAGTGAGTAGGGGTACTGATCGGTTCACCCAAACCTCCATACAATTCTTGGAAGTTATCCGTCTCATACAAATCATTAGAAAGACTTAACAGTTTGTTGCTGTTATGTGAAAGTGTCAATGTCGTACTCCATTCAAAATCTTTCGTCTGTACCGGAATGGCATTAATCATAATTTCAATACCACGATTACGCATCTGACCTACGTTAGCAGTTGTTGTACCATACAAGTTAGGTGGTACAGGAACAGCGTAGTCATACAGCAAGTCAGATGTCTTCTTGTCATAGACATCGATAGAACCGCTTAAACGGCCACTCAATACGCTCCAGTCCAAACCAAGGTTGAACTCACGAGTGGTTTCCCACTTCAGATTCGGATTATAATTTTGGACAATAGCCAAAGTCTTTATCCATTCACCGTCTTGTGACATCACATCACCGTATGAATCATAATTATACAAATACAGTGACTTATAAGAATCACCCGGTATCACACCTGTCACACCAAAACCGAATCTCAACTTCAAGTTGTCCAGCCAATGCTTGGTGTTCTGCATGAACTTCTCATTACTGATTGTCCATCCGGCAGAAGCAGAAGGGAAGGTACCCCATTTATTGTTGGCACCAAACTTGGAAGAACCTTCACGACGTACACTCACCATCAAATTATAACGGTCGGCATAACCATAACTGACTCGTCCGAAGAAACCAATCAATGTATTGTCGTTTTTATAAGACCCCATTGAAGCGTGAGGTGCTTTCTCATTTGTCAGATAATTACCCAAGCCCAAGTTGTTATACAAGTAGGCCTCAGTCGGGAAATCACCGTTTCCAGCACTAAATCCATCGTTTACAGTGTACAAGTAGCTATAACCGACCAATGCATTTACATGATGTTTTCCGATAGAAAAATCATAGTTTGACGTAAGTTCCAAGTTGTTGCTCCGGGAACTTCCTTCAGATTTCGAAGCATAACCGTTCACTTTCTGTTGAGCCTGGTCGTAATATTTACTTGAATAATACGTTTCTCCACGGGTTATATTCTCTTTGGTAGACAACATCAAGTTTGTTTTCCATCCCTTGATGGGTTCTACGGTAATATTTCCGGTCAATCGAGCCCAATTGACTCTTGTATCTCCAATCAGCTCATTCTGGATTTCTACCGGATTGTAGTAATACAGCTTGTCAAAGTTCTCATTGTAAGAACCATCTTCATTATAAATCGGTGAAGACGGGTTGCGGATGATAGCCTGACGATAGACATACGAGTTGTTATTGTTCGTATAGGTCTGACGGCCATACAACATATTGACGTTGAACTTCAAGATGTCATTCAAGGCATATTGAGTATAGTCCATCTGCATTTTCAGGTTCTGGTTGTCACTCTTCCGCATGATACCCTGTTCATCGCTGAAAGTCACGTTGGCAGAATAAGTAGAATTTTTGGAACCTCCTTCAATAGACAAAGAATGGTTGTGTTTGAAACCGGCCTTACGGGTAACGGCTGCCAGCCAGTCTGTATCATAACCTTCGTATTCAAACGGAGTCAGCCCATAAATCACGTCGTGCGTATCCATGAAATCTGCTGTCTTAAACCAGTCTGACAAAGAAACATAGCCTGAATATGAAACGCTCGCCTTGGATTCACGTCTTCCCGTCTTGGTTGTAATCAAGATTACACCGTTCGCACCTCGTGTACCGTAAATTGCTGCCGCAGACGCATCTTTCAACACATCGATGGATTCAATGTTTTCGGGAGCCACCGTGGTAAGTGAACCTTCTACTCCATCCACCAACACCAACGGAGTGACACTTCCCTTAATGGTAGTAATACCACGCAACATGATGCTGGAAGTAGCTGTCGGGTCACCAGAAGAATTGGTCACACTCAAACCGGCAATCTTACCTTTTACCAAGTCGGCTGCATCGGTAATCTTACCTGTCGTAAAATCTTCCGCCTTCACAGAAGCAATCGCACTGGTCACATCGCCTTTACGTTGCGTACCGTAACCAATCACCACTACTTCATCCATCACTTCGGTATCTTCCTTCAACGTAATGACAGCTCCTTTCTTCAATTGGCTCACAGGAATATCCTGCGATTTATAACCAATGTAACTGATATGAAGTACCGCTTTCGCCGATACATTCAAACTGAATTTACCATCAAGGTCCGTAATCGTACCATTCGTGGTACCTTTTTCCATTACATTCGCACCAATAATGGCTTCACCTTTTGAATCTACTACCGTACCGGAAATGGCTTTCTGCTGCAACACAGCCTCTACCACCGGTGCTCCATTGGATTCCGCATAAGCTGCCACAGGCAGGCAACCTGCAGAAAGCGCCACACATGCCGACATTTTTACAAATGCACGACTAAACAACATGCGATTTAAATGTGTAATCATCTTGTTTGTATTTAAGGATTAATAAATTACTCTACTTTCCATTCTATAATACCTCCCGAAGCTCCTTTCTGAAGCTGTGCAGAGATTTTCAATCCGGTAGTCTTGACCGGCTTGAAGTTGACTACGTTGTACTTGTCTTTTTCTACGCCATATTGATCATTTGTTTCTACTTCTTTCCAGGAATTTCCGTTCTTGTAATAGAGCTTCCAGCTTTGCGGTACGCGGAAATTGCCGTCGTAATGGTCAAAGTCGAGCCAGTAGACTTCTACTTTCGAAACCGTGTAAGGCTGGTCAAACTCGTAGGCCAGAGATTCCAGTGTTCCGTCTTTCAACCACCAGTAGAAATAAGGTTTGGAAGTATCGGAAGAACGTTTGGGTTCCCACTGGTCGTTCACGCCCCATGCGTATGACATCACAGCTGCCGACTCGGGTGCATCTTTCTGGATAGCGGCCTGGATGGTAAATGTCTGTGCCTTGGAAGCGATGGTCGGTTCCGGTGTCGGAGTAGCATATTCCTTGGTCTCCGGAATCCAGACTTCCATCTGGTCTGCACCACGATTGTCCCAAGTAGAATAAGGAATGGCACGGAACGGTACATCTTTCACGCTGCCGTCCTTACCCAGTTCCTTGGCAGTTCCGCTCAATACCATCACCCCTTTCAGCAGGTTAGCATCGTAGGTAGCCTTTATCTTGGCGTCACGCGGAATGAACTTGTTGAATACAATGCTGTCGGGCTGGTCTTTACCTTCCAAGCAGAACATAATCGGACCACGTTCCAATGCCACCATACCCCGGTCGACTTCCACTTTGTCGTTGGCCGTGATACGACGGACATCCATCGGCAAATCCAATTCAATCACATCGCCCGGTTTCCAGGTGCGGACAAGCGTTTCGTAACCGTCACCTTCCATGCCTTTTACGTCGGAGCCATTGACTTTCAACGTATATTTCTTGGAGGCATCTGTATAAGCATACAGGTCGGAAGCTACCGGAGCCGATTTTGCCCAGCTGGGGATACGCAGACGGATGGCAAACTTACCTTCTTTTTCCGGAGTGACTTTGATGGCAATCTTGCCGTCCCACGGATACTGAGTGGTCTGTTCCAATGTTACTTTATTGTCGGCCGTCTTCATTTCTGCTTTTCCCTGAATGTACAGGTTCACATAAATGTCGTTCTGCTGGGTAGCGTATACATAATTGGATACGGAAGCCATGAAACGGGTTACGTTACCCGGACAGCAGGCACAACCAAACCAAGGCTGGCGGTCGTGTTCACCCATGGATTCCAACGGATTATCATAGAAGAACTTGTCACCGCTCAATGACACACCCGAAATCACGCCGTTGTACAAGGCACGTTCCAGCACATCCATGTATTTGGAATCGCCGGTAGCCAGGAACATACGGTAGTTCCAGTACACATTGGCAATGGCTGCACAAGTTTCGCAATAAGCGGTATGGTTCTGCAATTCATAGTTTGGTCCGAAACCTTCTCCCTGTGCCCGGGAACCCATACCACCGGTGATATACAATTTCTTGCCCACCAAATTGTCCCACAAGCGGGTCAAGGCATGGAAATAAGCGGTATCCTTGGTCAAAGCAGCCACATCGGCCACACCTGAATAAAGGTATCCGGCACGTACGGCATGACCTACGATTTCATCCTGCTGAAGAATCGGTTTGTGATCCTGGCTGTATTCGCTCAGTTTATGACCGTCGGTACCCCGTCCGGTTTCTTCCACGAAATACTTCGCCATATTGAGGTATTTCTCGTCGCCCGTTACCTTATATAATTTACACAATGCCATTTCAATGATGGGATGTCCCGACGGCACGTGCTTCTGTCCCTCGCCCGGACCGAACACCTTGCATACCAGGTCGGCATTCTTGATAGCCACGTCGAGGAAGGTACGTTTACCCGTAGCCCGATAATGTGCGATGGCTGCCTCGTACATGTGACCGCTGTTATACAATTCGTGACTGTTCAGTTTTTCCCATTTGGAACGTCCCCACCATCCGGAAAGACGGTAGCACTTGTTGGTGACGCAAGTGGTCAGATAGCCGTCCGGTTCCTGAGCTGCCGCAATGATATTAATCACACTGTCCAAGTAATGATCCAGTTTCGGGTCATATTTCACAGCCAGCGAATAAGAGGCACCTTCTATTACTTTATAAGGATCGGTATCATCGAAAGAGAAATCACCGCGATGCTCTCCTTTTTTCAATCCGCCCGCAATGGCGAAATTGTCGAAACGGCCGTTTTTCTCACATTCCTTAAAAGCAGAAGGAATAGATACGGTGCGGTTCGTTTCAATACGAGGCGACCAGAAACCGTCATTAATATGTACTTGGGTAAACGGGACCTCCTGAATCGGAGCATCCGGCTGTTGATAAGCAGGCTTGGTACAGGAGACAACTCCCATCGCCACTACTCCACTCATCAATATCAAAAGTCTGTTCTTCATGATATATAAATTGGTTTTATTTTCTTTTTAGCAAAAGTAGCTTTTAATAAGAAAGGAGGGTAAAAATATCATCCATTCAGCTACAAAAATAGTCGCATGCAGGCCGCACTTCAGATAGCACATAAAATACTGTTGCTCAATATATTAAACAATAACATATAGACTTTTATATCATATCTTCGGACGATTTTATCATTCTTTTCCAGACAGGAAGGGGGATAGGATGAGCTGAAATTCAGTTATCGATTCTTAAAGTTGCAGACGTCTGGATGTAAAAGCTACTTTCCTTTTTCGATTTTTATGTTTTCCGTGCCGAAAACGTAGGTTTTCCCATTGGGAAACGTACGGCTCCGCCACGGGAAACGTACGGTTCCGTACAGGAAAACCTACAAAGTAGGCCGGAACTTTACACAAAAGACAAAGAAAGCCGACAAACAAAAGACATTCATCCGCCGCACGCGTTAACCTACCGACACCATCTTTCAGAATTAGACTTTTACATTATCTTTTTTAAATTATTTTATATGCCTTATTCGTCTATTTTAATGAACTTTGTACAGTTTTTAAAAAGGTATACGTATGAGGACACTTTATTGCTTATTCATTTTCCTGTCGATTGGCCTATGGGGAAATGCCGCGCTTCCCACTCACTTCCAATTCCGTCATTACAACATTGAAAATGGAGTTTCTTCCAATGGCATATCCTCCATTCTACAAGACCAGAAAGGCTATATCTGGTTGGGAACGGAAAACGGTTTAAGCCGATTCGACGGGAATCAATTTGTCTTCTACCAAAAAAACAACCCACTTTATCCTGACTTTCATGCCAGCTCCATAAATGCCATCTGCGAAACAAACACCAATGAACTATGGTTAGGGACAGAAAACGGAGTATATATCTACAACCAGGTAAAAGATACATTTACCCCTTTTCTGGAAAAGACAAGCAACGATACGGGCATCACCTCGTGGATAACCCACATCATCCAAGACAAAGAAAAGAATATATGGATTGCCACCCGCAAGCAAGGTATATTCCAATACAACGTACATACGAACAGACTTATACAATATGAAGTGCCCCAAAACGACAACATCATTATCCGTATACTAAACGACACTCAAAACAACATCTGGGTCTCCGGACCTTTCCGCCTCTGCCGACTTAACAAAGTCAGCAACACCTTCGAAGAATTCTCTATCAAGGGAGAACCTGAAGGACTGTATTCCATGGCTTTATGGGAAGACACATCCCACAACCTCTGGATTGGTACCTGGGAGAAAGGGCTCTGGAAACTGAACCCACAGACGCACGAAGTGCAAAAGTTCCTGGTTGCTGAAAAAGGTATAGGGATACGTCATATTCATTCCATTTTAGAATATTCCCCCGAAATCTTTTTCATAGGCTCCGACGAGGGACTAACCATCTTCAACCCGATTACCCAAGAAAACTTTCTCTACAATCAATACGGAGAAGGCAACGAGTCATTATCAGACAAGTTCATTTATCCGATGCTGAAAGACCGAGAAGGCGGCGTGTGGATAGGCACCTACTACAACGGAGTAAATTACCTTCCTCCCTATTGCGGACAATTTCTCGGATATTCCGGCACGGATGGTTACTCATTTTTTAGAAGTCAGATTATCAGCCGCTTCTGTGAAGGGGAAAATGGAGAGATATGGATTGGCTCGGACGATGCGGGAGTAAGTTGCTTTTCTCCATCTCAAGGCCAGTTTGTGAACTTTCCTGGAAGAGAACAGCTGACCAATAAAAATGTCCATGCCTTATGCCACACAGGAAAAGAACTTTGGATTGGTACCTACAGCGACGGAATATACGCCTTACAAACTTCCACCGGACACATCAGAAAATACAATATGGAGGACGGACTGGACGAAAGCAGCATCTATTGCCTTTTTCAAGACAGTCACGGACAAATCTGGACTGGCTCCATGAGCGGAGTCTGTGTATATAATCCGCAGGATGACCGTTTTACACGGGTCAAGAACCTGGATGCCCTGATTATCGAAATGGCAGAAGACATTAAAGGAAACATCTGGATTGCCACTCAAGGAAAAGGAGTCTTTAAATATTCGCCACAAAATCAGGTATGGAAAAAATATGGCCAGCCTGAAGGACTGGACTGCCCGACCATTAACCATCTCTGCATCAATCGTGAAAATGAATTATGGGTAGCCACCACAGAAGGACTCTACCTATTTAATCCACTGGAAGACACATTTTCCTATCATCCTCTCAATATACCCAACAAATGCATCAACGCCATTCAGGAAGGAGAAGACTGCCTGTGGCTCACCACCGCCAAGGGACTGGTGAAATACACACCCACCACAAAAGCCACGCAAATCTTCACCAAGAGCGACGGGCTGCAAAGCGAAGCGTTCATCATGGCCTCTGCCTTGAAAACCCGCAACGGAGAATTCTATATCGGCAGCATCAACGGGTTCAATACGTTCTATCCACATCAACTGAAACTCAACACACAAAAACCCAACGTGGTGCTGACCGGACTGGAAATCTTCAATAAAAGGATAGAGACACAGGCAGGAGGATTATTGCCGGAGGCTATCGACCATCTGGAGGAAATCCATCTCCCCTACAAAGATAATGTCATCACCCTGACGTATGCGGCTTTAAGCTACTGTACGCCACAAAAAAACCAGTACGCCTACATTCTGGAAGGATTCGACAAGGAATGGAACTATGTGGGAGCACAGCACAGCACCACCTACACCAACTTGCCGGCAGGCACTTATACCTTCCGGGTAAAAGCCTCTAACAATGACAACGTGTGGAACGAAGAAGGTACGTCCATCCGCATCATCGTGCATCCTCCGTTCTATTTCTCCCTGCCGTTCAAGATTGGCTATTTTCTGCTGTTTGTCCTCGCTATCGGACTGCTGCTGCGTTACGTGGTGCGCCGGAGCGAAAAGAAACATGCCAAAGCCATCGACGAACTGAACAGCAAGAAAGAGAAGGAAATCCATGAAGCGAAAATCAATTTCTTCACCATGATTGCCCATGAAATCCGTACGCCGGTGTCACTCATCATCGGCCCGCTGGAAAAAGTGATGCAGTCCACGCACATCCCGTCCAACGAACGGCAGGAACTGGAAATCATCGACCGCAACAGCCAGCGTCTGCTTTATCTGGTGAACCAGCTGCTCGACTTCCGGAAAGTGGAACAGAAGGAAATGCGGATGCGCTTCACCTCACAATCGGTACGGGAACTGATGGAGGGCGTGTGCGAACGCTTCTCTCCGACTCTCCACCAGAAAGGAGTCAGTTTCTCCGTTGTCTATCCGGAAAAGGATTTCCATGCCGACGTAGACAAGGAAGCCATCACAAAAGTATTGAGCAACCTGCTCACTAACGCCAACAAATATACGGAAAGCATGATTGAAGTCCGCTTCCAAGAACAACCGGAGCAGCAGACTTTCTCTATCCAGGTGAAAGACAACGGGAAAGGAATGAACGAAGAGGAACTGAGCAAAATCTTCAAGCCTTTCTATCAGGCGTCGGAAAACAAACCGGGTACAGGCATCGGACTGAGTATCGTAAAAGGTATCGTGGAAGCGCATCATGGCAAAGTGGAAGTGACCTCCCAACCGGGAATGGGGTCTGCCTTCATCATCACACTTCCACAGAAACAGGAAAAACAGACCAACGAAAACGGGGAAATCCTTTCGGCGGGTCCGCTGCCGGAGGATATCATTCCGGAACAGAATGTGACCGTACCTCCTGCAAAGGTACTCCCTATCATGCTCATCGTGGACGACAACGAAGACATGCTCCATTTCCTGTCTTCGCATTTCCAGAACAACTATACCATCGTAACGGCATCCGACGGCACCGAAGCGCTCCACAAGCTGAAAGAACAGGAGGTTTCACTGATTATCAGCGACTGGATGATGCCCCACATGAACGGCATCGACCTGTGTAAAGCAGTGAGAGGCAACCAGCTGACCAGTCACATCCCGTTCATTCTGCTGACTGCCAAAACGGGTACGGATGCCAAGATTGCCAGCATGAACTGTGGCGCGGATGCTTACATCGAAAAGCCGTTCTCCCTGCAATACCTGGAAGCCTGTATCAAAAACCTGCTGGAACTGCGCCTGCAACTGAGACAGAAATTCTCGCAGATGCCGACTGTTTCCATCAACTCCATCGCAGCCAACCAGACCGACAAGGTGTTCCTGGAGAAAATGAACCACCTGATTGAGGAGAACCTGAACAACGACCAACTTTCGGTGGATTTTCTGGCTGAAAAACTGTGCATCAGCCGTTCGGGACTGTTCGTCAAACTCAAGGGACTGGCCAATACCACCCCGAACGAAATGATTCAGATTATCCGGTTGAAGAAGGCGGCCTCCCTGCTGCTGGAAAACCAGTACCGCATCAACGAGGTGAGCTACATGGTGGGATTCAACAACCCGTCGTACTTCAGCAAGTGCTTCCAGAAACAGTTTGGCATGAAACCGGGCGAATACATCGCCAGTCACACGTCCCAGCCTGCCGGTTCACCGACAGAGAAGGAATGAGATTTTATAAGGGTACGACGGCGCGACTACGTAAAATTGTGTATCTTTGCGATTCAAAGATTTGATTCAACATGAAGTGCATAACCATTACCCCACCGGAACGCATACAGGCAACCATTCAGTTGCCTTCGTCCAAGAGTATCTGCAACCGGGCACTGATTATCCATGCACTGGCTCACAGTCAGTGCAAATTGGAAAACCTGTCCGACTGCGACGATACGCATGTCATGACCGAAGCGCTGGCTCACATGCCGGAAGTGATTGACATCATGGCGGCGGGAACTGCCATGCGTTTTCTTACAGCTTATCTTTCCGTTACACCCGGTACCCATATCCTGACCGGTACGGAACGGATGCGGCAACGCCCCATCCAGATTCTGGTGGAAGCTCTGCGAAGCCTGGGAGCGGACATCGCATACGTGGAGAACGAAGGCTATCCTCCCCTGAAAATTTCCGGACAGACGCTGAAAGGAAATTGCCTGACCCTTCCGGGAAACGTGAGTTCCCAATACATCTCGGCCTTGCTGATGATTGGTCCGATGCTGGAGAAAGGACTGGACCTGACCCTCAGTGGGGAAATCGTATCACGTCCTTACATCAACCTGACGCTGAAAGTGATGCGGGATTTCGGGGCAGAAGTGGAATGGACTTCCGACTGCAGCCTTCATGTGGCTCCTACTCCCTATCAGGCTTTACCTTATTATATAGAAAGCGACTGGAGCGCAGCTTCCTACTGGTATGAGACAGTAGCCTTGTCGCCACAGGATGCCACCGTAAGCCTTCCGGGACTTTTCGCACAGAGTCCGCAGGGCGATTCAAAAGTAGCAGAACTGTTCGAACAACTGGGCGTAGGCACGAAAAGAGAAGGACAGACCGTCACACTCTACCAGACAAATTCCTGCGTAAAACACTTGGAATATAATTTTGTGAACCAGCCCGACCTGGCGCAGACATTCGTAGTGACATGTGCCATGCGGGGAGTCACTTTCCGTTTTTCGGGACTGCAAAGTCTGAAAATCAAGGAAACCGACCGCATGGCGGCCTTAATCGCAGAAATGCGCAAACTGGGCTACGTACTGGAAGAAAGCGAAGGTTCTGTACTTGCCTGGACGGGTGAACGGTGCGAACCGCAGAATCCGCCAGTCATCGACACGTACGAAGACCACCGCATGGCCATGGCCTTTGCACCGGCGGCATTACGCCAAGGCGCGTTGTATGTGCGCAACCCACAAGTAGTCTCCAAATCATATCCCCGGTTCTGGGAAGATTTGCAGCAAGCTGGTTTTCATCTCACTCAAAACTGATTGTATCATGTGGATTTTAATCATCATATTAATTGGAGTCGTTCTCTTTGGACTGGTGGCCGGATTTTTCTACAACCGCTCCGTACAAAAGAAGATTGACCGCGGAGAATTGACAGAAGCCCCGGAAGTCAAGACGGTGGATGGGGAATGCTGCGGACAACATCAGGTCTGCGAAAAAGAAAGTTTGCTGGCGGCCGTCAGCAAACAGATAGAGTATTACGACGATGAGGAACTGGACCGCTTCAAGGGGCATCCGTCGGATACTTATACGGAAAAAGAGATTGATGAATTCCGGGAAATCATGTACACCATGAAAGAGGAGGAAGTGGCTGGATGGTGCCGCAGCCTGCAACTCCGTGGCGTGGAAATTCCCGATGAACTGAAAGACGAGCTATTCCTGATAGTCGGAGAACGCCGTTTCCATTAACCCTCCCTCACTTGCCCATGAATATCCTCGATTTGTTGCATTATACTTTTTTCCAGCATGCGCTGCTGGGTAGTCTTTTCGCCAGCATCGCCTGCGGCATCATCGGCACGTATATCGTGACCCGAAGGCTGGTATTCATCAGCGGGGGTATCACGCATGCCTCGTTCGGAGGCATCGGTATCGGACTCTACGCCGGTATCTCTCCGATTCTGAGCGCGGCAGTGTTTTCTGTGCTGTCGGCTTTCGGCGTGGAGTGGCTCAGCAAACGCAGTGACATGCGCGAAGATTCGGCTATCGCCGTATTCTGGACGTTCGGCATGGCTGTGGGTATTATCTTCAGCTTTCTGGCACCCGGATTCACACCCGACCTTTCTTCGTTCCTGTTCGGCAACATCCTGACCATCACGCGGGCGGACATCCTTTTACTGGTGGTGTTGAGCCTGGCGCTTACCGCCTTTTTCACCCTGTTTCTCCGGCCCATCACGGCCATTGCCTTCGACCGGGAATTTGCCCGTTCCCAGCGCATCCCCGTGAGTGCCTTCGAATATACCCTGATGGCTTTCATCGCACTGACCATCGTGGCCTGCCTCCGGATGGTGGGCATCGTACTGGCCATTTCCCTGCTGACACTCCCGCAAATGACGGCCAACCTCTTTACGTACAGCTTCAAACGCATCATCTGGCTTTCCATCGGCATCGGTTACCTGGGATGCCTGGGCGGTTTGCTGCTGTCATACCAGCTGCGGGTACCTTCGGGAGCGGCTATCATTTTCGTGTCCATCCTGATTTATGTAGGAGCCAAAATATTTTGCATGCTCCGCAAAAAACGAATGAGCTGAGGGAGATTTATCCTAATTTTGTAACATAAGCATTCAAGTTAAAATCACAGTATATGGAAATAAAAATTGATTCACTGGAAAACATCCACGAAGCTGCCAAGAAATTTATCGCAGCCATGGGTGACAACACGGTTTTTGCCTTCTATGGAAAAATGGGGGCAGGAAAGACAACCTTTATCAAAGCCGTATGCGAAGAACTGGGCGTGACGGACGTCATCAACTCACCGACATTCGCCATTGTCAACGAATACCGTTCGGATGAAAACGGAGAACTGATTTATCACTTCGACTTCTACCGCATCAAAAAACTGGAAGAAGTGTACGACATGGGATATGAAGACTATTTCTACAGCGGCGCACTCTGCTTCATCGAATGGCCGGAACTGATTGAGGAACTGCTTCCAGGCGATGCGGTCAGCGTACACATCGATGAAAACGAAGACGGTACCCGCACGGTACGTTTCGACGAGAATAACGATTAAAAATGGAAGTACACTATTTCATACAGGCCTTGTTCGTCCTGGTGGGACTCCTGTCCCTGCTGGCGGCCATCTGCAACTGGAACTGGTTTTTCACGGCCAAAAACACACAATTTGTTGTGAGAAACGTAGGACGGAAACAAGCCCGCTGGTTCTATGCCTTGATTGGTATTCTGATGGTAGGGACAGGAATCTTTTTCTTCTTGTCCATCCAGGGAACGGTGTAAAACAAACAGAGTTTTCAACAGCTTGTTAATAACTTCGACGGGTTATTAACAGGCTGTGCTGTTTTCCACACCTTAAAAATCGAAGGAAAGCTGGCCATCGCCCAGCAGATTGAAGCTCATGCGATGATAGGGGGAAGTGCCGTATGCGGCAATGGCGGCACGGTGTTTTTTGGTGGGATAGCCCTTGTTGCTCTTCCAGTCATACATGGGATATTCTTCGTGCAGACGGTTCATGTAATCGTCACGATAGGTCTTTGCCAGAATGGAAGCTGCCGCAATGGACAGGTATTTCCCGTCTCCTTTTACGATGGTAGTATGCGGAATACCCGGATAAGGATTGAAGCGGTTACCGTCAATCAGCAGGTGCTGGGGAACCACCTTCAACTGTGCAACAGCCCTGTGCATAGCCAAGAAAGAGGCATTCAGAATGTTGATTTTATCAATCTCTTCCGGCGATACCACTCCAACGGCCCACGCCGTGGCTTCCTGCTCAATGACCGTACGCAACTCATAGCGTTGTTTCTCTGTCAGCTTCTTGGAATCGTTGAGGAGTTCATTCCGAAATCCGGGAGGAAGAATCACAGCTGCCGCATAGACCGCTCCGGCCAGACAACCTCGTCCGGCCTCATCACATCCGGCCTCCACCAACTCTTTATGCAAATAGGGCAACAACATATCCACCTCTTTCTTTTTTCGGACTGCAAAGGTAGCACATTTTTTCCAGCCCACCACCTCCGGAAAGCAGAAGTTATCCCAAGGTTATCCACCGATTTTCCGCCGGATATATAATGAGTATTACAAGAAGATTCGTATCTTTGCACTGCAAAACAGTGAAAACATGGTACAGATTGACGACGTAATAGTAAGTCTCGACATTTTCCGGGAAAAATTCCTGTGCGACCTGAACGCCTGCAAAGGAGAATGCTGCATCGAAGGAGATGCAGGAGCTCCTGTGGAACTGGAGGAGGTGGAAAAGCTGGAAGAGGTGCTTCCTGTTATATGGGATGACCTTTCACCGGAGGCACAAGCCGTCATCAAACGTCAAGGAGTGGTCTATACCGACCAGGACGGTGACCTGGTGACCTCCATCGTCAACGGAAAGGATTGTGTGTTCACCTGCTACGATGAAAAAGGATTCTGCTACTGCGCCATCGAGAAAGCGTTCCGCGAAGGGAAATGCAGTTTCTACAAACCGATTTCCTGCCACCTTTATCCCATCCGTGTCAGCGATTACGGTCCTTATAAGGCCCTGAACTATCATCGCTGGGATGTGTGTAAAGCCGCGGTATTGCTCGGAAGAAAAGAAAACCTGCCGGTCTACAAGTTCCTGAAGGAACCGCTTATCCGAAAATTCGGAGAAGCATGGTACGAAGAAGTGGAAAATGTGGCCCAGGAATTGGAAGCCCAACACCTGATTTGAAATAAGACATCACATCCCGCCCCCAGAGCATTCTACGCCCAGTGGCGGGATTTTTCATGTCTTATTTTGCCTTTTCCACCCGTACCTTCTTTACCAGGCGCAAAGCATAGTCTACCGTCTCCCCGGAATTGAGTATCTTGTTATTATAGAAACAAAAAGTGGAGTTAAGATTATTGCAGAGATACCGGCAATCGTATTTATCAAAACTGTCAATCCCATTTTCCTGTAAGATTTCATTCAGTTCTTCCAACGTACTGGCATACTGCTCACGAAACTCTTCGGCTTCTTCTGTCGTTAATGTCCTCCACCCCGAGATTCCATCCACCTCATACGCCTCGCAAACGGAAAGAGCTTCCGCTTTCTTTAACAGCCATTGACGGGGAGAAACCAGCATGGCTTCCACTTCGCCGGAAGACAGAGGCTCTACCTTCCACACAAAGAATGGTCCCCAGATGGTTTCCGACTCCGGAAGGACCTCCGCCACCATCACATCCGTATCATTATCGGTTTCATTGTGATTTCCTCCGTTCTCCTCTTCCTCTCCCCCTGAGTTTCCATCTCCATCCGGGGCATCCGGTTTCGGGTGATCCCAATCCTCCTCAGGGGTCATGTTCTCGAAAGGAAATTCCTCAGAAACTTCGGGTGTCCAGCCCTCTATCTGCCCGTTTCCCTCCAATGAGACTTCGCCATCCCCCGTGCTGACAAACCTATACGGTTTTCCAGCCTCCAGCGGATAGCTGAAGAAATAACCATATACCGTTTCTCCGGAGGCGGTCTTGACGTTTAACGAGAGATGGGTCTGACTGCTTTCGGACGGGAAGACATAGACAGGCCCCGCTTTCCAGATGCCTCTTACTTTTTGGCACGTCACAGAGGCAAACTGCCCGTCATTGTTCCAATTCCCCTCTAAAGTTATTCCGGAACTTACCGGCGAGATGCGTGCCTCTACTGCGATAGCGTCGTCGGGCACACCGCCAAATGACAAATACAACGCTGCGACCGCGTACGACAAGTTCATGGATATCTTTACGTCGTTCTTCAGTTTCACGACATTTTTTCCTATCACCAACGGCGTATCTGCACAGTTTCCTTGTGAGAAAGTCAACAGCTGCTTGGCGTTTAAGCTCATCGGAGGAAGATAGTCTTCCGACGAGAGTTCGGAAATGACCGTCAGCACATACTCCCCTGTCGGCTGGGACAAGACAGGCCATTCCGTCTGCGCCTGTACCTCTTCATTCCAGACAATCGCCCCCTTCGAATCGAACAGATAGAGCTGCAAAGGATAAAGGGACGTGAAAAGCGTTGCATTAGACAAGGCCACATCCATTGTATAGGGTCCGGGAGATTCTGTTGCTTCCGTATCATCGTCTACCTGATAAGTACCACACCCCCACAAAAAAAGTATACAAGCCCACAAGGCAAAAAATAAATGCGTCTGAATACGTAGTTCCATAATGTTTTTTATTTAGAACAACGCGTCCAGACGCATCCGTCCACCTTTTCGGCTTAAAAATTGCAATTAAAAATATTTTTCCAGCTTCTTAATCATCATACCCAGGCAGAACACAACCACATGATCGTTTTCCTGAATCATGGTGTTACCGGTCACCAGAATACCTTCTCCATTCCGAATCAACCCACCGATGGTGGCTCCCTTGGGAAGTCCCAAATCTTTCACCGGCTGCTTGGTTATCTTAGCCCCCGGCTTGACGGTGAATTCGGCCACATCGGCATTGGCAAAAGTCAGACATTTCACATTCGACACATCGGCATCGAGCATCATCTGATAGATATGGCTGGCGGCTATGAATTTCTTATTGATGACCGTTCCGATGTCCAGGCTTTCGGCCATACTGATATAATCCACATTCTCCACTTCCGCCACGGTCTTGGTCACTCCCATCCGCTTGGCGGCCAGACAGGCCAGAATGTTGGTTTCGGAGTTGCCGGTCAATGCCACAAACGCCTCCGTATTCTTGATGCCTTCCTCCAGCAGAAGTTGGATATCCCGTCCATCTCCGTTAATCACCATCACTCCATCGTCCACCAGTTCTGTCAGGCGGTTGCAACGGGCTATGTTGCTCTCAATGATTTTCGCTTTCATGTACTCCGGCATATACTGTACGGTACGTACGGCAATACGGCTTCCGCCCATAATCATCACATTCCGCACATCTGCCTCGTTTTCTTTTCCGGAGATTTTACGGATATAAGGGATATATTTCTTGGTAGTTGTAAAGTACACGATGTCGTTCAGCTTGATGACATCATCACCCCGTGGAATGATGGTTTCGTTGCCACGCTTGATGGCCACGATATGGAACGGAATGTTTCTTCCTCCCAGCTCGTGCAAAGGCACATTCAGAATCTCCGCCTGCTCACGCATCTTGGTTCCCAGAAGTACCAGTACCCCTCCAGCGAATTCCCACCACTGCCGGATCCAGCTCATCTTGATGGCATCCACGATATCGCGGGCAGCCAGCATCTCCGGATAAATCAGGGAATGTACTCCCAGCTTGGCAAAAAACTCCTTGTGCTTGGGCAACAGATATTCATAATTGTCGATACGAGCCACGGTTTTCTTTGCCCCCAGACTGGTCGCCAGCATACAAGCCGTCATGTTACGGCTTTCGTCGGGCATAACCCCGATAAACAAATCGGCTCCGGACACTCCGGCCTCTTTCAGCCCGTTAATGGACGTAGGCGACAGATTCACGGTCATAAGGTCCAGGTTGCTTCCCATGGCACTCAGCTTGCTCTCGTCTTCGTCCATCAGGATAATATCCTGTTTTTCACCGGAAAGCAGTTTGGCCAGATGAGTACCTACGGCACCTGCACCTGCGATAATAATTTTCATATCTTGATAATCTGAGTGATTGTGTTCAATATACTTTCCTCATCAATGCCGCAAATGGCGTACAAGTCATTCACGGGACCATGCTGCACAAAACGGTCGGGCAACCCAAGACGTGTCACCCGCGGATAATAGCCATGGTCGTTCATAAACTCCAGTATGGCACTGCCCATACCACCATTACGCACCCCGTCTTCTACGGTCAATATGTGCGTGAACTTCTGTCCCACTTCATGTAACAAAGCCTCATCCAGCGGCTTCAGGAAACGCAAATCGTAGTGGGCAATGCTGCAGCCCAACGTCTTCTCCGCCCGGACAATCGCCGCTGCCGCCTTGTTACCTATCGGCCCAATGGTGATGACAGCCAGGTCGGTACCCTCCTTCAGCTTTCGTCCCTTACCGACTTCGATGGCTTCCAACGGGCATTCCCAGTCGGTCAACACTCCCCGTCCACGAGGATAACGAATGACAAAAGGCCCTTTATCCGGCAACTGGGCAGTGTACATCAGCCGGCGCAATTCATGCTCGTTATAAGGAGAAGCGATGACCAGATTCGGAATAGGACGCAAGTAAGCCATATCAAAAGCCCCGTGATGGGTAGGTCCGTCTTCTCCCACCAGACCGGCACGGTCCAGACACAGCACCACATTCAGTTTCTGGATAGCCACATCGTGGATGATATTATCGTATGCACGCTGCATGAAAGAAGAATACACATTACAGAACGGAAGCAAGCCTTCCTTGGCCATACCTCCTGAAAAAGTCACGGCATGGCCTTCTGCAATGCCTACATCAAACACCCTGTCGGGCATCTCCTTCATCATGATGTTCATGGAGCATCCCGACGGCATGGCCGGGGTCACACCGACGATTTTATCGTTCTTGCGGGCCAGTTCCAGCAATGTATTTCCAAACACTTCCTGAAACAAAGGAGGCATCCCGGTCGTATCCGACACGATACGTTCTCCTGTTTCCTTGTCGAAAATTCCTGGTGCATGCCATACGGTAGCCGCTTCTTCCGCCGACTTGAATCCTTTCCCCTTACGGGTGTGAATATGCAGAAGCTTGGGCCCCTTCATATCCTTTATCTCTTTCAGCACCCTTGTCAGGGCGGCCACATCATGTCCGTCTACCGGGCCGAAATAACGGATATTCAATCCTTCGAATATATTCTGCTGCTGCATCAGCATGGATTTCAGGCTGTTGTTGAAGCGTATCAGGCTCTTGCGCCGTTCATCGTTCAAGATTCCCAAACGATAGAGTTTACGCGACAAGGCATTCCGCAACCGATTATATCCTTCGGAAGTATGCAGATTCAACAAATATTGTTTCATGCCACCTACACTACGGTCGATGGCCATATTATTATCGTTCAGAATAATCAACAGGTTGTTAGGGGTGGAGGAAGCATTGTTCAAGCCTTCAAAGGCCAGTCCGCCACTCATGGAACCGTCACCAATGACTGCTACTACATGACGGTTTTCTTCTCCTTTCCGGGCTGCTGCCACAGCCATTCCCAGCGCGGCAGAGATGGAATTGGACGCATGTCCGCATGTGAACGTGTCATATTCGCTTTCCGCAGGAGAAGGGAAAGGACAAATCCCATTCAACTTACGATTCGTATAAAAACGGTCGCGACGTCCCGTCAATATTTTATGCCCGTAAGCCTGATGCCCTACGTCCCAAACGATGCGGTCATAAGGCGTCTGATACACATAATGAAGGGCCACCGTCAATTCCACAACCCCCAGACTGGAGGCAAAATGTCCCGGATTGCACGATAATTCATCTATAATTTTATTCCGCAGTTGATCACAGACCTCCGGCAACGCTTCGACAGAAAGTTTCCGTAAATCCTCAGGGCTATCTATCTTATTCAACAAATCGTATGAAGTTGTCTGTTCCATCCTTGTTCTTCATTAACTTTAATCGTACAAAAATAGCACAAATATAGTGAATGTGCTTACATTTGCAGTAAAAATTCTCTGATTATGGAATTTAGGACTAAAGTGGAACTACCTGTAAAAGGCCCGAAACTGCATCATGCTGACAATTTGATGAGCTGGGGCTCCTGCTTTTCCGAGCATATCGGAAACTTATTGACAGAGAACAAGTTCACCTGCGATGTGAACCCTTTCGGGGTATTATACAATCCTCTGTCAATCGCTTCATCCATGCAATGTCTGTGGAACGGCACACTCTATGGAGAGAAAGACCTGCAACACACCGCAGACACATGGTACAGCCTGATGCACCACAGCAGTTTCTCTTCTTCCTCCATGGAGGAATGTCTGGAAAAAATCAATGAGCGTATCCGTAAAGGACATGAGAACCTGCAACAAGCCGACTGGATTCTCATTACCTGGGGCTCCTCGTTCGTCTATACCTGGAAAGAAAACGGAAAGATTGTCGGCAACTGCCACAAATTGCCAGCCCGTCTGTTCGAACGGAAAATGGTCGGTGCCGATGAAATTGTCGAAGCCTACCTTCCCCTGCTCCACCAGATAAAGACACTTCGCCCACAGCTACAGTGCCTGTTCACGGTGAGTCCCATACGTCATCTGAAAGACGGCCTGCACGGAAACCAGCTCAGTAAAGCCAATCTGCTACTGGCCGCCGACAAGATTTGCCGGGAACTGGATTTCTGCCATTATTTCCCTTCGTATGAAATCATGATGGACGAACTACGCGACTATCGCTTTTATGCCGATGACATGATGCACCCGTCTCCACTTGCCATCCAATACATCTGGGAATGTTTCAGTAACTGCTACTTCACTCCTTCTACTCTCTCTTTCATGAAAGAATGGGAAAAGATACGGCGTGGACTGGCCCACAAGCCTTTCAATCCCGAAACGGAAGCCTATCAAACCTTTTTAAGTCAAATACTGTTAAAGATAGAGGAGTTAAAAGAAAAATTACCGTACTTAGATGTTCAAAAGGAAATAAAGTTATGTCAAGCACAATTGAAGAAATAACCTCCATCCTGGGGGCTGAACGCAGAGGAAACACGCCCGCTACCATCGACTGGATCTTAACAGACAGCCGGTCACTGTGTTTCCCGGAAGAGACCCTGTTTTTTGCCTTGAAAACAAAACGTAACGACGGACACAAGTATATCCCGGACCTTTATCAGAAAGGAGTACGCAACTTCGTCGTGAATGAAATACCCGAAACGGCTTCCTCTTATCTGGATGCCAATTTTCTGATTGTCCCCAACCCGCTGAAAGCCCTGCAACGGCTGGCGTCCAAGCATCGGGAACAGTTTCAGGTACCGGTCATCGGTATCACGGGAAGTAACGGAAAAACGGTTGTCAAAGAATGGCTGTACCAACTGCTCAGCCCGGACCGCATCATTACCCGCTCTCCAAGAAGCTATAATTCCCAAATCGGTGTGCCTCTCTCCGTATGGCTCATGAATGAGCATACTGAGCTGGGCATTTTTGAAGCCGGTATCTCCGAAATGGGTGAGATGGAAGCCTTGCGCCCCATCATCCAGCCTACCATCGGCATCCTGACCAACATCGGAGGAGCCCATCAGGAAAATTTTTCTTCCTTGCAAGACAAATGCATGGAGAAGCTCCAACTCTTTAAAGACTGTGATGTAATTGTATACAATGGCGACAATGAACTTATCGCCAGCTGCGTCACCAAATCTCTGTTCACGGCCCGCGAAATCGCCTGGTCGACCAAAGATTCTGAACGTCCGCTCTTTATCGAAAAGATACTGAAAGATGAGACCGGAACCACCATCAAATACCGCTACCTGGGATTCTTCAAAGAATACCGGATTCCGTTTATCGACGATGCTTCCATCGAAAACTCCCTCAACTGTCTGGCAGTAGCCCTTTACCTGATGGTACCGCCCGAAACCATCGCAGAACGCATGCTTCATCTGGAACCCATCGCCATGCGTCTGGAAGTGAAGGAAGGGAAAAACGGCTGCACGCTGATTAATGACAGTTACAATTCGGACTTTGCCTCTCTCGATATCGCACTGGACTTCATGATGAGACGCTCGGAAGACAAGAGCCGCAAGCGCACGCTGATTCTGTCGGATATGTTGGAGAGTGGACAAACCAGCAAACTGCTCTACAGACAGGTAGCCGACCTCGTGCATAGCCGGAAAGTAGACCATATCATCGGAGTAGGTGAAGAAATTTCCGCCGCAGCCAACCGATTTGAAATCCAAAAGGATTTCTTTCCCAACACAGCAGAACTTTTGAACTCGGGCCTGCTTCACCAATTGCATAACGAAGACATTCTGATAAAAGGAGCCCGTGTGTTCCATTTCGATGAAATCACCGACGCACTCGAATTGAAGGTGCACGAAACCATCCTCGAAATCAACCTGAATGCACTGGTCGACAATTTGAACCATTACCGGAACAAGCTAAAACCGGGAGTCAAGATGGTCTGCATGGTAAAAGCCTCAGCCTATGGAGCTGGTTCTTTTGAGATTGCCAAGACTTTGGAAGACCAGCGGGTGGACTATCTAGCCGTAGCCGTAGCCGATGAAGGAGCTGACTTACGGAAAGCAGGAATCAACAGTTCCATCATCATCATGAACCCGGAAATCACGGCGTTCAAAACTATGTTTGATTATCGCCTGGAACCGGAAGTGTACAGCTTCCATTTATTGGAAGAACTGATTAAGGCCGCCGAGCGCGAGGGTGTGAGCAATTTCCCGATTCACATCAAGATTGATACAGGCATGCACCGCCTGGGATTTGCTCCGGAAGAAATGCCCCAACTGATACGACGCCTGCAAAAACAGAGTGCGGTCATTCCCCGTTCCGTATTCTCCCACCTGGTTGGTAGCGACGCAGAACGTTTCGATGCTTTCACCCGCCACCAGATAGAGACCTTCGAAGCAGCCTCAACCGAACTTCAGCAAGGTTTCAAGCACAAGATTATCCGTCACATCTGCAACACGGCGGGCATTGAACGCTACCCGGGAGCACAGTTTGACATGGTACGTCTGGGAATCGGACTCTACGGCATCGACCCGTTCACCAACAAGATGCTGCATAACGTCACAACTTTAAAAACCACCATCCTGCAGATTCACGATGTACCTGCTGACGACACCGTAGGCTACAGCCGGAAGGGAGTTCTCACTCGCGATTCCCGTATCGCTGCCATTCCTATCGGATATGCGGACGGATTGAACCGACATCTGGGTAACGGACATGGCTACTGCCTGGTAAACGGGCAGAAGGCTCCCTACGTAGGAAACATCTGTATGGATGTGTGCATGATTGACGTGACCGACATCGACTGCAAGGAAGGTGACAAAGCCATCATCTTCGGTGATGACCTTCCGGTCACTGTCCTGTCGGATATCCTCGATACCATTCCGTACGAAATCCTGACCAGCGTTTCCAATCGTGTAAAAAGAGTGTACTACCAAGACTGAATCTTCCGACTACACGGACAGATAAAACTACAGCCTCTGGCATGAAAAGAAGATTCAATGCCAGAGGCTGTAGTTTTATCTATATAACGGATATCTCTTAGAAAGAACAAAAGAAAGTGACCAGAAACGGCACGCTGAAGTCGGTCACAAAACCATGAAAGATGGACACAATCACAAACTGCTGCCCGGAACAACGGGTAATGATGGGTAACGTGGTATCCATGGTGGTGGCTCCCCCCGAGGAAATAGGTGCCAGGTTACCAAACCAGCGTACCAATAAAGGAGCACACAACAAAGTTATTATTTCCCGGAATATATTCGACAACAAAGCCACTGTACCCAGTTCCGGACCTTTATACTCCGTAATAAAAATACTGGATAACGAATAATAACCCATCCCTGCCCCTACCGCCATGCAGTCGGCCGCACTCCGGTGCGGAAGTAAAAAGCTTGCCAAAGCGGCAGCCGACAAAGTGCCCAATATCGTAGCAACAGGCAGAAGAACCAACCTCGGATTCAAGACACGAAAGTTTTTCAAGGTCTGCGGGTCATTCCCGATACTCAGTCCCACACTGAACATCAGTCCGCACAAAGCATAAAAACTGACATTCGTCTCACCCACGTCAAAAGGCAGCCAGTGGAACGCCCCACACAGGGTGCCCAGCACGAAAAAGCCTATAATAATCAAGCTCCCCTTCATACATCTCCCCCTTTCCTTCTATACAGCCAATACCACAATGCCCAAGCCAAGGCGCAGCTACCCAACACACAAGTCAGTGCGATAAGAAAAGCTTCTCCTCCCAACGTAGCCAAGCCTTCCACTATCCGGCGATTGCCACCTACCTCTATCCCAAGCAGGAACAAAAGCACCCAAATCAATACGGTAATCACCTTCCCAATCCAGGAAAGTCTCTGACGACGAAACAGAAAACCTATCGCTATTCCACCGAACATGACACCTATTACTGTAAACATGTAGTAACCTTATTCAAAATCCGCTGCAAAAATAGCGAAAAAAGTCTACTTCTTCCCACTCCCCAAAGACGGTTATGAAAGACTTCAAACAAAAAAGGATTACTGCTCACGCGGTAATCCTTTTTTATCTAGTTAGTAGATTAATTTTGAGAGAATTGAAACTTCACAGCCTCATTGTTGTTTTAAGTTCTAATAAGCACTAACTATATTTATATAAAAGCAAATGAAAATGTTCTATCTGTTATTGTTCTCCTCCAGCCTGGGCTTGGGAGAAGCTTCTTTCATCAGTGTTCTTACTGAATCGCCCTCATAAGCCACCTGGGGGTCTGCCTGACGGTTCTCGAACTGACCATGTACATATACGATACCTGAAGCACCGTCATCACCTGCAGCATGTTTTACCACACCGCCTAGGGTGAAAAGCAAAATCATCATGGCCGCAGCTTTAAACAACGGCATAAAACGTGTATAAAGCGTCAACCGTCTGGCCTTTACCACCGGACGTTCAATTTCTGCCAGCACACGCTTGTCGAAATCTTCACCCAGCTTCATCTCGCCTGCAGCTTCCTGGTAAGTAAACAAAGAACGGTAACGGCGCAGGTGGGCAGGAAGTTCTTTCTGCTGAAAGAAAATCCGGAGAATCTGTTCTTCCTCCACGGAAGTTTCACAGTTCCAGTAGCGTTCCAGAAGTTGTTCAATGTACTTATAGTCCATAATCGTTTATTTCACTGTATTTTAGTTTGATGCGTTGGCGAGCGCGGAAAAGGTTCACTTTCACTTGCTCTTCTGTCACCCCCAGCACATCGGCTATTTCTTTATAACTCTTACCTTCAATATCCCTGAGTTGCACAATGGTACGTTGCTTCTCAGGAAGTTCGTTTATCAGCCTGTGCACCAGCCGGAACTGTTCGTTTCGTTCCATTTGGCTTTCAGGAGTCAATGCATCCGGCATTTCCTGCGTTTCAGGCGTCAGTTCCAGGTTCTGTGCCTCTTTTTTCTGACTCCGGTCAATGGCCAGATTGCGGACAACCGTCAGGCAATAGGCTTCGATGGATTCCAGTTGCGCCCATTCCTCGCGTTTGCTCCACACTTTAATCAGTGCATCCTGAACAATGTCTTCCGCCTCGGCCCGATTGAACGTAATTCGCAGGGCCAGTCTGAAAAGCTTGTCCTTCAGCGGTAGGATATCGTCACGAAAACTGATTTCTTGCATTGCTTTCTATAATAATGACGGGTGAGTTACCTAAAAGTTACACCCACCCGTCGATTTTTTTCAATTATTTTCTGATAATGGTTCCCGAGTCTTTGTGAATAGCTGACGCTAAGGTGATTACAACCTGCGACACTCCAGCATCCAAGGCTGAAAAAGAATTTTCCAGCTTGGGAATCATGCCTCCTTGTATGACGCCCTCGTCCACATAACGCTTGAACAAGTCGGGAGTCAGTACCGGAATCACGCTGTCATCGTCATTCTCGTCGCGCAGCACGCCTTTCTTTTCAAAACAATAGACCAGTGTCACCTCAAAATACTCAGCCAGGGCCTTTGCCGTTTCTCCGGCAATGGTGTCAGCATTTGTGTTCAGCAGGTTACCCTGACCGTCGTGCGTCAGCGGTGCCATGACAGGCACAATCTGACGGTGAATCAGTTCGGTCAAAGCCGCTCCGTCCACCTTTTCCACGTCGCCCACATAACCGTAGTCAATATCCTTTACCAGACGCTTCACGGAACGGATGACGTTCATATCGGCTCCCGTCAGTCCGACGGCATTCACGCCTCTGGCCTGCAAACCGGCCACGATATTCTTGTTGACCAAGCCTCCGTAGACCATGGTCACCACTTTCAAGGTATCGGCGTCGGTAATACGGCGACCGTTCACCATCCGGCTCTCAATGCCCAATTGGGCGGCAATACGGGTAGCCGAACGGCCTCCACCGTGTACCAGCACCTTATAACCGGGCATGGAAGAAAAATCGTCCAACAGCTGATTCAATGTGTCAGGCTCTTCTACAATCTTTCCTCCTACCTTTATGACTGTCAGTTTCTCTTTCATATCTTATCTCCCTATTTTACTCCAAATAAGTATAGCCATACAGTCCGGAACGGTAGTTGGCCAAGAATTCCTTTCCTTCTTCCAAGGAAATGCGTCCTTCCTTCACCGACTTGGTGACCCAAGTTTCCAGTGTACGCACCAGTTTCTTCGGGCTGTACTGCACATAGTCGAGCACTTCGGCCACCGTTTCCCCGTCAATCACCTGATCGATGCTGTAACCCTTGTCGTCCACACTCACATGTACGGCATTCGTATCCCCGAACAGGTTGTGCATGTCACCCAGGATTTCCTGATAAGCTCCTACCAGGAACACACCGATATAATAAGACTCTTTCGACTTGATGGTATGTACCGGCAAATCGTGGGCCACGTTCCGGCTGGTCACGAAGTTGGCTATCTTCCCGTCCGAGTCGCAAGTGATGTCCTGCAACGTAGCCGTGCGGTCGGGACGCTCGTCCAGACGCTGAATCGGCATAATCGGGAAAATCTGGTCGATGGCCCAGGAATCCGGCAGCGACTGGAACAGAGAGAAGTTACAGAAATACTTGTCGGCCAGCAGCTTGTCCAGGTTGCGGAATTCATCTGGCGCATGCTTCAGGCCCGAAGCAATCTGGTTGATTTCACGCGTCACCGACCAGTACATCCGTTCAATCTGTGCCCGTGTCTTCAAATCCACAATTCCGTGACTGAACAAGTCGAGCGATTCCTCACGAATCTGCTGCGCATCGTGCCAGGCTTCCAGCATCCGGCTCTGGTTCAGGTTGTCCCAAATCTGATACAGTTCCTGCACCAGTTCGTGGTCGTCCTTGCTTACCACGAAATCCTCGTCCATGGAAGGCAGAGAAGCCGTCTCCAACACCTCAAAAATCAAGACCGAGTGATGAGCTGTGAGCGAGCGTCCGCTTTCCGTAATGATGTTCGGATGCGGGATGTTGTTCTTGTTGCTGGCATCGACCATGATGGAGATGGAGTCGTTCACATATTCCTGAATGGAATAGTTCACACTGCTTTCACTGTTGGAAGAGCGGGTTCCATCGTAGTCCACGCCCAGTCCGCCACCGATGTCTACAAACTCCACCGGGAAGCCCAACTGATGCAGCTGCACATAGAACTGAGACGCCTCACGCAAAGCTGTCTTGATACGGCGTATTTTGGTCACCTGACTGCCGATGTGGAAATGAATCAGTTTCAGACAATCCTGCAAGTCCTTCTTTTCCAGGAAATCGAGTGCCTCCAGCAATTCACTGGAAGTCAGGCCGAACTTGCTGGCGTCGCCTCCACTTTCTTCCCACTTTCCGCTGCCGGAAGAGGCCAGTTTAATCCGGATACCGATATTGGGGCGCACGTTCAGCTGCTTGGCCATCTTGGCAATCAGCCGCAGCTCATTCAGCTTTTCCACCACCAGAAAAATCCGCTTGCCCATCTTCTGTGCCAGCAAAGCCAGTTCAATGTAACTCTCGTCCTTATAGCCGTTACAGATAATCAGCGAGTCAGAATCCGTGTTAATGGCAATCACGGCGTGAAGTTCCGGTTTCGAACCGGCTTCCAGTCCCAGATTAAACTTTTTTCCATGACTGATAATTTCCTCCACCACCGGCCTCATCTGGTTTACCTTAATCGGATAAATGATGAAATTCTCGGCCTGATAGCCATATTCTTCAGAAGCCTGACGAAAACAATTGGATATTTTTTCAATCCGGTTGTCCAAGATGTCCGGAAAGCGGACCAGCATGGGAGCCGTCACGTCCCTCAGCTGCAGTTCGTCCACCAGTTCCTTCAAATCGACGGCCACCCCGTCCTTGCGTGGAGTTACTACCACATGACCTTTGTCATTGATACCAAAGTATGAAACGCCCCACCCCGTGATGTTGTAGAGCTCTTCAGAGTCTTCAATACGCCATTTTCTCATTTCACTACATAAAGTCTAGATTTATACTTCTTTAATTTATCAAGTTTTTCAAGCGGTTTACCGCCCTGTCAATCTGTGCATAACTTTCAAGTTCTTCCGCATTGAAACGCCACTTTGCCTTCGTATAGTAGGGCAGCCGCTTTTCCAGTGCCGAAGTAATGACCTGCATCAGTTCCTCGTCCGTTTTGTTCGCCAACAACGGACGTTTGGCCTTTGCTATCTTTAAACGACGGAACAGTACCTCCGGAGATACATCCAGAAATACTGTTTCACCTGTATGATTCATATAATCCATGTTGTCGAAAAAGCAAGGTGTCCCTCCCCCGCACGCAATCAGTACGTCTTCGAACTCACCGGCTTCATGAAGCATCCGCTGTTCCAGCAAGCGGAACCCTTCTTCCCCCCGCTCCGCGAACAAATCGGAGATGGATTTGTGCATGCGCTCCTCGATATACCAGTCCAAATCGACAAACTGTAGTCCGGTAGCCGCACTGTAAGCTCTTCCCAGTGTGGTTTTGCCCGAACCCATATAGCCAATCAAGAACACCCTTTTCATTACTTCTTCTTTGCTTTTGCTCCTTTCACCTTACGCATCTCGGCTTTCTGGTTCTGCAGTTCAATGACCTTGAAGCAGGCTTCCAGATTCAAATCAGCCGGGTTCACGTTGTTCGGAATCTTATAGTTTTTCTTTTGATAAGCGATGTAAGGACCGTAACGCCCGTTCAGTATCTGCATATCCGGATTGTCCGGGAACTGCTTGATGATTTTCTGGGCCTCCTGTTCTTTCTTTTCTTTCAGCATCAGCTCCGCCTCCTCAAAAGTGACCGTCATGGGGTCTTTGTCCTTCGGGATGGAAACAAACTCATTGCCGTGACGCACATACGGCCCAAAGCGTCCCACACCGACCGAAACGGCCTGTCCGTCGAGTTCTCCCAACACCCGAGGCAGTTTGAACAGGTCGAGTGCCTCTTCCAGAGTAATGGTTTCCAGCGAATGTTCCTTATTCAGCTGAACGAATTTCGGCTTTTCCTCATCGTCGGACGAACCAATCTGTACGACCGGGCCGAAACGGCCGATTTTTACGGAAACAGGCTTTCCTGTCTTCGGGTCCGTACCCAGCATACGTTCACCCACCTTGTGTTCGGTCTTCGTGGCCAAGGTGGTTTCCACCAACGGATGGAAATTCTCATAGAACACTTCCATCAGGTCGGTCCACTTCTTTTCGCCTTCGGCCACTTCATCAAATTCTTTTTCCACGCTGGCCGTAAAGTTATAGTCCATAATCTTCGGGAAATACTGCATCAGGAAGTCATTGACCACACAACCTACATCGGTCGGTATCAGCTTGGACTTCTCGCTTCCGCTCATTTCCGTCTGAACCGTTTCTTCTATGCCTTTTCCTGCCAGTTTCAACAGAGAATATTCACGCTTTACACCTTCCTTATTGCCTTTTTCCACATAACCTCGCTGCTGGATAGTGGAAATGGTGGGCGCATACGTAGACGGGCGACCGATGCCCAGCTCTTCGAGTTTACGCACCAGGCTGGCTTCCGTATAGCGTGCCGGAGCCTGACTGAAGCGCTGTACCGCCGCTATTTCCTCGCGTTGCAGGTTTTCGCCTACCTCCATCTTCGGCAGCCCGGCAGCGTCCTCCTGTTCCGTTTCTTCATCGAAGGATTCCTTATATACTTTCAAGAAACCATCGAACGTAATCACCTCGCCCACTGCCTGAAACTCATCCTCACAGCTGCTGATGCCAATGGTAGCCGTAGTCTTCTCCAGTTCCGCATCGGCCATCTGTGAAGCCAGCGTACGCTTCCAAATCAATTCATACAAACGTACTTCCTGCGAAGTGCCGTCAATCGATTCATTCGACATATACGTCGGACGGATGGCTTCGTGTGCCTCCTGTGCCCCCTTTGTCTTGGTGGCATACTGGCGTGTGTGCACGTAGCGTTCGCCCATCAAGGAAAGAATTGTATCGTGACTGGTAGACAAGGCCAGTTCGGAGAGGTTCACCGAGTCGGTACGCATATAGGTAATCAATCCGCTTTCATACAGGCGCTGTGCCAGCATCATGGTCTGTGCCACCGTGTAGCCCAGTTTGCGGGCCGCTTCCTGCTGGAGCGTGGAAGTGGTGAAAGGCGGTGCCGGCGATTTCTTCACCGGACGCGTTGTAATATCTTTGATGGTGAAATCCGCATTCTGGCATTTTTCAAGGAACTGGCGCGCTTCTTCCTTCGTCTTGAAGCGGCGTCCGAGCGTCGCACGGATATTGGCACCTTCCGCATCCTTGAACGTAGCGACCACTTTATACGAAGCCTCACTGGTAAACGCATTGATTTCACGTTCGCGTTCCACAATCAGACGTACAGCCACCGACTGCACACGGCCGGCAGAAAGGGCCGGCTTGATTTTCCGCCACAACACGGGCGACAATTCAAAACCCACAATACGGTCGAGCACACGGCGTGCCTGCTGTGCATTGACCAAATCAATATTGATGTCCCGAGGATGTTCTATCGCCTTCAGGATAGCTGTCTTCGTAATTTCATGGAATACAATTCGTCGTGTCTTCTTCGGATCCAGCTTCAACACCTCAAACAAGTGCCAGGAGATAGCCTCTCCCTCCCGGTCCTCATCGGATGCGAGCCATACCATATCGGCCTTTGCTGCCTCTTCCTTCAATTCGGACACCAGCTTCTTCTTGTCTTCCGGTATCTCGTAAATCGGCTTGAAATGATTTTTTATGTCAATACTGAACGCTTTCTGTTTCAGGTCGCGGATATGCCCGTAACTTGACAATACTTTATAGCCCTCCCCCAAAAACTTTTCGATTGTCTTAGCTTTTGCCGGAGACTCCACTATGACCAGGTTATTTTGCATGATATTCTGTATTCCGTTTTTATATTTTTCGGGACAAATGTAGAAAAAAAATTATAACCTACACGATAAACAAACTGAAAATAACTTACTTTGCAAGGGAATATCGCATTTAACTACCATAATTTATGAACAACAAAAGTATCAACAGCAACAAGCAATTCATGATAGGCAACGGAATCCTGGCCTTCGGCGTGTTTTTCATCGTATGTCTCTTTCTGTATCTGGGTTTCCGAGGCCAGTCCAAAGGAAACGAAAAGGGCAAAACCTTCGAAGGCCTCTACGCCATAGAGATAGCCAACTCCTTCAGCGGAGACAGTCTTTCGGTCTATATCAATGACAGCCTGCTGTTCAACTCCACCCTCAGAAACAGTTCCGTCAAATTTCAGGTGAAACGTTTTGCCGAAGAGAGTACCCTGATGGTGGTAGACAACCGTACCGATGAAGTGACTCCCTTCAACCTGAATGCAGCAGGAAGCCAGGTACAGATTCAAAAGAAAAACGGAAAAACCTTCATTCAGGAAACGGAAAACGAATAAAAGAATTTCTCTAAAATTCAGCTCAAATTCTCTGTCCCACACTGTGGGATACAAAAACCACACTGTGGGATACATATTTCACACTGTGAAATACAAATCCCGCAGTGTGAAACAGAGAAAAAATCCCGTCATTCCCTTTTTATTTTCTTCACATTCCATCTTTATCCTCTCTGCCCCTTTATTTTTCCCTTCTCTTCCCCGTCCGGCAGACCCGTCTTCAAATTGAAACAAATTATCTGCAGATTCTTTGAGAAAGCACGTTCGTGTGCGTAAACGAAAAAAATGTTATTAAATGAGCAAAGTTTCGAAAATAAGGTCTTTCCAATTGGATATTAGAATAAAAGGCTGTATTTTTGACACGCAATCAGATTTTTTTAACCTAAAATCCATATAATAGAGAGAATAAAAGAAAAAACATGGAACAAGTTTTTAGTTATATCATCGGGCTCGGGGCAGCCGTGATGATGCCTATTCTGTTTACCATTCTAGGAGTATGTATTGGTATCAAATTCGGCAAGGCACTGAAAAGCGGCCTGCTGGTCGGAGTAGGATTTGTGGGGCTTTCCGTAGTAACGGCCCTTCTGACCAGCAGCCTGGGGGAACCGCTGAAAAAAGTAACGGAAATTTACGGGCTGAGCCTGGGCATTTTTGACATGGGATGGCCTGCTGCCGCCTCCGTGGCCTACAACACCTCCGTAGGTGCCTTCATCATTCCAGTGTGTCTGGGTGTAAACATCATCATGCTATTGACCAAAACCACCAAGACGGTCAATATCGACTTATGGAACTACTGGCACTTTGCCTTTATCGGTGCGGTGGTTTACTTTGCTACAGAAAACATCTGGTGGGGATTCTTCTCGGCTATCATCTGTTACATTATCACCCTGATCATGGCCGACCTGACTTGCAAACAATTTCAATCTTACTACGAAAAGATGGATGGTATTTCCATTCCACAGCCTTTCTGTCAGGGATTCGTGCCTTTCGCGCTGGTCATCAACAAGGTATTGGACAAGATTCCGGGATTCGACAAGCTGAATATCGATGCCGAAGGAATGAAACGGAAATTCGGCATCATGGGAGACCCTTTGTTTCTGGGGGTCATCGTAGGCTGTGTCATCGGGGCCTTGGCCTGCAAGAACACAGATGAACTGGTGGACGGCATTCCTGCCATCCTCGGACTGGGAATCAAGATGGGGGCCGTCATGGAACTTATCCCGCGTATCACCTCTTTATTTATTGAGGGGCTGCGTCCGATATCCGATGCCACCCGCGAACTGATTGCCCGCAAGTTCAAGAACAGTGCCAGCCTGAATATCGGTATGAGTCCGGCACTGGTCATCGGCCATCCTACCACACTGGTGGTTTCCCTGCTGCTCATTCCGGTCACCTTGTTCTTGTCTGTGATACTGCCCGGCAACCAGTTCCTGCCGCTGGCTTCACTGGCGGGCATGTTCTACCTGTTCCCGGCTGTACTGCCCATCACCAAAGGAAATGTCCTGAAGACCTTCCTCATCGGGCTGGTGGCGCTGATTGTTGGCCTGTATTTCGTGACCGACCTGGCTCCCTTCTTCACACAGGCTGCCCAGGATGTGTTCATCAGAACACACGATACAGCCGTACAGATTCCGAACGGATTCCAGGGAGGAGCTCTCGACTTCGCTTCGAGCCTCTTCTCATGGCTCATTTTCCATGCGGTCTATCACTTCAAGATAGTAGGTTCGGCCATACTGGTCATTGTGACCTTGGCCATGGCTGTCTACAACCGCCGCCGTATCATTAAAGAAGCAAAACACATTGAAGAATAAAACCAATCATAAAACAAACGCTTATGAAAAAATTAGCAATGGCTATGATGCTGGGCGTGGCAGCTCTTTCGGCTAACGCCCAGGTAAACTACCGGATGCAGACTGCCTGCAACCCGCAAGACGTAAAGACATACGATACACAAAGACTGCGCAGCAGCTTCATGATGGAAAAAGTGCTGGCAGCCGATGAAATCAACGTAACTTACTCTATGTACGACCGTTTCATCTTCGGAGGAGCGATGCCGGTCAGCAAGGAACTGGCCCTGGAGACCATCGACCCGCTGAAAGCTCCTTACTTCCTGTTCAACCGCGAATTGGGTGTCATCAACATTGGGGGTGACGGTATCGTTACAGTAGACGGAAAAGAATATGAGCTGAAATTCAAGGAGGCTCTTTACGTAGGCCGAGGCAAACAGAAAGTGACTTTCAAGAGCAAGGATGCCAGCAAGCCGGCCAAATTCTACATCAACTCTGCCATCGCCCACAAAGAATACAAGACACAGTGGGTTACCATCGACGGGCGCAAAGGTTCACTGAAAGCAAATTCTTTTGCTGCCGGCAAGATGGAAGAAAGCAACGACCGCGTCATCAACCAGCTGATTGTGAAAAACGTGCTGGAAGAAGGTCCTTGCCAGCTGCAAATGGGCCTGACGGAACTGAAACCGGGTAGTGTATGGAACACCATGCCGGCCCACACGCACAGCCGCCGCATCGAAGCTTACTTCTACTTCAACGTACCGGAAGGCAACATGATTTGCCACCTGATGGGACAACCGCAGGAAGAACGCCTGGTATGGCTGGCCAACGAACAGGCCATCATGTCACCGGAATGGTCTATCCATGCAGCTGCCGGAACCAGCAACTATATGTTCATCTGGGGTATGGCCGGTGAAAACCTGGACTATGGCGACATGGACAAAATCAAATACACAGAAATGAGATAACACATCCCTCTTCCTGACCGGAAGAAAATCATGCCAGATTCCACAGACTTGTACAGCACTCGGCAAATGATGAGTCTGTAGGGTCAGTGGAATTTGTCATTTTACCTTATGTTTACAGGAATTCAGACGAATACGGATTGAATTCTTATCCGTTTTTTACAAGCGGGACGCTTGTAAAAGGTATCTTTAATCTAATATCATTATGAGTACATTAAAAACGACAAGCGAAAAAATGAGCAACTACCGGTGGATTATCTGCTCCATGCTGTTTTTCGCCACCACGGTCAACTACCTGGACCGTCAGGTACTTTCGCTTACCTGGAAAGATTTCATCGCACCGGAATTTCATTGGACAGACACACACTACGGCATCATCACCGCCATTTTCTCCATCATCTATGCGATTGCCAACCTCTTTGCCGGCCGTTTTGTCGACTGGCTGGGAAGCAAGAAAGGATATTTATGGGCCATCGCCATCTGGTCGGTCGGTGCCTGCCTGCATGCATTGTGCGGTTGGGCCACGGAAATGAGCGTGGGACTTCAGAATGTCAACGCCATGCTTTCCGCTTCCGGCGCACTGACCTCTACCATTGCCATTACCAGCGTGTATTATTTCATCGCCGCCCGTATCGTACTGGCTGTAGGTGAATCGGGAAACTTTCCCGCTGCCATCAAAGTTACTGCCGAATATTTCCCCAAAAAAGACCGCGCATTCTCCACTTCCATCTTTAATGCAGGAGCTACCGTAGGTGCCCTCATCGCTCCGGTCAGTATCCCTTCACTGGCCAGCTATTTCAAAAGTATAGAGGTAGGCAACGGATGGGAAATGGCCTTCATCGTAATCGGCGCGTTAGGTTTCATCTGGATGGGACTCTGGCTGTTCGTGTACAAGAAACCGCAGGAAAATGCGCATGTCAATGCGGCGGAACTGGCTTATATCCAACAGGACAAAGGCAATGAAGAAACAAGCCATACAGAAGAGGAGCCTAAGCTGTCACTCTGGCAATGCTTCAAATACCGCCAAACCTGGGCTGTCGCATTCGGCAAGTTCCTGACCGACGGCGTATGGTGGTTCTTCCTTTTCTGGACACCGGCCTATATTTCTGATGTGTACGGGTTCTCGTCCGACAGCCCCACCGCCCAGCTGCTCATTTTTGTATTGTATGCCATCACCATGCTCTCCATCTACGGAGGAAAACTGCCAACCATCATTATCAACAAAACCGGGAAAGACCCGTATGCTGCCCGTATGAGAGCGATGCTGATATTCGCCATATTCCCACTGTTTGCCCTGTTCGCACAACCGTTGGGAAACATCTCCTACTGGTTCCCGGTCATCATTATCGGTATTGCCGGAGCCGCCCACCAGTCCTGGTCGGCCAACATTTATTCCGTGGGCAGTGACATGTTCCCCAAAAGCGCCGTGGCTACCATCATCGGAATCGGCGGAATGGCCGGTGGAGTGGCTGCCTTCCTCATCAACATGTGTTCGGGTATTCTGTTTGATTATGCAGAAGCCACGCAGATGACCTTCCTCGGATTCCAGGGAAAGGAAGCAGGGTACTTCATCATTTTCTGTATCTGTGCAGTGGCCTACCTGATTGCCTGGTGCATCATGAAAGCCTTGGTGCCCAAATATGAACTGATAAAAGTCTGATTCCCGTACGTATACAAAAAAGTCACGGCCTCACTTCCAACGCCGTGACTTTTTTTTCTCCCACTCTTATTTCTTCAGTTCCGGATAACTGATACGAGTATGATACATGGTTTTCAGTTTTTCCTTGAACACCGCCTTCACTGTCGCAATGTCCTTGAACGTAATCGGACATTCCTTGAAATACCCGTCTTGCACCTGACTGTCGATAATTTTCTCTACCAAAGCCGAAATGCTTTCCTCGGTGTATTCCGGCAAACTTCGGGAAGCGGCTTCCACGGAATCGGCCATCATCAGGATAGCTTGTTCCTTGGTGAACGGATTAGGCCCCGGATAGCGGAAAGCCTCCTTATCGACTTCTTCATCGGGATGTTCATTCTGGTAAGATATATAGAAATACTTGGTCAGTCCTTTCCCGTGATGCGTGCAGATGAAATCTTTTATCACCTGCGGCAAGTCGTGCTTGTCGGCCAATTTCATTCCGTCGGTCACATGGCTGATGACAATCTGCGCACTCTGCTTGTAACTGAGCTGGTCGTGCGGATTCACGCCCGACTGGTTTTCCGTAAAGAAGGCGGGATTCATCATCTTCCCGATGTCATGGTACATGGCGCCCGTACGTACCAGCTGACTGTTGGCCCCGATACGGTTGGCCGCCGCTGCCGTCAGATTGGCCAGCTGAAGTGAATGCTGGAACGTGCCCGGTGCTACCTCCGACATCTCACGCATCAACTTGTTGTTGATATTCGACAATTCCACCAGAGTGACATTCGAAGTAAAGCCGAATGTCTTTTCCAGGATGAACAGCAACGGATACGTAAACAACAGCAAGATACCGTTCAACATAAAGTTCATATACATGTGCGTGCTCAGCTGGGCCACTTCACTGACATGAATCAAATCGAGTGCCAGATACATCAGGGCATAGGCACATGCCACAATCAAGGCACTGCGGAACAGCTGGGAACGTTGGGACAGTTCCCGCAAGCTGTAAATGCCGGCCATACCCGCCGCCATCTGCAACAAAATAAACTCATGAGGGGTACGCAGGCAGATGGAACACAACAGAATGGTAATGACATGGGCCATAAATGCCGTACGGGAATCCAGAAAGATACGGATTATCAGCGGAATCATGGCAAAAGGCACAATATACACACTCATAAAAGCATGCTCTACCATCACAGAAGAAATTACCGGGAAGGCAATGATAATGATAAAGAGTAAAGCCAGCGTCCGGTGCTTTTTGTAATAATCACTCCGGAAAAGCTCCAGGTAAATCATGAAACAGCCTATCAGCAAAGACACGAAAAGCAATTGGCCCAGCAAGGTCAAGCGCTTCTCCGACACCGTTTCACTACGTTTGTCCCACTCCTTCTCCAGTGACTTCAAGATGTTGTAGGTACGACTGTCTATAATTTCTCCGCGGTCGATGATTTTCTGGCCGTTCATCACAAAACCGTTGGCCCACGACAATCCGCCCAATAAATCCTGTTTGGCTGCCTCCGACTTCTGAGAGTCATACACCAGGTTCGGAGCAATGTATTCATTCAAGTTGCACCGCTGCAACAGTATCCGACGGTAATGTAGCGTATCGGCAAAAATCAGAGTCTCGTAGGCCGTTTTGAAACTGTAAAGATCATTTACAGCTATCTGATTGGCCGTATTCTTATCCACCAGCTGGATGGAATGCACGCTGTCCTTGCGCAATTTTTCCCAGTCGTTGGGAGCGAAAATCCCCTTTTCATACACCACTTTCAATAACCGTTCAATGTGATGCTGGTAGGCCGGTGCCGGAATGATGCGGTGCAAACTGTCGGTATAGGCTTTCTTGAACTGCTGTATCATCCGTTCGCCTACGGTCTTATCCAACCGATAATACGGACTGTACAGACGCATGATACTGTCCTGCTCCCGCTGTACTTCAGCATCCTCCTTATAGATAGGAAAGTCGAAGGAAGCCTGCAACAGGCCATACTTCCAAGGTTTGTTGATGTCAAATTGATAGTTAAACCGTCCTTCTCGTGGTAAAAAATAGACAATCACACTTACTGTCACAATGAATATGCCCAGTTTATATAACAATCCTTTATAGGAAAACTGTCGTTCGGTCTGTAAACTTTTCATGTCAAAGAGATATTTTGCGTGCAAAATAAGAAAAAAACGGGAAAATTAGATTAATTTTGCGGCGTATTTTTAGATAAAAACCACAATGTCAGAAAGAAAAGTAAGAGTCCGTTTTGCACCGAGTCCCACAGGTGCGTTGCATATCGGCGGCGTACGTACCGCTTTGTACAATTATCTGTTTGCCCGCCAGCACGGGGGAGAACTGGTTTTCCGTATTGAAGATACCGACTCACACCGTTTCGTTCCGGGTGCTGAGGAATACATTATCGAATCGTTCAAGTGGCTGGGCATCAAGTTCGACGAAGGTGTCAGCTTCGGAGGGAACTATGGCCCGTACCGCCAGTCGGAACGCCGTGACATCTACAAGAAGTATGTGCAGGTGCTTCTGGACAACGGAAAGGCTTACATCGCTTTCGATACGCCCGAAGAACTGGAAGCCAAACGCAAGGAAATTCCGAACTTCCAGTACGATGCTTCTACGCGTAATTCCATGCGCAACTCACTGACCCTTCCGAAAGAAGAGGTGGACAAACTGATTGCAGAAGGCAAACAGTATGTGGTCCGCTTCAAGATTGAACCGAACGAAGACGTGCATGTACACGATATCATCCGCGGAGAAGTGGTCATCAACTCTTCTATCCTCGACGACAAAGTATTATATAAATCGGCTGACGAACTGCCGACTTACCATCTGGCCAACATCGTAGACGACCACCTGATGGAAATCTCACACGTAATTCGTGGAGAGGAATGGTTGCCTTCTGCTCCGTTGCACGTACTGCTGTACCGTGCGTTTGGCTGGGAAGACACCATGCCGGAATTTGCCCATCTGCCGCTGCTGTTGAAACCGGACGGAAACGGCAAGCTGAGCAAGCGTGACGGTGACCGTCTGGGATTCCCGGTATTCCCGCTTGAATGGCACGACCCCAAAACGGGAGAAGTTTCTTCCGGATACCGTGAATCGGGTTATCTGCCGGAAGCAGTCATCAACTTCCTGGCCCTGCTGGGATGGAACCCGGGCAACGACCAGGAAATCATGTCGATGGACGAACTGATTAAATTGTTCGACCTGCACCGTTGCAGCAAGGCGGGTGCCAAGTTCGACTACGAAAAGGGAAAATGGTTCAACCATGAATATATCCTGATGAAGAGCGACGAAGAAATCGCCCAGCTGTTCATGCCGATTCTGAAAGAACACGGCATCGACGCCCCGATGGATAAGGTAGTTACCGTAGTCGGACTGATGAAAGGCCGTGTAAGTTTCATCAAGGAATTGTGGGACACTTGCAAGTTCTTCTTCGTAGCTCCGACAGAATACGATGAAAAGACGGTGAAGAAACGCTGGAAAGAAGATTCAGCCGAACGCATGACCGAACTGGCCGACCTGTTGGAATCACTGGACGATTTCTCACTGGCTCATCAGGAAGAAGTGGTCATGAAATGGATTGAGGACAAAGGTTACCACCTGGGTAACATCATGAATGCTTTCCGCCTGACACTGGTAGGAGAAGGAAAAGGTCCCCACATGTTTGATATCTCAGCTGTACTGGGCAAAGAAGAAACAGTAGCACGTATGCGTCGTGCGGTAGAGGTACTCAAATAAACGAAGACATGATTTATAATTTTATCATCGCCCTTTATACAAGTGCAGTCAGATTGGCTGCACTTTTTAATAAGAAGGTGGCCCTGATGGTCAAAGGGGAAAAAGAAGCGTTCGGCATACTGGAAAAACAGATTGTGCGCGGCGAAAAATACCTGTGGTTTCACGCGGCTTCTCTAGGAGAATTTGAACAAGGCCGTCCGCTGATTGAGGAAATCCGAAAAAAATATCCACAATACAAGATTCTTCAGACCTTCTTCTCGCCTTCCGGATACGAGGTACGGAAGAATTACAAGGGAGCAGACATCGTCTGCTATCTTCCGCTCGACACACCGGGTAATGTAAAACGTTTCCTGGATTTGGCTCAGCCTTACATGGCGTTCTTCATCAAGTATGAGTTCTGGCAGAACTACCTGACGGAACTGAAACGACGGAATATTCCGGTCTACAGTGTGTCTTCCATCTTCCGGAAAGAGCAGATTTTCTTCCGCTGGTATGGGAAAAGCTACCGCAAGGTACTGAACACGTTTACCCACCTCTTCGTACAGGATGAAGCATCCGTGAAACTGTTGCAGTCCATCGGTATCACGAATACGACGATTGTCGGTGATACCCGTTTTGACCGGGTACTGGAAATCTGCCGTCAGGCCAAAGAGCTTCCTCTGGTAGAACGGTTCAAAGGCGAGCATACCGCCTTTGTAGCCGGCAGTTCCTGGGGACCGGACGAGGATATTTTCATCCCATACTTCAACGCACATCCGGAGGTGAAGCTCATCATCGCTCCCCACGTGATTGAGGAAAGCCATTTGAAAGAAATTATCGGTAAACTGAACCGTACAGTCGTACGTTACACGCAGGCCACAGAGGAGAAGGTAAAAGAAGCCGACTGCCTGCTGATTGACTGTTTCGGTCTGTTGTCTTCCATCTACCGCTACGGGGAAATCGCTTACATCGGAGGTGGATTTGGAGTGGGTATCCACAACGTACTGGAAGCAGCGGTGTACGGCATGCCGGTTATCTTCGGCCCGAACAACAAGCGGTTCCGTGAAGCACAGGGTTTGTTGCAATGCAAAGGAGGCTTTGAAATACAGGGAGCGGAAGACTTCAAGAAAATCATGGACGAGTTCCTGACCAATTACGAGACCTTGGACAAAGCAGGCAAGAAAGCCGGAAACTATGTACGAGACAATGCCGGTGCCTTGGAAAAGATTATGCATACAGTGACACTATAAATCCGTACGCATAAAATAAAAAGGAGCTGTAGAAAGGAAAGACACTGTTCAGAATTTTGTGAAAATAAAAACAGGATTCAGTTGTAAGTTCTTCTTATAACTGGATCCTGTTTTTATTTACATAAGTATAAACTGGTTCCACTTGAAAAATCCGATAGAATTATTAAACGGTCCAACGTGTCCATCACAAACCATCACTGTCTGACATGACCGCGAACTGTGGCCGCTATACCCCTCTCACCGATAATGCAGATACAGTGGCATTAAGTTTGTCCGCTAGAAAGTAGACCTACTCCGAATCCTTCCTCCGTTCTTCTTGATAAGTTGCATACATCTCTGCCAAGGTTTCCATCGGGATATGCAGCAAATACATCTCCTTGAATACATCGGGCAATACTTGCTGGAGGAAGGTTTCTTTCCGAAGTGCCACAATCTTCTGTGCAGCCCCGGTAGACACGAAATAGCCTAATCCCCGTTTGTTGTAAATAATGCCCTGATTCTGCAAGTAATCATACGTACGAACCACCGTATTGGCATTGACCTCCACCACGCCCGCATATTCACGTACTGACAGGATGCGTCCTTCTTCCTTGTACACATTCTGAAGAATCTCATCCATGATACGGTCGGCTATCTGCAAATAAATCGGTTTATTTTCTTTAAAAGTCATAGGCGCCACAGTTTTCGTTTAACCACTTGTGAACGGGTAAACAGCCGGTACGATAGCCACCAGTTGAAAAGAGTAAACAAGAGAAAGAAAGCAGCAATTGATGCCAACACTCCATCTACAAATTGGGGGGTATCCTGGAAGTGCTCCTTTATCCACTCTGAAAAACGAATTAAAGATCCTCCTTCTGCCAGACTGGCAAACATAATTCCTCCGAGAATCGTCACTGCCAGACAGGTTCCGATAGTTTTCAAAAAAGGATGCTTATACCAAAAACTCCCTCCCAAGATGAAGAGGGAATGATTCCACAGGGAGAATATCCATACGAGCAGCTGCATCAACCACCAAGAATATACGGGTTCGCCTGTTGCGTCTACCGAAGCATGTGTAGCCCATTTCATGGAAAATACTTCCACTAATATCGGCTGGCTATATATGGCAGGTAAATCAAACAAAGGCAGCAACAGGTAATGAGTAAGTTCCAATGCCAGCAAGGCTACCAGCACCATCAACAACGTACCTATGGTCACCAATACCGCCCTCGAAAAAAACTTCTCCAGCTTTGTAGACGGAAGCAGCAAATAAGAGATGCGGTTCTCCTTGCTATCCATGCATCTCATAATTCGGGAAGCATAGAAAATCATCGCAAAACTCACTACCATGCCAATTACTCCTAGCATATTGCCACAAAAGCGATGAAAGGAATAAACCTCCGGAAAACCTGTCTCTACCCAATCCTCTGCCGACCACAAAAAGCCCAACATCGGGAAAAAGAAGGCCGCAAAGATACCCAGCAAGCCATAAAGGTTACTTTTCCAGTTCTCTATCAAATCGCGTTGCATAATATTCCGCACGCGTGCCATACTAAAAGTTGTATCCATCATGTCGTGTCGTTTATTTATCATTAAATATCGCTTGTATTTTCTCACGTTCCGTCAACAGAGCGTTGAACAGCAACTCCAGATTCAACGGACTTTCTTCTCCCGAAAGGTTAGGCCATATCACGCTGTTTCCATGTACGGATGGCTGTACAAAAAGAGCATCGTCTGTCGGCTCATTCATCCCTTGTTCCGCAAATAAGAGCTTGTCCGTAATGTCTACTACCGAACGATTCAGCAGCACCTCATTCCCTTCGATTACCACTACCTGATCCAACAAACGGTCGATGTCCCTCACCTGATGCGTAGAAACCACCACCGATTTTTCCTCCGTCATACCCGAAGCGATGACTTTACGGAATTGACTTTTGGAAGGAATATCCAGTCCGTTGGTCGGTTCATCCATCAAGAGTAAGGAAGTATTAGCCGCCAATGCAAAACACATGTAAGCCTTTTTCTTCTGTCCCATGGACAGCTCTCCCAAGTGAATGTCTTCATTCAGCTCAAAATCATTCAGACAGGTACGCAACAGTTCCCGGCTGAAACGAGGATAAAAAGGAGCATTTACTTTCACAAACTGTTGCAGGCTCAAATTGGGCAAGGTAAATTCTTCCGGTACCAGATACAAGTCGGACAAAGTCGCTGGCAGACGCTTTTGTACATCTATTCCTTTCATCCAGACACTACCACCTTGCGGACGTAACAAACCACTCATCAAATAGAGTAAAGTAGATTTACCCGTCCCATTCTTTCCCAAAAGGCCTATCACCTTTCCTGCCTCCATTTCCAGGGAAAAATCCTGGAAAATGGAAGCTTTCTTTCCATAACTGAAGGTCAATCCTTCGATTCTTATCATAGACGTGTTCATGTTGTTGATTAATGATATCAGTGTAATAGTTTAATAGTACACCGCAAATGTAATGCTTTTTCTTAAATTCACAAGCATAAACGAAATTTTTAACAAGAAAAACAGATTAAATTCAAATCTCCGGCCTTTTAAGGTGTTATCAGAAGGAAAAGAAGGAAAAGAGGGAAAATACAAGAGATTTCTCTTCGGCGTGGACGGTGAGTTTCTCTTCAATGCAAAAATAAAGAGCTTCCGTTCACAGTTCAGGGGAGTAAAGGACAAGGCTTTCTTTTTGTTCAGGCTGGCTAAGATTTATGCTTAATCAACGAATCCCTCAGGTTTTTATGTTGAGTCCTGAAAAACACCGGCGGTTCCTTCCGCCACGGGGAGACCGTATCTCCGGAATGCACGTCCGCAGCCTTCCGTTTCCCGTTCCCTTACGGGCA
>ERZ1673701.221-NODE-221-length-73389-cov-7.257302_pt1 | contig 73389 bp, 70 predicted proteins | sample MGYA00580231_ERZ1673701 | MGnify/ENA primary metagenome ERZ1673701 (study PRJEB41218, sample SAMN15661798) | gut metagenome | host: Homo sapiens | place: Canada: London | collected 2015-08-20/2019-03-30 | study: EMG produced TPA metagenomics assembly of...
GACGAGGACGACGAGAGAATGCTTGCCCGCCGTGCGAGACCTAAAAAGCAGGAGGTCAAATTCGAGCCGATTATCAAGGTCATCGACCACGCGGTAGTCAACACGAAGGACATACCGATAAAGGTTTTGAGCGAAAAAATCGGCGTGCCTGTCGCGCAGATTATCAAGCAGCTTTTCAAGGAAGGCATAATAAAAACAATCAACGACACGGTCGAATTCGAATATGCCGAATATATTGCCAGCAACTTCAATGTAACCTTAGAGCTGCAGGAGGAAAAGACTGCGGAGGAAATTTTGCTTTCGGGCTTCGAAACGGAGAGCGACGGTCTGGAGGACAACACAAAACGCCCTCCAATAGTCACTGTTATGGGACACGTCGATCACGGAAAAACCTCGCTTCTTGACGCAATAAGGCATACCAACGTGACGTCAGGCGAAGCGGGCGGCATAACGCAGCATATAGGCGCTTATACCGTATCGGTAAACAACGAAACTATTACTTTCATAGACACTCCGGGACACGAGGCGTTTACCGCCATGAGAGCTCGCGGAGCAAAAGTAACCGACGTGGCTATCATTGTGGTCGCGGCGGACGACGGCGTCATGCCGCAGACGGTAGAAGCGATAAACCATGCCAAGGCGGCGGAGGTTTCGATAATTGTCGCCATAAACAAGGTCGACAAGCCTGCGGCAAACATAGACAGAGTCAAGCAGCAGCTGAGCGAATACGAGCTTTTGGCTGAAGATTGGGGCGGTGACACTATAATGGTGCCTGTTTCCGCAAAAACTGGCGCGGGCATAAAAGACCTGCTGGAAGCCGTTTTGCTTGTGACCGAGATAAAAGAGCTTAAAGCAAATCCCGAAAAACAGGCAGTGGGAACCATTATCGAAGCAAAGCTCGACAAGGGGCGCGGTCCTGTGGCTACCGTTCTGATAAAAAACGGCACGCTGAGCATAGGGGATTCGGTTATTGCCGGTATGGTCGTCGGTAAAATACGCGCAATGTTCGACGACAAGGGCAGAAGAGTCAAGAGCGCCGGACCTTCCATTCCCGTTGAAGTGCTCGGTTTCGACGATGTGCCCGCCGCAGGCGATATAATGCACGCCGGCACCGAAAAAATGATAAAGAGCGTTGCCGACGAAAGAAAGAGCAACGAAAAGCTGTCGAACATGAAGGCGGCGTCCAATGTAACACTTGGAGACCTTTTCAACAAAATAAACGAAGGGCAGCTTAAAACTCTCAATATTATTATCAAAACGGATGTGCAGGGCAGCCTTGAAGCGCTCAAGGTGTCGCTTGCCAAAATCTCCAACGAAGAAGTCAAGGTTTCGCCGATACACGGAGGTGTAGGCGCAATCAACGAAAACGACGTTATGCTTGCACGCGCGAGCAATGCGATTATTATCGGCTTCAACGTAAGACCGGATGCAAACGCCAAAGCGACTGCGGAGTCCGAGGGCGTGGATATAAGGCTTTATCGCATTATTTACGACGCGGTTGACGACATAACCAAAGCCATGAAGGGTATGCTGGCTCCCAAATTCAAGGAGGAAATTCTCGGGCAGGTTTCCGTCAGAAACGTATTCAAAATTACCGGCGTGGGTACGGTTGCAGGCTGCTACGTCACCAGCGGAAAAATCACGCGCGACTCTAAGGTCAGGATTTATCGCGACAACGTCATTGTTCACGACGGCGAGATACTTGCGCTCAGGCGCTTCAAGGACGACGTAAAGGAAGTCGTTGCAGGCTTTGAGTGCGGCGTGTCCATACAGAATTACAACGACATCAAGGTTGACGACGTTTTCGAAGCGTACAAGATGGAACAGATTGTCGATTGAGGAGAGTTAAATGGCGAATGCAAGAGTGGACAAGGTCAATTCGGAGCTTAAGCGGAATATATATGAAATTCTGACCAAAAAGGTTAAGGATCCGGGCTTAACCGAAATGTTTTCAATCATCAAGGTTGACACGGACAAGGAACTGACTTACGCAAAGGTTTATGTCAGTATTTTCTCGGCGGACAAGGTAAAGGCGGACAGAACTTTTCAGGCGTTGAAACACGCAGAGGGCTTCGTCAGGCAATGCCTGTTTAAGGAAATGAGAATAAAATCAGTTCCCCAGATAGTTTTCCTGCCTGACGACAGCATGGAATACAGTCAGAAAATCGAAAAAATGCTGGATTCGCTCGAGGGCGACAAGAATGAAAAAGAATGACGCTATCGAAAAAATCGCGGACGTGCTGAGAAATGCCGACAGCATTGCTTTGTTTACGCATTCCAGACCGGACGGCGACGCGCTGGGAAGCACGCTCGCATTGAAATTTGCGCTGGAAAAGCTCGGAAAAAGGGTTTCAGCGTTTTGCGATACCGAAGTAGGCTACAAATATTCGTCGTTGGGCTTGGACAAATTTTTTTCGCTTCGCCCGAGTGACAAATACGATTTGTATGTTGCTCTCGACTGCGGGGACAGCGGCAGGCTGGGAGATTTGTCGGAGTTTTTTCTCAAGCAAAAAAATACGCTTTGCATAGACCATCATTATTCTCACATATCGTTTTGCAGATACAATTACGTTGTGGATTGTTCCAGCACTTGCGAGCTGATATTTTTGCTGTTAAACGCGTCGGAAATCGAAATCGACAAACAAATCGCAGAATTGCTTTATATCGGTCTTAGCACCGATACGGGCAATTTTTCTCACAGCAATACCACTCCCGCAGTGTTTCGTGTTGCGGAAGCGCTTGCTAAAAAGGATATTGATATAGCGGATCTGTATGACAAGCTTTACGCTTCCTGCCGTTTTGAGCGGACAAGGCTTTTGGGCAGGGTTTTAAGCAGAATAAGACGGTATTATGACGGAAAATTGTGCCTGATTTATGTCACGAAGGAGGATTTCGACGCTACGGAGACCGCTAAAGACGAAACGGAAGGCTTTATCGATTATGCCGTCAACGTAGAGGGCGCAAGAATCGGCGTTTCGCTTTGCGAACACGGTCCCAATGTCTACAAGGTCAGTATGCGCAGCAAAGGAGAAAACGTCTCTGAGGTATGCGCTCATTTCGGCGGCGGAGGACATGTTCAGGCAGCCGGGTGCATGATTTCGGGATTTTTCGAGGATGTCGTAGACAAAGTGCTTAAAGCGGTCAGGGATATCTTATGGACGGATTTGTAAATATTCTCAAGCCGCAGGGACCGACTGCAAGCGACATGGTTGTGCGTCTGCGCGGTATTTTGAAACAGAAAAAAATCGGTCACTTGGGCACGCTTGATCCCGGAGCATGCGGAGTTCTGCCCGTTGCGGTCGGTAAGGGCACAAAGCTGTTTGACTTTTTGGTATTTAAGCGGAAAAGATATCGCGCTTTTTTTACTTTCGGCAAAACCACAGATACGTTGGACTCTTTCGGAAGTTTTGTTCTTGAAAAAGAATTCGTTTATGACGGGACGGCAATGCAGTCTGCCTTGAAAAGCATGGAAGGCGTGCAGATGCAGATCCCGCCGGCGTATTCCGCTTTGTCGGTAAACGGCGTGAGAGCGTATGCTCTTGCGCGCAAGGGAATATCGCTCGACTTGCCTGCGCGCAAAGTGGAAATATATTCCGTTGAGCTTGTGAGACGAGTGGAAGACAATGTTTTTTGCTTTGATATCGAATGCAGCGGCGGAACTTATGTGAGGAGTATTTGTCGCGACCTGGCTCAAAGGCTTGATACGGTCGGTTATATGAGCGGCTTGATTCGTTTGGCGTCGGGAAAATTCTGTATCGAGAACTCCTGTACGTTGAAAGAGGTGGAGGAAAATCCGGAAAAATGTATTTTGCCGCTTACGTATCCCTTGAACGACCTTGAGAATTACGAAGTAGACGATATTTTTTACAGAGATTTGTCCAATGGCGTAAAAATACCGACTAATATGTCTGAAATAGATTTATGCAAGGTGTATTGCAAAGGCGAATTCTGGGGCTTGGGACGAAACGAAAACGGATTTCTTAAGCTTGTTTATTACTTGAGGTGAAAGCAAATGAGGATAGCTGAATTGGGAACTCCCTTTGCGGAAAAAACGGTCGTCGCTCTGGGATTTTTCGATTCCATACATTTAGGACACCGCGACATAATCGAAAGAACCGTACGCAAAGCCAAAAGCGCCGGCGTTCTGTCCGTTATTTTTACTTTTTCCAACAATCCCGCCGAATTTTTCGGTTCGTCTGGAAAATTGATTTACACTTTTGAAGAAAGATGCGATATAATAAACGAGTTGGGAATAGACGCGGTTGTCTTCGCGCGCTTTGACGAAGGTTTTAGGGATAACTCACCGCTGAGCTTTATGCAAAGTCTTTGCTCGTTAAATCCCGTTTCTTTTGTGTGCGGCTTCGATTACAGCTTCGGAAAGGACGCCGAAGGGACGCCGGAGATGCTTAAAGCCTTCTTCTCGTCACGTCGCGCCGACGTCGAGATTGTAGGCGAGATAAAGGATCGATACGGAAAAATCGGAACAACCAGAATAAAGAGCTTGCTTTCCGAAGGCAAAGCAGAGCAGGCAGCGGTTTTGCTGGGCGAAGCGTACAGAATCGAAGGAATCGTGAGGCACGGCTACGGAGTGGGCGGAAGCCGTCTCGGATTTCCGACCGCGAATTTGGCTGTGCCAAAGGAAAAGCTTTTGTTGAAAAGCGGAGTTTATTCGGGGCGGGCGCGCGTTGACGGCAGCGATTACGCCGCGATTATCAATTTCGGAGGGCGTCCGACCTTTGGCGACGACGAGGTCAAGGCAGAGGCATTTCTTTTGGATTTCGACGGCAATCTTTACGAAAGAAAGATTATTTTGTTTTTTGACGCATATCTGAGGGAGACGAAAAGGTTTGACACGGCGGAACAGCTGAAAGCACAGATTGCGGTGGACATGCGGGAAGCATTACGGAGAAAAAATGATTAGATTCGGACCGAGCGGCAACGCGCGAGAGTTTTACGAGCAAGGCAAAAAAAACAGCGAGGAGGCGCCCGAGTGGCTGGCGCAAAGAGGGCTTAACGCCTACGAATATTCTTTCGGCAGGGGAATAAATATAAGCGACAAAAAAGCAAACGCGATTCGCGACGCCGCCGAAAAATACGATGTGGCGGTTTCGGCGCACGCGCCTTATTACATAAATTTTGCCAATCCCGACGAGGCTATGGCGGAAAAATCCTACGATTATGTCTTGCGCTCATGTGCAAAGTTGTCCGAAATGGGAGGAGAAAGAGTGGTCTTTCACCCCGCTGCCGTCGGAAAGGCGGAAAGAAAGGACGCGTTTGCATTGTGCAGGGACAGAATGAAAATTTTGCGCGACAGAATTTATGCCGCAGGAATGCAAAAATTCAGATTTTGTCCGGAAACAATGGGTAAAATAAATCAGATAGGCAGTCTCGAGGAAATCGTGGAGCTTTGCGCTATAGACGATATTTTTCTGCCTGCAATAGATTTCGGACATCTCAATGCGCGGACTATGGGAAGCATAAAATCCGTTGACGATTACAGAAGAATTCTGGAGACGATTATAAACGGCGCGGGATTTGAAAAAGCCGACAATATGCACGTGCATTTCAGCAAAATAGAATATTCCAAAGGCGGAGAAGTAAAGCATCTGACTTTTGAAGACCGAATTTACGGACCGGAATTCGAGCCTCTTGCGGTTGCCGTATGCGAATTCGGTCTGCATCCCGTTTTTATCTGCGAGTCTGACGATACGCAGGCGGCGGATGCGGTTGAGATGAAAAATATTTTCGAAAGAATAAAAAAGGAGACAATATGAGAAGAGCTGACAAGGTTTTCGAACTCAAACCGAGCGTTGACGCGCTTTTGATTACAAGCGAGAAAAACAGATTTTATTACACGGGATTTACGAGCACGCTCGGTTATCTGATTGTTTTGAAAGACAAGAGCTTTTTTATCACGGACAGCCGTTATATAGAGATGGCTAAGGTTCTGGAAAAGGACGCCGTGCTTATCGAAACGACGGGAGGAAATGCTTTCGAGCTGGTTGCCGACGTATTCAGGCAGAATAATGTAAAAACCGTCGGCTTCGAGGATACGGAAATCACATATTCCGAATATGTGGCGTTTTGCGAAAAGCTTGCAGGCTTCGAGCTGGTGCCCGTCGGCGATGCAATTCTTGTTCAAAGACGTTTCAAGAGCGACGACGAAATCGAATACATAACCAAAGCGCAGAAAATAACGGACAAGGCATTCAAAAATATTCTCGGCTTTATCAAGCCCGACGTCACGGAGCTTGACATCGCGGTCGAGCTGGAGTATCAGATGCGCAAAAACGGCGCGAGCGGTCTTGCCTTCGACACGATAGTGGCGTCGGGACAGAACGGCAGCAAGCCCCACGCTCACCCGACGGACAAAAAAATCAGACAGGGCGACGCCATAACGATGGATTTCGGCGCGAGATTCAACGGGTATTGCTCCGATATGACAAGAACCGTGTTTTGCGGCAAGCCTAACGAGGAAATGCGCAAAATTTACGAGGTAGTGCTGCGCGCACAGACAAACGCGCTTAAAAACATAAAATGCGGCATGCTTTGTCGTGACGGCGATATGCTTGCCCGAGAGGTGATAGAGGCAAACGGTTACGGCGCGTATTTCAAGCACAGTCTTGGTCACAGTTTGGGAATCGACGTCCACGAGGCGCCTTCGATGAGCCCGTCAAGTCAGGATTATTTGCAGGAAAACATAATGATGACTGTCGAACCGGGTATTTACATACCTTTTTTGGGCGGAGTGCGTATAGAAGATATGGTTGTTGTCAAACAAGATAGAATAATTGATTTGACAATGTCCGAAAAAAATATTATTATATTGTAGAATAACAATTGCGGAGGAATATATGATTTTAGCAGGAGATTTGAGAAAGGGCGTTACGTTTGTTTACGACGGAAATATTTACGTCGTAGTTGACTTTTTGCACGTAAAACCGGGCAAGGGCGCCGCTTTTGTGCGTACCAAGCTTAAAAACGTGGTTACCGGCGCGGTGCTGGAAAAGACCTTCAATCCGACGGAAAAGTTTGAAAAGGCCATGATTGAAAGCAAGCAGATGGAATACCTTTACAGCGACGGCGAATTGTATTACTTTATGGACCCCGAGAGCTACGAGCAGGTGCCGCTGAACAAATCTCAGGTGGAGGACGCTCTCATGTTCATGAAGGAGAACATGCAGGCTACGATAAAGTTTTATAAGGGCGAAGCCTTTTCCGTCGAGCCTCCCAACTTCGTGGAGCTGCTCATCACGCATTGCGAGCCGGGAGTTGCGGGAAACACTGCCACAAACGCAAGCAAGCCCGCTACATTGGAAACCGGTTATGAATTGCAGGTGCCTATGTTCATCAACGAGGGCGATGTGATAAGAGTCGACACCAGAACGGGCGAATACATGGAAAGAGCCAAATAATTGAAAATCGAATTGTTTTTTAAGGGAACGCTCCAGGGCGTTCCTTTTTTTGTGTCAAATGAATTTTTTGTCTAAATTTGCGACTTGCTGTACTTGTCCTCATAACGCGGGCTTTGCGGCATAATGTATTTATATGATTTTGAAAGATATTATCCCCGAAAAATGGCGCAGCGGGTTGGTCAAGCTTTCCGAAGGACTTAATGAGCTCAGACTTCGCGCGGGAGCGGCGGTCGGAGCCGTTTATTTCGGGAAGCGAGGATATCTGACGGAATCGGGTTTTTCCGTTTCGCCGCAAAACGCATATTTTGCGCAAGTCAAGGATATAAACGACGCGCTGTTTTTGGCGTGCGACAAATCTGTTTACGCTTACAACGACAATATAATAAACGGCTTTCTTACGCTGTCGGACGGCTGCAGAATAGGCGTTTGCGGCAGGGTAGTAAAGGAAAACGGCAAAATAATCGCTCTACGCGACGTATCCTCCTTAAACATAAGAGTCCCTCACGCCGCAAATGGCTGCGCGGGCAGGGTTTTCGGCGATTTGTATCCTGTCCTTAAAAATCTTTTGGTAATTGCTCCGCCCGGCGCCGGAAAAACGACGTTTCTTCGTGACGTAATTCGTTTGTTTGAAGAAAAAAGAGTCAACATTCTGGTGGCGGACGAGAGAAACGAGCTGGCATGCGTGAGAGACGGAAGACCGTTTTTTGAGCTGGGCGGGCATGTGGACGTGCTTGCAAATGCGGACAAGGGCTTTGCCTTCGAGTGCGGCTTGCGGACTATGACACCCGACATAATCGTCTGCGACGAGCTGTTCGGGAATGACTCTGATTATATTGAAAGCTGCATAGCGGGAGGCGTAAAAATTTTCGCTTCCGTGCACGCGGAAAACGTCTCCGGCGCGAAAAAAAGACTCGGACGCGGCGTAACGGAGTTGTTTGACAAATTTGTTGTACTGTCGAAAAAGAACCGCCCCGGAGAAATCGTCGAAATAAGCGGAAAGGAAGTGCTCGGATGAAAATTGCTGTATGCGCGCTTCTTGTAGCCTTGTGCGGCTGCGGCGGATTGTTTCTGGCTAAAAAATACAATCGGAAGGAACGTCTGTTTTTTGATTTGAACAACTTTTGCTGCAGCTTCAACGCCAACCTGGGCTATGAAAGAGCGCCTGTCGAAAAGCTTCTTGAAAACAACGAAAATCTTTTCGGCAAAGATTTTTTGCAGCTTGCCGACGTTTATCTGAGAGGAAGCGAAACGTCCGCGCACACCGAAATAATAACAGACGCGCAAGCGGACAAAATAGAGCAGTTTTTTGGTCTGATAGGCAGGGGAGACGCGGCGGCTCAGCGCGAAGCCGTGTCGGCATACGGCGAATATTTTAAAAACGAGTTGAAAAATGCGGAGAACGAGAACAAAAGCAAGGGCAATCTCAACCGCAAGCTGGGATTTTTGCTCGGAATTTTTTTGAGCGTTCTTGTATTGTGAGGCGGCTATGGAAGTTGAAATCATTTTTAAGATTGCGGCGATAGGAATACTCACCGCGCTGATAAGCGTGCTGCTTAAAAAGTCGGACAAGGACGAAATTGCGACGCTGGTCACTATTGCGGGTTTGATTCTCGTGCTACTGATTGTAATCGATATGATTGTGCAGCTGTTCGACGTTATACAGGGACTGTTCGACCTCAAGGCGCTTTATGAATATTATTAAAATAGTTGCGGTGGGCATCGTTGCGACGATTTTTATAGTTTTGTTAAAGCCGTCCCGTCCGGAAATTGCCACCGTGCTCGCCGTCGGCGCCGGAATAATAATTACGCTTTCCGTGTTGGACGAGCTGTTTGAAATCGTTTACACCTTTTACGATATTGCGGACAGCACAGGTATAGAAAGAGGAATTTTTTCTTCTATTCTGAAAATAATCGGCATCGGTTATCTGACGGAATTCGCAAACGGAATATGCGTGGATTCCGGCGCAAAAAGCATAGGGGACAAGCTGCAATTTGCGGGAAAAGTGGTGATTTTGCTGCTTGCGCTTCCCATTCTCGAAAATCTGATAGAAATTATCGCGGAGATTTTGCCATGAAAATACCTAAGAAATATGCGGTCTGGCTGCTGCTTTTGTGCGTTTTGTTATTGTTTTGCCCGGCGCCTGTCGTATTTGCCGAAAACGACGTGGAAAAAGAGCTTAACAATACCATAGACGAGCAGCTCGGCGGAATTGACTGGAGCGGGCTGGAGGATTATTTCGACGGGTTGGGAGATGACGACAACAAGCTTTTCGACGGCGAGTTTCTGAAAAAAATCAAAAAAATTCTCGGCGGAGAAATGGACACCACGGCGGCAAGCTATCTGGGGTTTCTCGGAGAGGCTTTTCTCGGAGAGTTCGGCAAAGTGCTGCCTTCGCTTTTATCCGTCGCCGCTATATGTATCCTGAGCGGATTGATAAACAGAACAAAAACTACTCTTTTGTCCGATTCGACAGGTGAGCTTATAAATTTTGTCTGTTACGGAGTTATTATTCTGCTGGTTTTGTCAGGAGTGTGGGAGCTATTGAATTCTACGAGAGCTACGGTGCTTAAGATAAAACAGCTCACCAACATAGCCATGCCCATTTTGCTTGCAATGATGTCCGCGACGGGCGCAGCAGTCGGAACGAAGGTATATCAGCCCTCCGTTGCGCTTCTTTCCTCAGGCATAACGGAAATCATAGCCAATATAATTTTGCCGATGTTTATTTTTACGATAGTTTTTTCCGTTATCTCCAATCTGTCGAAAAATATCAGACTGGAAAAGCTTTCGGATTTCTTCAAAAAAACATCGGTATGGATAGTGGGAATTTCTTTTACTATTTTCACCGGTTTCCTTACGGTACAGGGGCTGACAAGCTCTACGATTGACGGCGTTTCTATAAGAGCAGCCAAGTTCGCAACGAAAAACTACATACCTATACTCGGAGGCTATCTTGCGGACGGTTTTGACCTGATTCTTGCAAGCAGCGTGCTGATAAAAAACTCTTTGGGCGTGGTTGTGCTTATTCTGCTTGTGATAACAATTATGGCGCCCGTCTTAAAAATCGTTGTTTTCAATCTTGCGCTGAGCTTTGTCACGGCAATTGTAGAGCCAATAGCCGGTGACAGAATAGTAGGCTTTCTGAGCGGCGTGGGGAAGAATCTGACCATATTGCTGGTATCGATTCTTGCAGTGGCTTTTATGCTTTTTATATTGATTATGCTGATAATTTTTTCGGCAAATACTTTTGTGTGAGGGATCAATGAATCTGTCTGCATGGGTGCTTTCGATAGTCGGAATAGTTGTGTTGACGCTAATGGTCGACATCATTATTCCCGAAGGAAAAACGGGCAAGTACATCAAAGGAGTGTTTGCAATGCTTACCGTTTTCGTTATCGCAATGCCGTTGCCCAAAATTTTCAATTCCGAATTCGATTTGTCGGAATTTCTCCAAGAGAACGCATCCGTATCAACCGATTACGACGTGCTGGAGAACATATATTATATGCGGCTGGAAAGGCTGGAGCAGAAAATAATTACGTCCGCCGAAAGCGAGGGAATAAAAAATCTGGAGGTGAAAATAAACGCGCTGAATAACAACTCTTTTGTCGAAATCCAAAGTATCGAAATAAATTTGAAAAATGTAGTTATAGAGGAAAAAAATCCTAATATAAATATTGTAGACATCGTTACCGATTTGGTTTCGAAAGCGGCGGAAACGGATAAAAGCGCGGTGAAGGTTTATGAGTGAAAAAAGCTCTTCGGCAAAGCCGAAAAAGTTCAAAGGATGGGAGCTGCTTGTGGCGGTAGCGCTGTGCGTCGTTGTCGTTGTTATCTTTTTTTCCGGTTTTTCCGGATTCGATTTGGGAACGTCTAAAAAAAGTGCGTCTTCCGACGACCTTGAGACGTACAGAAAAAATCTCGAAAGCAAGGTAAAGGATGTCGTAGGGGCGATAGAAGGAGCGGGCAAGGTCGAAGTTGCAATCACCTTCGACGGCACGGTGGAAAAGGTTTACGCTTATGAGACGAAAACCACCTCATCCGGCAGTGTGACGGAAATAGTTTTTGCCAACGGAACGCCCGTCGTCATAAAAGAGGTGCCTCCCGTAGTCAAGGGCGTGGTAATAGTGGCGGGAGGAGCCGACAACGCGGTTGTAAAATTGAATATTTTGAGAGCGGTTACCGTATTGCTTGACGTGGATTACAACCGTATCGAAATAATCAAATACAAATAAAAAATTTTTAACGACATTTTTTAACGGAGGAAATTATTATGTCGAAAACAAAGAAAATCATTTTGTTGGTATCTATGGTGGTTGTGCTTGCGGTTGCGGCGTATCTCAACATTATGCTGCTCAGCAAAAAGAGCGGCGGCGACGGCGACGGAAATGTTCAGTCCACAAGCACGTTTTTCAACACCTGCCGCACTGACAGGGACACCGCCCGCAGAGAAGAAATAGCCAATCTCGACGCTATCATCAACGTGGAGGGCGACGAATACGAAACCGCCAGAGCCAACGCGGTAGCCCAGAAGCAGACGATAGTCAAGGCAATGGAAATGGAAATGCTTCTTGAAAATCTTCTCAAAGCCAAAGGCTTCGACGACGTGGTTGTGAGCGTGGGTACCTCCTCCAACAGCGTAAACGTAATTGTAGCCTCAGACGGGCTGACAAGGGAAAACACGGCTGTCATTTACAAGACCGTCGCCACAGAAACGGGATATGAGGCCGATTACATAAGAATTCTTCCTATCTGAAATTTTACGCTCAATTTCATTGTAATTTTTTCCGTTTTGTGCTACACTATATAAACTGTGGGGTACAAGCATGAAGGTTATCAAGCGCGTAAACTCAAAAGGAAAAACCGCTTACAGCAGCGATATTTTGCCTAATATCGTGCTGTGCGCTATGGACGGCATAGACGGCGTTATAAACAACCGCCTCTCAGACCCGAAAAAAGAGGCGGCGCGCGTAAAGCGGATGATTGGCATTGACGCTTCAGGCGATTATATTTACGTGGACGTTTACGTAAAGGTCAGATACAACGTCAACGTAACCGACGTTGCCTGCAAGATTCAGGAATCCATAAAAAACGCCTTCAACACTACGGAGTTCAAGGTGAAGGATATCAACGTACACATAGTCGACGTTGAGCTTGCCGGTTGAAAAACATACCCTCTGCAAAGGGGGTATTTGAATTTGGGAGATTTTTTATGAGGAAATACGCCAGAGAAGTCGCGTTCAGTCTCGTTTTCGAATACATGTTTACAAAAACATTCAATGAAATGGAGCTTGAACAGTTTAAAAAAGAAAATTTGACCGAGGATGATTTGGACTTTATCAAAAAGCTTTACAAGGGGGTTGTCGGCGAATACTCCGATTTGGAAAACCGGGTCGGCGAGCTTTCCAAGGGCTTTAAAATCGACCGTGTTTTCAAGGTTGACAAAGCCGTGCTTATGATGGCCGTTTTCGAGCTGGACAATCTGGACACACCCAAAAGCGTGGTTATAAACGAGGCTGTGGAGCTTGCTAAAAAGTTTTCCACCGAATTTTCGGCAAATTTCGTAAACGGAGTGCTTGGCGCTTACGCTAAAGATTGAAACAGCATCAAAGGAGAAAATTATGGCTCAAATACTTGACGGAAAAGCTTTGTCGCAGCGTCTTATCGGACAATATGCGGCGCGTATAGAGGAAATCAACAAGACTGATTCTGTCTGTCTTGCTATGGTGATTGCAGGCGGAGACCCTTCCAGTCTTCAGTACGTCAAAGCAAATGAGAAAAAGTGCGTTTCCATAGGTATAAACGTCAAAATCATACAATTCGATTACGACGTCAGTCAGGAAACTCTGGAGAAGGCGATTGAGGGACTCAACGATGACAAAACGATAAACGGCGTTCTTATTCAGATGCCGCTGCCAAAGCATATAGACAAGCAGCGGGTAGTCAATCTTTTGTCCCCCGACAAGGACCTCGATTGTCAGGGAAACGGCAATATAGTCAATCTATACAACAATACCGACGGCTTTTGTCCCTGTACGCCATCGGGCGCTATCGAGCTGCTCAAAGGTTACGGATTGACGCTGAGCGGAAAAAACGTCTGCGTCATAGGCAGAAGCAGCGTTGTGGGAAAGCCGCTGGCTCTCATGCTGCTTAACGAAAACGCTACCGTCACCGTTTGCCACAGCAAAACGAGAAGCTTAAAAGACGAGTGTCTCAAGTCCGATATCGTCATTTCCTGCACGGGACGCGCCGGGCTTGTGACTGCCGATATGGTGCGCGAGGGGGCTGTTGTGCTGGATATTGGCACCAATTTCGTTGACGGCAAGCTTTGCGGAGACGTGGACTTTCAGGCGGTGGAAAAGGTTGCGGGATATATTTCGCCCGTGCCGGGAGGCTGCGGTCCTATGACGGTGACTATGCTTATCAAAAATCTGCTTGCCGCTTATGACAGGCAGCACGCGGTTAAATGATTATAACCGTCACTCAGTTCAACAATTTTGTAAGAGCGCTTCTCGAAAGCGAGCCTATGCTCGGAGATTTGCAGGTTAAAGGAGAGGTTTGCAACTGCAGATATTCCGGCGCAGCCGTATATTTTTCCTTGAAGGACGAAAGCTGCCTCGTTGATTGCTTTGCTTTTGCTTCCTCCTTAAAAGAGGAGCTAAAAGACGGAGTCACGGCAGTGGCTAAGGGACGCCCCAATTATCTCAAAAACGGCAGGTTTTCCTTTACCGTCTCGGCGATAAAAACGGAGGACAGGCAGGGAGAGCTTTTCGAGCGCTTTTTACAGCTTAAGGACAAGCTCAAAGCCGAAGGCTTGTTTTCGTCGGAGCGAAAAAAATCTCTGCCGCCTTTTTGTTTCAAGGTAGGGGTTGTGACCTCTGTTTTCGGCGCCGTAATCGAGGATATAAAAAAAGTGGCGCAAAGACGCTGCGACTATCTGCAGCTTGCTTTTTTCCCTGCAAGAGTGCAGGGTGCGGACGCTGTCGCAGATATCTGCGCGGGAATAGATTTCTTTTCTTCTTCCGATGTTGACGCGGTCATAATCGCGAGAGGAGGAGGCTCCTTCGAGGATTTGAATCCTTTTAACAGCGAAGAAGTTGTTCGCGCGGTTGCACGCTGCGCCATGCCGGTTATTTCGGCAGTCGGTCATGAGACCGATTTTACGCTGTGCGACTTTGCGGCGGATTTACGCGCTTCAACGCCGTCGGTGGCGGCGGAAATGGTTACTTCAAACAATGTCAAAACGTATTTAAAGGCATGCTCGGACAAAATTTTCGCAGCCGTTTCCCGCAAGCTGTCCGTCTCTTTGGCTGTTTCGCACGCTGCGGCGGAAAGACTGATTGCCGGGATTGAAGAAAAAGCGTCGACACTGAAAGCATATTGCGTCGTTTCCGGCGGTAGATTGACAAATTGCATGGAAAAAAAATCAGCCGGCAGGGAGGAGAAATTAAGACTGCTTTCTCAGAGACTGAAATCTTCCTCCCCGCTGGGAATTCTGAGCAGAGGCTATGCGGTGGCAAGGAAAGACGGAAAAAAATTATTTTCGCCGCAGCAGGTTAAAAAAGGCGATAAAATAGAAATAATTCTTCGTGACGGGACGCTTGACGCTTCCGTCGAAGCAGAGTGAATGTTATGTTGGAAAAATCTTTGAACAAGCTCGGGGAAATATCGGACAAGCTGGAGGATGAAAGCACCTCTCTGGAAGAAGGAATCGAGCTTTTTGAATCCGGTGTGGAAATATTGGAGCAATGCGCCAAGGCGTTGGGAGAATGCAAGGGCAAGGTCAGCGTGCTTAAAAACAGATTGGCGGCTTTGGACGAGATTTTCTGCGAGGACTGAATGGAGTTTTTTGAAAAATTTTTATCCGATGTTGAAAAAAGCAAAGCGTTTGACGCCGCGCTTTACACATTGAGAAACGCAGGCAAAAGGATAAGACCGAATCTTGTCTTTGAAACGGCGGCTTTGTTCGGAATTAAGGACGAAAACGTCGAAAGGATTGCCTGCGCGGCGGAGCTCATACACAATTATTCTTTAATTCACGACGATTTGCCGTGTATGGATGACGATGATTTCAGGCGCGGAAAGCCGAGCTGCCACAAGGTGTTCGGCGAGGGGACGGCTGTCCTTGCGGGCGACGGCTTGTTAAACCTCGCTGCGGAGGTGCTTACTCGAGGATGCTACGGCGAAAATTATTTCAGGGCTATCGGCAGATTGTTTTCCTGTACGGGCTTCAACGGCATGATAAGCGGTCAGTCCTGCGATATCGATGATTTAAAGCAAAAAGACCAAAAAACGCTGTTCTTTTTGACCGAGCGCAAAACCGTAAGGCTTTTTGAGGGAGCAATGCTGGCAGCTGCGGATTACTGCGGAGCAGACAACGTGCAAACGGAAGCGCTTAAGTCTTTTGCGCAGTCTTTCGGATTTGCTTTTCAGATAAAAGACGATTTGCTTGACGACGGAACGGAGCCGGACAAGCTGACTTTTCTGTCTGTTTACGGCGAAAAAGCAGAATCTTTGCTTGAGGAATACTCTCAAAAAGCAATCGAAAGCATGCATCCGTTTGGAGACAGGTCTGCATATTTTGTAGATTTAGTCAAAAAGAATTTGGACAGATGTTAAAAAAGTTGCATTTTCGGCTCGAATATGCTAATATAATAACAGTGATATAATCAATCTATTGGTGGTGCAGTATTCTAGTCAGGCGTCGTTGCGTTGAGGGCGGGGATAAAATATCGCCAAAGGGCACATCGATGAAGTTTCTTGTGCTTGCTTCCGTTGCCCAAACGGGGGCTGGTGCTGGGAGTTAAGAGCTTTGGGTAAGTTGTAACGGCATACGACCTATCCCATTGCTCGAGGAGACTCTATTGGGTAGACTTTCTTTTTAAGCCGGTCTACTCGTAGAGATTAAACCTGCTATGCGGTGACAAAAAGCTGTGTACAGAGTAGCCTGCTTTGAGTGAAGTTTCGGGATTAAAGAACACGAAGTCCGAAGTTGGCCGACTGAGGGCGGAGATTGCTTTATGAAATTGACTTTGCAAAAGAAGCTAAACGCATCGGTGTCTGTTAAGGAAAACTTCTAGACTGTTTTTCGGTAGCTCAGGGATTATAGTACGGACTTAGTGGCGATTCAGTTGCGTGATCGGAGACGACACGCTGCTGCGTTTAAAAGGAAACTGCTTTTTCGGCGACGAAGAGTACGCGGCAGGGAAATCCTACTGAACCTATGCCGTAAGGTTTATCTGAGCTATTACCACCAATATTTATATCGGGACGTTTATTCTAAACCGAAAGGCTTAGAATTTTTTATAATAAAATGAAAACTAAAAAAGACGATTTGAAGAAAGTTGCGGAAAATCAGGCGGACGAGCCTCCTTCGCAAGAGGCGGACGGCAAAAATCCGACAGAAGTTGCCGTCGTAAGCGACTCTGCCGAAAAAAACAAGGACAAAACCAAAAATCAGGATAAGTCGAAAAAGAAAAAGGGCAAAAAGGTGCCTTGGCCTGTCAAATCTTTGATTATAACCTTGTTTTTGTCTTTCGGTTTCGGTATTTTGTCCGAGCTGGTTGTTGCCGGACTGTCACTCAAAACCATATTCATAGCATATATTCTTATATTGGTGATAGTTCTTATCAGTATTGTCGCAGACGTTATCGGCGTTGCCGCCACGTCGTGCGATATACAGCCCTTTCTCGCTATGGCTGCCCGCAAGGTCAAGGGAGCGAAAATGGCGGTCAGGATTGCCAAAAACAGAGACGTCGTAAACTCTGTCTGTTCGGATATAATCGGCGATATCTGCGGAATTATAAGCGGCGCGTGCGGCGCGGCGATTATAACCGTCATGGCTATTTCCGACAGCAGAATAAATCTTATCGCCAGCGTAGCCTGCAGTACGATTATTGCGGCTTTGATGATAACGGGAAAAGCAATAGGTAAAAAGCTGGGCTTGACAAAAGCCGGTCAGATAGTTCTGGGCGTTGCCAAGATTTTATCGGTGTTCAGCAAAAATTGATGATTCTGGAAGGTATCAAAAGTCCGTCGGACCTTAAAAAACTTGATATAAAGCAATTGCCCGCCTTGTGCGACGAGCTTCGCGAAGAGCTGATAAAAACCGTAAATCAAAACGGCGGGCATTTGGCAAGCAATTTGGGAGTAGTGGAGCTCACTGTGGCGCTTCACTACGTTTTTGATATTCGGGACAAAATCGTTTGGGACGTCGGACATCAGAGTTATGTGCACAAGCTTTTGACGGGGCGTTACGGAGAATTTTCATCGCTGAGAAAAAAGGACGGGCTGAGCGGGTTCCCCGATATAACGGAAAGCGAATACGACTGCTTCGGCACGGGACACGCAAGCACTGCGATTTCTGCGGGACTCGGACTTGCAAAAGCGCGTGACCTCAAGCACGAGGATTTTTCCGTCGTGTGCGTCGTGGGCGACGGCGCTCTGACCGGCGGGCTGTCTTATGAAGGACTCAACAGCATCGACGGCACCAATATGCTTATCGTATTCAACGACAACGATATGTCTATAGGCAAAAACGTCGGCAGCGCAACCCGCAACCTTTCGCGCGTGAGAGTGCGGAAGGGGTATCTCAAATTCAAAAGCGGGCTTGAAAAAACGGTTGGAAAAATTCCCTTGATAGGAAAGCCCGTAGTAAGATTTCTTAAGAGTATAAAACGCTCTATAAAGCTGTCCTGCCTGAGGAATATTTATTTTGAAAATTTCGATATCAAATATGTAGGACCGATAAAGGGGCATGACGTAAAGGAATTGATTTCTTATCTTAAAAGTATAAAGGAAAACGTCAAAAAGCCTACCGTTCTGCACATTATTACAAAAAAGGGCTTTGGTTTTCCCGAAGCGGAAGAAAATCCGTCCCAATATCATTCCTTGCCATGCAAAACCGACGATTTGCAAATCAATATGTCTGAAATAGTAGGACGCGAATTGATAAATCTCGGACAGGACGAAAGAGTTACGGCGATTTCCGCAGCCATGACTCAGGGCGTCGGGCTCGAAGGATTTGCCGAGAAATATCCCGACAGATTTTTCGATGTCGGGATTGCGGAGGGGCATGCCGTCACCTTCGGCGCGGGGCTGGCAGCCGGCGGCTTCAAACCGTTTTTCGCCGTTTATTCCACCTTTTTGCAGCGAGCTTACGACCAGATAGTGCACGACGTGGCAACGCAAAGGCTCAATGTGACTTTACTAATCGACCATGCGGGCTTTGTCGGAGAAGACGGTCAGACGCATCAGGGATTGTTCGATATAGCCGCTCTTTTGCCGTTGCCCAACATGACGCTGCTTGCTCCTGCCGACGACAACGAGCTTAAGCAGATGCTTGCCTTTGCCTACATATTCGATGCGCCGCTCGCGATACGTTATCCAGCAAAAATTTGCAGGAGCTTCAACGCTGAATTTACTTTCGGAGTGTGGCGCAAGCTGAACGATGTCGTTTCGGACATTTGCGTGCTTGCCGTGGGCGGCAGATGCGTTGACGCCGCTCTCGACGCCGCCGATATTTTGGCGTCGCAGGAAATGGCTGCGGAGGTTTACAACTGCTCCACCCTCAAGCCCTTTGACGAAGAATGTCTTAATTGCCTCGAAAACAAGCGGATTGTCATAACAATGGAGGAGGGAATAAAAGCGGGCGGCTTCGGCGAAGCAGTCGCGGCAAGGCTGAAAAAGCCGCTGTGCGTGAGCTTGGGCGTGGACGACAAATTCGTCAGACATGCTTCCGTAAGTCAACAGCTCGAGGAAAACGGTTTGACAGCCGGAAACGTGGTTGAGCTTATAAAAAAATTATCGATAAAGCCGTAAAATTTTACGGCTTATTTTTTTGTTCAACGATTGCATATTATTGAAATGTGTTGTATAATAATTCAGGCGAGGTAGAAATGTTGATTGCGGCTATAAAAAATATAGTTAAAATTTTCGACAACTCCATTTACGACACCTTTACTAAGGCGGCGGAAAAATGCGGACTTGACTGCGTTTTGTTGGAAAACACAAAAGAATTGCTGGAAATTGTCAGTAAAGTGGATATGATTACCGTATTCGGAGGTGACGGAACGACGCTTATGACTGCGGAAATTGCGGCGACATACGGTATTCCCATTTTGACGGTCAATCTGGGCAAGCTCGGCTTTATGTCGCAGCTAGAGGTAAAGGACATCGAAAACGGTCTCAGACTTATAGCCAAAAAGCAATACAAGCTGGATTCACGCGAAATGATAAAAATCCAGTTCAAGGACAAAACGATAAGCGCACTCAACGATATAGTCATCTGCAACAAATTCCGCAACAAGGTGGTGGCGCTGGATCTCTACATAGACGACGAGTTTGTGGATACGCTTAAAGGCGACGGCGTCATCGTTTCCACTCCGACAGGCTCGACCGCATATTCCCTCGCGGCAGGAGGTCCGATAATACATCCTAATCTTAATATAACTCTCATTACGCCGCTGTGTCCGCATTCTTTGCGAAACCGACCTATTGTCGTCAACGGCGACAGCATAATCAAAATTTGCTGCGTGGACAACCTCGAGTGCGTTATTGACGGCGTTTCTACCTATTGGGACATAACGGACATGGACGAAATCACGGTGACCAAATCGCCCAAGGTTTCCCAATTTATTCAGTTTTACGATACTTCGTTTTTTTCCAAGCTGTTCTGCAAGCTCAACAGCTGGGGCAAAACCTTTAAGGAGGATTGATTATGTCGCGCAGCAAGCGTCAATCGAAAATTTTGGAAATTATCAGCTCAAAGGAGATAGAAACGCAGGACGAGCTTGTCAGCGAGCTGTCCAAATGCGGCTTCAACGTCACACAGGCAACTATCAGCCGCGATATAAAGGAGCTGGGGCTTATCAAGGCGACGTCTGACCAGGGCGTGTCGAGATATGTGACTGTAAAATCGGTAGATTACATAATTTCAAGCAAGCTAATAACTCTTTTCAGGGAAGCCGTAGTTTCTTTTACGACCGCCCGAAATCTGGTTATTGTCAAAACGCTTTCGGGATGCTCCACAAACGTCGGTATGGTTATCGAGCAATTCAAATATCCCGAAATGATTGGCTGCGTTTCCGGCTACGACACCATTCTTATGGTAGCCATGACCGACGAGGACGCGGAAACTCTCAAGACAAAGCTCGAAGCGATTTTGGGTTGAAATGTTAAAAAATCTGTTTATCAAAAATATTGCTCTCATTGCGTCCCAGAATATCGAATTTGAAAAGGGGCTTTGTGTTCTGAGCGGCGAAACCGGCGCGGGAAAATCCATAATCGTAGACGCGCTGTCTTTCGTTTTGGGAGAAAGAGCGGACAAAAACTTAATAAAATACGGAGAGGAGACCGCCTTTGTGGAGGCAGCCTTCGAGCTTGAATCGGATTCGAGAGCTTTGAGCGCCTTGGAGGACATGGGCTTTGACAGGGATACAACTCTGATTTTAAGCCGCTCCTTAAACAGAAACGGAAAAAGCGAAAGCAGAATCAACGGCAGGATTTCCGCTACGGGTATGCTCAAAAGCCTTACCTCGCTGCTTGTGGATATTTTCGGGCAGAGCGAGCATCTTGGATTGATAAAGCCGGAAAATCATCTTAAAATTCTGGACGGCTACGCTCCCGCTTTTGTTCTCAAGGAAAAGCTGTCTTCAGCCTGCGCCGAGTTTAAGGAGCTGGAAAAGGAGCTGGAAAAATACGGCGGCAGCGATGAGCAGAGGGAAAGGCTGCTGGATATTTTGTCCTTTCAGATAAACGAGATAGAATCCGCAGGGCTTGGCGAAGACGAGGAAATGCGTCTTTTGGAGCAGAAGCGGAAAATACTCAATTTTGAAAAAATTTCTTCCGCAGTGGGAGGCGCGATTGCGGCGCTAAACGGAGAAGGAGGCGTGGTTGAGCGGATAGGCGCGGCGTCGCAGTGCTTTGCCGTCGTTTCGGGTCTCGGAGAAGCGTTTTCCTCCGTTTGCGACAGACTCGACGCTTTGAGATACGAAGCGGAGGACATAATTTCGGTTGTCGAAGATATGGCAGGCGGCGACGAATACGACCCGAAGTATCTTGACGAAATAGAATACCGTCTCGATAAAATCAAGAGTCTGAAGAAAAAATACGGCGCGACAGTTTCGGAAATATTTGAATTTTTGAAGGACGCCCAAAGGCAATACGATTCGTTGTCCGACTCTGCCCGCATAACCGAAAAATTGAATGAGCGAAAGAATTTGCTTAAAAACGAAATTTATGACCTTTCCCTGAGGCTGTCGGAGCACAGAAGGCTGGCGGCGGAGAAATTTGCCGCAGAGGTTGTCGGGCAGCTGCGCGAGCTTGGCATGAATACGAGCTTTGCCGCCAGGTTTGAGGAAGCTCCGGCTTTGCAGGATTTTGTTCCGCATTCAAACGGCTTCGACAAAATGGAATTTATGCTGTCGGCAAATGCGGGAGAACCGTTAAAGCCTATGTCAAAGGTAGCGTCGGGCGGAGAAATGTCGCGCTTCATGCTTGCGTTGAAAAATATTACCGCTTCTATAGAAAAGATTCCTACAATGGTTTTCGACGAAATAGACACGGGAATTTCGGGCAATGTCGCTCAAATGGTGGCAAAAAAGCTTGCCCAGGCATCGAGAAAGGAGCAATGTATCGTTATTACGCACCTGCCGCAAATAGCCGCCATGTCCGACGCGGGATACTTGATTGAAAAGCGCGAAAAGGACGGAAAAACCTCTACAACTGTGACCAGGCTGAATGCCGCTTCCAAAACAGCTGAAATTTCGAGACTTATCGGCGGGGCGGAAATAGGAGCCTACGGCGGACTTCATGCGCAGGAAATGATAGATTGGGCGGACGAATTTAAAAAAGGTTTGCTCTGATTTGAGAATTTATAAATAAAATACGCGAAAAGCCTCAAACTAATTTTGAGGTTTTTTGTTATGAATAAAAAAATTGTAATGGTTTTCGTTGCCGTTTTGCTCTTTGCCGTATGCTTCTGCCTCGTTTATATTGGCAGTGAAACGCCGGAGCCGGTAGCAGTTCGATACGAAGCTTCCGGAGAAGATATATCCGAAAAGGTAAGCTCTCTGTTTATTGCGCCGAAGCGTAAAAAAATAGAAGAAAAAGTATATGTAGGCGGTTATCCCGTAGGACTCAGCTTCGAAGGGGAGGGCGCCTTTATTATCGGTCTGAGCGACGTTATTACGGAAAACGGAGTGAAAACTCCCGCGCTCTCGGCAGGGCTTCAGATTGGTGACAAAATTATCGAGCTTGACGGGATTATGATACCCAATACCACCAGAATGATGGAGGTTCTCAGCTTAAGCAACGGACGCGAGCTATCCCTCAAATATATAAGGGGCACAAAATTTTTTGAAACCAAAATCACGCCCGCGCTTGACATAGGCACAAAAACCTACAAGCTGGGGCTTTGGTCGAAGGACAGCAGCAGCGGCGTCGGAACGATGACGTTTGTACGCTCCAACGGAGCTTTTGCAAGTCTGGGACACCCCGTTATGGACAGCAAAACGGGCAGAATAGTCAATGTTACGGGAGGAACAGTTTACGGCTGTGAAATAATCGGCGTCGAAAGAGGCATAAAGGGCACAGCCGGTTCGCTCAGGGGAAACATTTTGACCGACGAAAAGCTTGGAACCATTTATGAAAACAACAAATTCGGCGTTTACGGCAAGCTTGACGCTTATCAGGGCGCGAAATCCGATTTAATTCAGATTGCTTCTGCGGATGAAGTCAAGCCGGGAAAAGCCACTATACTTTCCACAGTGGACGGCTCGAGAAAGGAGTACAAAATCGAGATAATAAAGGCTAACAGACAGAGCGCTATGGATGACCGCAGCATGGTTATAAAGGTTGACGACAAAGAGCTTATCGATGCTACGGGCGGTATCGTTCAGGGGATGAGCGGCAGTCCTATTTTGCAGGACGGAAAGCTTGTCGGTGCGGTAACTCATGTTTTTGTAAACGACCCGACGAGGGGCTACGGCGTTTATGCGGAGTGGATGTTTGAAAACACCGACAAAATAATACAAAAAAATTCATAATCCAATTGAGATGTTCATATTTTTTTATATGAACATTTCTTTGTTTCTGCGGGACGCGTGGACGTCGGTCAGAGATATTTTCAAATCGAACAAAACCAAAATGCTCATCTATCTGGCAGTATTTGCCGCAGGCATGATACTGGGTTTTATTTTTTTCAAAAGGATAGAACAAACCGAGTGGCTTTTCGTGCATACGACGGATATTGTGCTGATAGTTGTTCAATCGAACAATTTTTTTGCAGTTTGGTTTCAGAATTTCTGGAAATGCGCAAAGCTTGTGCTGATACTCTTTTGCCTCAATCTGTTTTCCTTCGGGAAGCACTTTCATTTTTTGCTGGTGCTTATCCGAGGTGTCGTGCTGGGTGTGGGAAGCGTTGTTCTCATTGCCGAATTCGGTTTTATGGGAGGAGTTTATCTGGTCGTCGTCTTTGTCACTCGCAGCGCGTTCATGTTTGCGTGCATTTTCATCGGCAAGTATATATGCGTTTACGACGGGGGCTGTCTCAATCGGGACTGGTGGCGGACGGCAAAAAAATATCTGCTTATGCTTGCGTTGTGTCTTGTTTTTTGTCTTGTCGTTTCGGTCGTGGTATTTCTCGTTTTAAGACCTCTTTTCGCCGTGGGCTGATTGTTACATAATTTTTCCCGCAAGGAACATACTAAGGAAAAAAGGAGATGGGCATGAACAAAAAAATATTTATTACTGTTTGCTGTTTTGCGATTCTTGCCTGCGTTGTTGTCGGTCTCGGCGGAGGCAGCGATGTCGGCACGGTCAGCGCTGACGTAGTGAAAGGAATAAATTCCTCGTCGCTGCTCATGGATTTTGCCAGCGGAACCGTCATTCACGAGCTTAACGCCTCTCAAAGACGTCCGATTGCGAGCATGGTGAAAATCATGACATTGCTGAGAACATACGAAAGCATAGCGTCCGGCAAAGCTTCGCTGGAGGATGACGTGACGATTTCGCAGCGCGCCGCAGATATGGGCGGCTCTCAGGCGTTTCTGGACGCGGGAAGCGTGCACAAGCTCAAGAATCTGATTAAGACGATTATCGTAGCGAGCGCAAATGACAGCTGCGTTGCCGTTGCGGAGCATATAAGCGGCAGCGTGGAAAATTTTGTGGATTCCATGAACAAAAGAGCGGGAGAGCTCGGGCTCAAGGATACCAATTTCGTAAACTGCACCGGTCTGCCAGCGACAAATCAGTATTCCTGCGCCAGGGACGTTGCAACGATGATGAGAACGCTGATAAGCACGGAAAGCAATTATTTTGAATATTCCAAAATTTGGATGGAGGATTTCGTTCATCCGGGCGGAAGAGTTACAGGACTTACAAACACCAACAGACTGATTAGATTTTATCAGGGATGCGACGGAGGCAAAACCGGCTATACAAACGAAGCCAAGCATTGTCTCTGCGCAACCGCCAAAAGAGGAGAAACCAGACTGATAGCGGTTGTAGTGGGCGCGCCGGACAGTCAGACAAGGTTCAAGGAAGTATCCGATTTGCTCAATTACGGCTTCGGAAACTATGAAAGCAAGGTTATGCTGGCAAAAGACGGACTTGAAGAAATACAAATCAGAAGCGGCGTTAAAGAAGCTCTCAAAATCGCTCCTGCCGAGCAGTTGGCTTTGTTCGGCAAAAAGGGCGAAACCAAAGGCGAGCTTGTGATTGATCTTCACGACGTAAAGGCGCCTGTCAAAAAAGGAGACGCAGTGGGATATGCCTTGATTGTCGCTCCTGACGGAAGCGTGCTTGCCAAAACCGATATAGTAGCGTTGGAGGATATAGAAAAACAAAGCTTTTTCGATACGGTCAGAGACATTCTCGGACAGTGGTAAAAGCAAAAATGAAAAAATAAAGGGAGGTTTAACGCCTCTCTTTATTTTATGCGCTTGTATATCGGCGCCGATTGGTGTATAATTTATTATTATGATTATTTACGGAGCAATAGACGCGGCGCAGGGCGCCGGAGGAGACGTCGCGGTAGGGATAATTTTCGTATTCGCCTTTGCGATAGCGCTTGTTTTGGCGCTGTCTCTTCACGAAATGTCTCACGCGTTGGCTGCCAAAATCAACGGAGATTTGACTGCCGCCATGTACGGCAGACTTAGCATAAACCCTATGAAACATTTTGACCCGATAGGTCTTGTCATGATGCTGCTTGTGGGCTTCGGTTGGGCAAAGCCGGTGCCCGTAGACCCGCGCAATTTCAAGAATTATCGAAAGGGAATGCTGGACGTTGCTCTTTCGGGAGTTATAACCAATCTTATCGTTGCGTTTGTTTGCAGCTTTTTTCTTGCGCTTATGGGCAACTGGCTGTTTACCGGCAGCTCGTCGAATTTCGTCTATTATCTGAAATATTTTCTTTATTATACGTTTGGCTACAGCGTTTTGCTGAACATAAATTTCGCGTTGTTCAATATTCTGCCCTTGTTCCCTCTCGACGGCTTCAGGGTTATAGAAGCGTTCAGCAAAAGAGAAAACGGCTTTCTGCGCTTTATGCGCCGTTACAGCTGGACCATTTTAATGGGACTTATTCTTTTGGGCTTTGTTTCCGAAAGATTTTTCGGAGTGGACGTCTCTCCGATAACTCTTTACATTTCGTATGTCGGAAGGTGGATTACCTCGGCGCTTAAGTGGCTTTGGGGGCTTTTGGGGCTGTATTTGCCGTTGTGACGGAGGGAATTTATGACGGAACAGGTTTCGCAGAAAATTTCGGCAAGAACGGGAGAGCTGTCTTTAAATCTCGCCAATTTTAACGGACCGTTGGATTTGCTGCTTCATCTTGTAAAAGAAGCCAAAATAGAAATTAAGGATATTTTCCTGTCGGAGGTCACTTCGCAGTTTTTGGCGTATATGACGCAGCTTAACACTCTCGACGTTGACAAGGCGAGCGAATATATGGAAATAGCCGCGACTCTTTTGGAAATAAAATCCCACTCGCTTCTGCCTGTTATGCCGGGATTGGAGGACGACGCGTCGGAAACCTCCGAGCAGCTGCTTATCAGACGTCTCGAGGAGTATGCAAAGCTTTTTAAGGAAGCCTCAATGGAGCTTAAGGAGCTTGAAAACGTGGATCGCCTTTACAAGGAGCCGTCAAAGGAAGCGGGCGACGTGCGTTTTACGGTCAAGGATTTGTCGCTTGAAAATCTTCTTAACGCTTTTGCAGGAATACTGCACAAGGTGGAGCTGAGGAAGCTCGATTCAAACAATCCGCGCCAGATAAAAAAAGAAACCTTTTCCGTAAAAGGCAAAATGCTGTTTATCAGAGACTTGCTTATGGAAAAGGATGAAGCGTATTTCTTTTCGCTGTTTGACGAGGACGTCTCCGCAAACGAGGTTGTGGTTACGTTTTCGGCGTTGCTGGAGCTTATGAAGCTTCAGTTTATCAAAACCGAGCAGCCGGACGCGTTTGGAGATATAAAAATAGTAAGAAACAAGGAAAACACGGGAGAAATAATCATAGAGTATGACGAAAGTATCTAATTATCTCGAATCAATAATCTTTGTTGCAGGCAAGGAAATTGCCGTTGACGACGTAAGAGAAAAGCTCGGCGTCACAAAAAAAGAAATGGATCAGGCAATAGAGGAGCTGAAACAAAAGTATTCGGGTGAATGCGGAATAAACCTATTGGTTTTTCACGGCAAGCTTCAGTTTTCTTCAAATCCCGCCTATGTCGAGCAGGTTTCGCAGGTGCTCAATCCAATCAGAGAAAAGGAGCTGACGAAAGCCATGCTCGAAACTCTGGCGATAATAGCGTACAAGCAGCCGATAACGAGGTTGGAAGTAGAGGATATCAGAGGAGTAGACTGCACGTATGCCGTACAGAATCTGTCCAAGCTGTCCATGATAAAAATCGTAGGCAGAAAAGACGCCATAGGAAAACCGTTGTTATTCGGCACGACAGACGAATTTCTGAAAAGATTCAATCTGTCCGGCATCGACGAGCTGCCCAACTATGACAAGCTGCTCGAAAGGATAACAACCTTGAGCAATGCTACCGACGTAAACGATTTCTACAATTCCAACAGAGATATGAGCTTTGCGGCGGAAGAAAGCGCGGAAGAGGAAGTGCCGGATTTTTTGAAGAACGAAGAAAATTTAAATGTTATCTGAGCTTTGAGACGGACCTGTACGGTCCGTTTTTTGTTGCGAATATTTTTTAAGTAAATAAAAACACTAATATTATGAGGACGGCAATATGGATATCGTCTATCGCGGCGTTTGTGCTGATTCTGCTGTTTTTTCCCTTCAGGTTCAATGCGGGAGTTTACGCCGATTTAAAAAGCGGAAAATTCGGAGCAAAAATATATCTGTTTAATTTTCTCCGATTGTTTCGTATCGAGGGAGAGGCTGACGGGCTCAATTTGAAGATAAGCGGAACGATAAACGCTCAGGTCGACCTTCTGAAAGATAAAATGAGCAGTCCTAAGGGCTTGTTTTTGTTAAAAGCTTTCAAGGTAAAGGCGCTGCGAGTTGATTTATGGCACGATATAATGTACTATTTTTCAAATAGTATGCTGCCGAAATCCATTTTGGATGCGATATGCTTTTCGATTGCTCCTTGTCTGTGTGAAAAGTTCAATGCATGCGTAAACGTAAATTACACCGTAGGCAGCGAAGCGGTCACGGCGGAAGGCGTTTTCGGAATCATGCCGATAAGCGTAATTATATTATTATTGAAAAAGGCGGTAGAAAAAATATGGAACAACAACAAAATCAAATCCAGGAAATCGTAGAAGCGGCAATATGCAATTTGAAACAGGTAGCTGAAGTGAACACTATCATTGGGCAGCCGATAATGACCAATATGGGCTCTACGATTTTGCCCGTGAGTCAGGTGACGCTCGGCTTTGTCGCAGGCGGCGGAGAATACGGCAACAGCGAAAAAATATTGAAAAACAATTATTCCAAGCAGTTTGCGGGAGGCACAGGCGGAGGCGCTACTCTTACTCCCGTTGGTTTTTTGGTGCTTTCGGGCAGCGACGTCAAGATGGTCAAGCTGTGCGAGCAAAGCAATTTGGAAAAAATAGTGGATGTGACAAAGGATATCATGGAGAGGTTTGTCAAAAACTGATATGAATAGTAGAATAGTAAAAAACTTTTTGCTTGTCGCACTGTGCGCGCTGTGCTGCGCCGCAGTTTGCGGAGTTGTAAATATACCTCATGTCCAAGCGTCGCAGGCGCAGACGACGGCAAAAGGCGCCGTTCTCATGGAGGCAGGCTCGCGCAGAGTTTTGTTTTCGCACAATCAAAACGCAAAAATGCCTATGGCAAGCTGTACGAAAATCATGACCGCGCTGCTTGCCGTAGAGAGCGGAGACCTGGAAAGAATCGTCGAGGTGCGTCCCGAAGCGTGCGGTGTGGAGGGTTCGTCTATATATTTGCGTCCGAAAGAAAAGCTTACGCTCAAAGAGCTGCTTTACGGGCTTATGCTGCAGAGCGGAAACGATTGCGCGGTTGCCATTGCATACGAGCTTGCCGGCAGCGTCCCTGATTTTGCAGCAATGATGAACAAACGCGCAAAAGAGCTTGGCGCAGTCAACACCAATTTCGTAACGCCCAACGGTCTGCATGACGACAATCATTTCACGACGGCTTACGATCTCGGACTTATTTCCTGCGAAGCGATGGAGAACGATACGTTCAGAGAGATAGTGGGCACGAAAAGCGTCAAAATTTCCAACGAAGGCTTCGATTATCAAAGAGTGATAACCAATAAAAACAAGCTGCTGAAGACTCTCGACGGCGCGGACGGCGTCAAGACGGGCTATACGAAAAAAGCCGGCAGATGCTTTGTAGGCTCTGCGACGCGCGGCGGCATGAGCCTCGTGTGCGTCGTGCTTAATTGCGGACCCATGTTCGAGGAATCGGCAAGCCTTATGGAATACGGCTTTGAAAATTACGCGTTGAAATGCATAGTGCCTAAAAACAAGATGCTGGGACGCAAAACCCACGGAAAAAAGAGTCTGGTATATACATGCAGCGAGGGCTTTTCCTATCCGCTGCGCAAGGACGGCAGCGAGGATGAAAAAATTTCCGTTTTTGCCGACACCGAAAACAGAAAACTTGAAATAAAGTTCGACAATGAGTTGATTTTTTCTTCGACAATCGGTATTATAAATACAAACGATTGAACGGAGATTAAATGAGATTAAACAAATATCTTGCTGACTGCGGCGTTGACAGCAGAAGAAATTGCGACGAAATCATAGCGCAGGGCAGAGTAAAGGTGAACGGAAAAACCGTTACACGTCTTGGCGTCGACGTAGATCCGGAAAACGATTCGGTAAGTCTGGACGGCAGAAGGCTAAGGCAGAAAAGACGCGATGTGTACGTAATGCTTCACAAGCCCAAAGGCGTTGTATGTACGGCAAAGGACGACAAGGGCAGAAAAACCGTCCTTGACCTTGTTGACGTTAAGGCAAGACTGTTTCCCGTAGGCAGGCTTGATTACGACACCGAGGGTTTGCTTTTGCTCACCACCGACGGACAGCTTGCTCAGACGCTTACTCACCCGAGTCATCATATACCCAAAACCTACGTTGCGCGCATTTTCGGGGAGCTTTCGGAGGAGGAGGAAAAAAGCCTGGAAAAGGGCGTGCTGCTGGACGGAGCATTGACACAGCCCGCTTCAGTCAAGGTTGTGGAAAAGGACGAAAGAACCTCCCGTATCGAAATCACGATATTCGAGGGACGAAACAGGCAGGTCAGACGTATGCTCGAATCGGTCGGCAAGGATGTTGAGTTTTTGAAGCGCGTGAGCGTCGGAGAGTTAAGACTCGGCGGCTTGAGTCGGGGCAAATACAGATTTCTGACCGAAAAGGAAATAAATTATTTAAAATCGTTGTAAGCAGTCGGCTTTAAAGCCTGACTGCTTTGGCGTTGAGAGGTAAAATGAGAATATTACTGAGCAATGACGACGGAATAGACAGCGAGGGACTGAAGCTGCTTGCCGAGACCTTAGGCAAAACCCACGAGGTTTTCGTAGTGGCTCCCGCAGACCAGAAATCGGCTTTCAGTCACAGCATGACTTTCAGGCGGCCGCTTTACGTTGACAAAATAAAAATGAAGGGCGCCACAAACGCTTACGCCTTGTCGGGCACGCCGGGCGACTGCGTAAAGTTCGGCGTGGAGTTTTTCGGCTTCAAGCCCGATCTTGTGATTGCCGGACCGAACAAGGGACCAAATATCGGCATAGATATCCTGTACTCCGGTACGGTAGGCGCCGCTCAGGAAGGCGCGGTTTTGGGGTATGCCGCGGTTGCATTGTCATGCGTAGCTTTTGAGAATTTCAGATTTGACACCTGCTGTCGTTTTATTTCGGAAAATATTGAAAAAATTAAGGCGTTGAATTTGAAGGACGACGTGCTGAACATAAATATTCCGAATGTCGATTTCGAACAAATCAAGGGCGTAATAGTAGTCAAGCACGGACGGCATTGGTTTGACGATATTTATGAAAAGCATATAGACGTGGACGGAAACAAGGTGGGCTGGTGTCTCACCGGCGGTATCAGACAGCCGCCCAAGGGCATTCATTGCGATATGGAGTATATATTGGAAAACTACGTCACGATTACTCCTCTGAAAATCGACCGCACCGATTACGAATTGTTGGACGAAGTGGGAGCGGTATTTGAAGGATGAGGGCGCTGGTTGTCGGCGCGGGTGCGTCGGGGCTTTTCGCGGGTTATTCCGCAGCGGTAAATTCAAACGCAGAGGTTGTCGTTGTTGACAAAAACCGGAAAGCGGGCAAAAAAATTTACATAACGGGGAAAGGCAGATGCAATCTGACCAATTTGTGCCGGCCCCGCGACTTTCTGGACAATGTTGTGCGCAATCCGAAATTTTTATACAGTGCGATTTTCGGGTTTTCGCCGGAGGATACTGTAAGCTTTTTCGAGAAGAACGGACTTAGGCTTAAAACCGAGCGAGGCAACCGCGTTTTTCCTGTTTCCGACAAGGCGTCTGACGTAACGAAAACCTTGTGCGCCGTTTCGGAGCGCGCGGGAGTGCAGTTCCGTTTCAATACTCCTGTGGAAAAGCTCCTCATAAAAGACGGAAAAATTTTCGGCGCGACGCTGTCGGGACAAGAGGAGCGCTTCGACGTTGTTATTCTCGCCTGCGGCGGCATGAGCTATCCGTCTACAGGCAGCGACGGAAGCGGTTTCCGCCTTGCCGCTTCCGTAGGGCACGACATAATAGCTCCCGTTCCCGCATTGGTAGGCTTTAAAGCTAAAAATACCCTTGCTCTTTCGGGGCTGACATTGAAAAACGTCAATCTTTCCTACTCGGAAAAAGGTAAAGCATTATTCTCGCAGTTCGGAGAGGCGCTTTTCACTCATGAGGGGATATCTGGACCCGCTGCGTTGACTCTGTCCAGTCTTACGGCGCGAAGAAACGTAAAGGGGGCGCGCCTTGTTTTCGATTTGAAACCCGCTTTGGACGAGGAAGCGCTTGACAGACGGGTTTTGAGAGATTTTGAAGACAATCAAAACAAGTCTTTGGGCAATTCGTTGACCGGGCTTATGCCCAAAGCTCTGATAGCTTATGTTTTGGAGCAGGCATGTCTGTCGTCGGAAAAAAAGGTCAATTCCGTTTCCGCAGAGGAAAGAAAAAGCCTGGTTCGCGCGGTCAAGAATTTATCGTTTGAAACAGAAGGCTTTTGTTCTATGGATTCTGCTATTGTTACGGCAGGCGGAGTAAATGTAAACGAAATAAATCCGAACACTATGGAAAGCAGACTGGTTGAAAATCTTTATTTTTGCGGGGAAATGATGGACGTAGACGCATTTACGGGCGGCTTCAATTTGCAGATAGCGTTTTCGACCGGTTTTCTTGCGGGCAAGCTCAAGGGAGTTAAAAAATGACTGCTATCAGGGGCGCGACAACCGTTTCGGTAAACAGCGCGGAAGAAATCGAAAACGCCGCCGCCGAGCTTGTCGGCGAAATCATGGAAAAAAATATGCTGACGGAAGAAAAAGTTTGCGCGATTATATTTTCGTGTACAAAAGATTTGACTGCCGCTTATCCCGCAAAGGGCGCAAGAGAAAGACTGGGGCTAGTCAGCACTCCTATGTTCTGCGTTCAGGAGCAATATGTGGACGGAGCTTTGGAACGCTGTGTCAGAGCTTTGGTCTTATGCGAGATTGACGGAAAGAACGCGCGTCATATTTACTTGAAGGGAGCAATAAATTTAAGGAGAGACTTAAAACTTGATTAACATAGCTATCGACGGACCCGGCGGCGCAGGCAAAAGCACGGTGGCAAGGGCGCTTGCGGAAAAGCTGGGAATCATGTATCTCGACACCGGCGCCATGTACCGCGCGGCGGCGCTTAAGGCTTTTGACTGCAAAACGGACGTAAAGGACGCCTCGGCAGTGGAAAAGCTCACTGAAAATCTTGACATAGAAGTCCGTTACGCAAACGGAGAACAGAAGATTTTTCTTGACGGAAAGGACGTATCGAAGCGAATCAGAGAGCATTTTGTTTCCGCGCTTGCAAGCGACATTTCGGCTGTTCCCGCTTTAAGACTCAGGCTGGTGGATTTGCAGCGAACAGCAGCAGAAAAATTCGACTGCGTGCTTGACGGCAGGGATATCGGCAGCTTTGTGCTGCCCGACGCAACGCTTAAAATCTATCTTACCGCCGACGTAAGGGTGAGAGCGCGCAGAAGAACGGCGGAGCTTGAGTCGAGAGGACAAAAAGCCGCATTCGAGAGTGTGCTGGAGGACCTCGAGGCGCGCGACAGAAACGATATGACAAGAGCATTCGCTCCGCTGAAAAAGGCGGAGGACGCGGTGATTGTAGACAGCACCGATATGACCGTAGACGAGGTCGTAGATAAAATCGAAAAAATGCTTAAGCAGCGGCTGACGGAGATTTAAATGTCTTATTACGGATTTATTAAATTTTTGGGCGGATGGGCGGTCAGACTGTTCAATCCCGTCAAAATATTCGGATCGAAAAAATTCGAAAAGAAAAAATCGGTTTTTATAATGAATCACACGTCCAATATGGATTCGGTGGTTTTCGCAGCTTTTTTCAAAAACGAATTTCGATTTGTTTACAAAGCCGAGTTTGACGAAAAACCTTTTTTGAGACACATATTCCACAACATGAGACTTATTCCCGTCAAAAGAGGCGAAGCCGACCTGAAAGCAACAAAGGACTGCTTGTCCGCGTTGAAGCAAAACGAAATTTTGTTTATTTTTCCGGAGGGCACGAGAAACAGAAGCGGCGAGGATTTGCTGCCCTTTAAGACCGGGCCGGCAATGTTCGCATTGAAAACAAAAACGCCCGTGCGTCCTTTTTACATACAAAAATCTCAGAAGGGCAGAAAAAGATATATCATTGTTGGCGACGAGCTGGAGCTGACGGATTATTACGAGGGCGGGCTTACCAAAGAAAATTTAGAGGCAGCTACGGAGTTTTTGCGCGGCAAGGTTGCAGAGCTTAAAGAAAAATTGAACGGGGAGCTGCTTGCCCGAAAATGAACGAAAAAATCATATACGTATCCAAAACCAACGGCTTTTGCAAGGGCGTCGGAAACGCCGTAGCCACCGCAAGAAAATATGCGGGAGAAAACGTCTATACGTTGGGTGAAATAGTGCACAACAAACGGGTTGTCAATGAGCTTGCAAAGCTGGGAATCAAAATGGTAGAAGATGTCTCGGCTCTGAAAAAGGGAGACACTCTTATTATCCGCTCTCACGGCGCAACGAAAGCCGTTTTCGAGCAATGCGAAAAGCAGGGTGTAAGAGTTGTCGATGCCACCTGTCCTTATGTGAAGGTTATTCGCAACAAAGCGGAGGAATATTTCCGCAAAGGCTATGTCATAGTGCTTGTCGGCGACAGAAATCATCCCGAATTGCAGGGCATAAACGGATGGTGCGGGGACAGCGCCGTTTTCTTCGACGGAAAGGGTAAGCTTGAGCTTGAAACGGACAAAAATGTTCTTGTTCTTTTTCAAACCACATACGAAAGCAAAAAAGTTGACGAAACCTTGCAAAATATTGTGGCGGATAATGCAAAAACAGTTGAGTTTTTCAACACTATTTGTTATACTACTGAGGATAGGCAAAATTACGCGCTTTGCGTTTCCCGAAAAAGCGAGTGCTGCGTAGTGGTCGGAGGTCGGAACAGCTCCAACACGAAAAAGCTTTTCGACATAGCCCGCGCCAACTGCAAGGACTCTTTTTTGATTGAGGAGGCCGCCGAGCTGAGTGACATTTGCCTGTCAAAATATAGTAGAATGAGTTTAATAGCAGGAGCTTCAACTCCGCAGGAGTTGATGGAGGAGGTTTTGTCAAAGATGTTTGCAGAAGCAAAGGACAACAGCGCAACGGTCGCAGTGGAAGAAATCAGCAAAGAAAACGAAGCTAACGAATTCGCAAGCGCCGTTGAAAAGATTGGAAAGAGAAGACCCTTGAGAAAGGGGCAGAAAATCAAGGGAACCGTTTCCCACATTTCAGAAGAGGGCGTAAATGTTTCTATCGGTACTAAGACCGACGGCTTTATCCCCAATGAAGAGATGACTTTGGACGGCGACGTTGAAGCTGCCAAGAAAAATCTCAGCGTGGGCGATTCGATTGAGGTTATCGTAACTTCAACCGACAAGGGCTTGACGCTTTCCAGAAAGGAAGTCGAAGAGCTTTACAAGGATGACGAGCTTGTGGAAGGCATAAAGGAAGGTAAAGAATTCGATTTGACTATGAACAAGGCTGTTAAGGGCGGCTTGCTTTCCAAGCTCGGGAGCTACACCGTTTTCGTCCCCGCTTCCCATATACGCAACGGATTCGTAAAGGATTTGAATCAATACGTAGGCAAAAAGCTCAGACTTATTGCGTTGGAAGACGGAATTGACGACAACAAAAAGAAGATAGTAGCCAGTCAGAGAGCGTTGCTCGAAAGAGAAAAGAAAGAAAAAGAAGACAACTTCTGGAACAACATAGAGGTTGGCGAAATCGTAGACGGAAAGGTTTTGCGTTTCGCTTCCTTCGGCGCTTTCGTAAGCGTGCGCGGCATGGACTGTCTGGCGCACCTGAGCGACCTTTCGTGGAATCCCGTCAAGGAGCCCGGAGAGGTTCTCGAGCTCAACAAAACCTATGAATTCGTAGTGCTCAAGCTTGACAGAGAAACAAACAGGGTTTCCATTGGTTACAAACAGCTGCAGCCTCATCCTTGGCAGGTGGCAGCGGAAAAATACACGCCCGGAACGATTGTCAAGGGCAAGGTGGCGCGCATTTTGCCTTTCGGCGCTTTTGTCGAACTGGGAGACGGCATAGACGGTTTGCTTCACATTTCCAATATTTCTTGGGATTGGCTTTCCGATATAACTCAGGTTATCAAAATCGGCGACGAGGTCGAGGCTATGGTTATGGATTTTGACCTCGAAAACAGAAGAATCACTCTTTCGAGAAAGGCTTTGATACCCGAGCCCGGCAAGGCAGGAGCCGAAAAGGTGGCTACCACTTCGGACAATTCCGTCAAGGACGAACAAAAAGAGTCCGATGTTGCCGATATTTCCGAAGAAGAAAACAAAGATTAATTTTTAACGAACAATTTGTCGAAAGCGGTTGTTTAAAATCAAGCAGCCGCTTTTTTTCGGCAAAAGAGGATAAAAGTTTTTCAGAAAATTTTTTTCCCAAATTACGATAAAATCGTTGACAAATTTCCCGTTTTAAGGTAAAATAAATGGGCTGTGATGTGCGGTTGCTTGTCTCGGGGTGTAGCGCAGTTTGGTAGCGCACGTGGTTTGGGACCATGGGGTCGGGAGTTCGAGTCTCTTCACCCCGACCAGATTAATCCGAATGAGGGCCTTTAGCTCAGTTGGTCAGAGCGGTCGGCTCATAACCGATTGGTCCGGGGTTCGAGTCCCTGAAGGCCCACCAACAAAGTCAAGTAACCTGCTTTACGTACCGGAAAAATCGTGGTCTGTGGCCTGGTAGTTCAGATGGTTAGAACGCTAGCCTGTCACGCTAGAGGTCGAGGGTTCGAGTCCCTTCCAGGTCGCCACATTTTGCCTCGGTAGCTCAGTCGGTAGAGCAGGGGACTGAAAATCCCCGTGTCGGTGGTTCGATTCCGCCCCGAGGCACCACTCGATGTGGTGTTTTTTTTAGAATCTTTGCGCTGGTGTAGCTCAACTAGGCAGAGCAATTGATTTGTAATCAATAGGTTGTAGGTTCGATTCCCATCACCAGCTCCACAATTCAATATTTTTGGGAAGATTCCCGAGCGGCCAAAGGGAGCAGACTGTAAATCTGCCGTCCACGACTTCGGTGGTTCGAATCCACCTCTTCCCACCATTAAGAACCTAAAACGAATTTTTTGTTCGTTTTAGGTTTTTATTATGTTGTTTTTAATGTTAAAGCGACGGCTGCGCCGCCGCACTTGTCAAAGCAATCTTACTCCCATCTGCCAAATTGCTTAAATGAAGTTTTAAGTTATTGCTTATTATTCCGATTTTTATTATAATAAGCATATGATAAACAGTAATTCAGCGTCCGACAAAGTCGCCGATTAAAGAGTGTTACGGGTATTTTAAGCAATATTTATACTAGCGCTTGCGCCTTGCAACATAGATAAAAATTAAAGAAATTATAAATTTAATTATGAAAAATAAAATAAAAAAAATTCTTAAACAAGAGCTAACCCGGGCTTATTTAGGGCTATTTGTATGTTTAGTCTTTACTGCCGTCGGTATAGGTTTAATTGTTGCGGGAATTCACGGCGGCGCATTTGATAATATTTCTTCGACCATAATTACCGGCATATTCGTTTTGCTTTTTTGGGGAATTTCTATAATCCTGTTCATTCATTGCTTAAAAAGACTTGTGCCTTATTATCAAAGCGTGAGAGCCTTAAAATACGGGATTGAAGATGTAGCAACAATGTGCGGATATACCTACAATTTAATAGGTCATCACGCAGGACACAGGCTTGGATTATTAAAAACATATTACTCTGTTCACTTACGGTTTTTAGATAATGAAGGGAATGAGATACTCTGTAAGACTGCCCATAACTACAATGCGGAACAATTCAAGCAACTTCAAAAGATGTCAAAAATTAAGATTAAAAGGCATAAAAAAACGGCAGTCATAATTGAAGAATTTGAAGACCCGCTTGACTATGATTTTTCCGAGTTGCCCGAAAAACTAAGAATCAAGTCAATTTTAGTTACTGTTTTGGCGTACATTTCTCTTGCGTGCATTATTGGCGGCATTACTTGCCTTTGTATTTTAGATTATTCAAAAGCGGGCTTTGGTATATTAATAAGCGGAGCTGTTTTACTGCCGTTTAGCGCGATATTTAAAAGCTTCATTTATTTTGAAACTGAAAATTTTGTAAAAAACGTACTTCCGAATATTCGCAAAACTAACGGAACAACCATAAAAAGAGAAAATCAGACCGAAAAAGAAAATAATAAATAACTGTAAATTTCAATTTAGCGGTTCGATTTAGGTAAATGTTTAACCGCCAAATAAATGAACGGACTGCTTGGTTCGGTCTTTATTAATTCATTACAAATTAATATAACTTAAAACGTAAAAAAGTACTTACGACAATTTGCAAACATTTGTGTTATTGTTTAACAAAATAGGACAGTCTTGCTTTCGGAAAACATGATTTAAAAGTGAAATTGACGGCAAGGCGATAAATTGACAGGTCGTTTGCGATATCGAAGCGAAGTCCGTTTAAAATGGTTTTTGGTTGTTCTTACGCTTGAAAAACTCGGGTAAATGTGCTATATTAAAAAAGATTTAGCGGGAGACAAAATTTTAAGTGCTGGAAAAGTTACAGTCGCAGGATTTCGATAAAGTTTACGCCATAATGGAAGAAGCTTTTCCTTTCGATGAACGTCGTACTTACGACGAACAAAAGGAACTGCTTTCTAATCCCAACTACTGCATTTATGTTCTGTATGACAATCGGAAAGAAATCAAGTCGTTTGTTACAATATATCAATTCGACGAATTTGCTTTTATCGAACATTTTGCCACAAGCAACAAATACAGAAAGCAAGGATTCGGTTCATTGATTTTAAACGAATTGTTCAATTTGTTGAATTGCAGAATTTGTTTGGAAGTGGAATTGCCTGAAACCGAATTTGCAAAGAGACGTATCGAATTTTATAAACGCAACGGATTTTTTGTTAATAATTTTGATTATATCCAACCGCCTATATCCGAAGGTAAAAAGGCGCTGCGGCTCATTTTGATGACGTCGGGCGGAACGCTGACAAAAAATGAATTTGAAAAAACAAAAGCGATTTTATATAAAAAAGTATATAGAATAAATAAGAAAAAAATTAACTTTAATAACTCATCGGTACAAGCTTAGGAGCGGGGAGATTTTTGAACTCTATAAAACAACGACATTTTGCTCAGGACATTTTTTCGGTGTCAATAAAAATTTATTAAATTTATTAAAAATTATCCGTATTAGATTAGTTTATCTACAATCGCTTGCTGATGTGAATTTCTACGAAAGCCGATACGACAAGCAGTTGCTTTCTGTCGGATTAAGCAGTTTGATTAGGTTTGTCATGAAGCGGATTATTTATATGCTTAAGGCTATTTTGTCGAAGTTTTTTTGACGTCTGAGCTTTTCTTTTTTACGGCGGGATGATATAATTTATCAAAGGATAAAAATTATGAACGAAGTTTTGATAAACAAAGCTGAGCAGCTTTTGACTAAATGCAGCGTTTGCTCTGTAGCCTCCGTGTCGGAATGCGGATATCCGAGAATCTGTTTGCTTGCGCCCTTGAAAACAAAGGGCATAAAAGAATTCTGGTTTTCAACGGGTGCGAGCGGAACAAAGGTGAGACATTTTAAAAGCAACTCCAAAGCCGGCGTAACATTTTTCGACGGTGGTGACAGCGTTACGCTTACGGGAAACATGGAAATTGTCGACGACAAAAAAACAAAGGACGACTTGTGGAACGAGTGGCGTGATTTTTTAAGCAGGCATTTTCCCAACGGAGGAAATGACGATCCCGAATATTGCGTTATTCATTTCGTGACTGACCAAGCAACAATTTATATCGACGGCGAGTTTGAAACTTTGGAGTTATGACAAATCTTTGCAGGAAGTAATAGCTTCATTAGGAACTGAGCTTGAATAAACAAAGTGTGAATTAAGTCGAAAAATTTAAAATTCGACGTTTATAAAAATCGGCACGAAACGAAATATCTTCACCCATTTGGGACTGCGAGCAATAAAAAATAAGCTTATGAACGATTTTAAAAAATACATTTCCGACAAACGCAGGGCGGCGGAAACACCGCAGAATATTGTCAATTCGGACGGCAGCTGCAATTTCGGCACCTTTAAAAGCGAATTTCCCAATCTTGACTTTTCAGCTATAAAAAAGCCTACGCGCGCGCCTCAATGGTTTACAAAATACAAGCTTACACGATGGCAGGCGGCGGAGGTGCATTTGAAGGAGGGGATTTTGCTTGCCGCAATCTGTCACATGGGATTGTTCGGCATGATACTCAATGTGTTTTTCGACAAAAGGCAGAAAAAGGTTTTCAGCTGGACCGCCGATTTGCCCGCTTCGAAGACCGTTATAGCGCCGAATCTGCTGTGCGGCAGCGTTTCGGAGGGAAAAAACAAAAGGGCGCGGTTTTCGTGCCGTAACAATCTGGAAGCGGGTGAACTGGCGCTTTTGGGCGAGCATAATTCCGCCGACGGAAAAATAGAATATGATTTTAAGTTTGAAAGAATAAGTCTGCCCAGCATTGTCAGTATCCCTTTCGGTGAAAACCGACCTGTTTACAGTCAAAAGGATTTCTTTAAAGCATCGGGAAAGCTGACGGTAAACGGGGAGGAGCTTTCGGCGGACGAGGATACCGTCGCCATACTCGACGACCACAGAGGATTTTATCCGAGAAAAATGCACTTCGATTGGGCAACGACATTGGGACGGCAGCTAAACGGAAATAAAGAATATTTCGCGCTTAATTTGACTCAGAATCAGAGCGTCAATCCTTTTGATTTCAACGAAAATCTAATCTGGCGCGAGGGACGGACGGATTTGCTTCCTCCCGTTATCTTTGAAAGAAATATTTCCACCAAAAAAGGTCTGAAAAAAGGAGAAAAATGCGTCTGGAGTGTGTCGGACAAATACGATATGGTGAGAGCGGAGCTTGCTCTGGACGACGCGTTCCGCATGGAAATCCATGCTGCGGTGGTTAAAATAGAGTATTACATTGTTTTCGGCGTCTTGAGCGGTTACGTCAGGGACGAGGACGGAAACAAGCTTTCGCTTGACGGACTTGTCGGCATGGGCGAGGACAAAACAATGTTGTTTTAAAGCACGGACGAATTTTCGTCCGTCATTTTTTCGGTTATTGCTTTTCTGGCGGCTTTGATTTTTTTGCCGGTAAGTATGGACGCAGCTAATCCTATGCCCAAAATTATCAGAGCCACCGCACAGATTGCCCATCCCCATTGAATATCGGCTTCGGTTTTTTCATCTGCTACGTCAAAAACGGTTACGATTATACCGAAAAGAAGCAGCAGTCCGGCTTCGACTGTCATAAGTATGACGTTTTTCAATCTATGCTCCAGCTTAAGGCAATCGGCTTCGGTTTTCATTTAAAACACCCTGTTTAACAGACTATTCCGAAACGGAAAAAAGCGCTACAAGACCCGGCACAGTGTGCAATCAACGGCGCGGTCAAAATTTGCAATTTATCGCGTTTTGTGTTAAAATTTATTTATGGAAAAAAACAACACGCAATTTACAGAAGAAACAGAAATCAAGCTATTCGGAAATGTCGACCCTGACACTCTGATAGAAAAAACCAAGCCGTTTTTGGAGCTGATGATGAAATACAGCTGCGCTCTTAAAGAAATAACTACTAAGTTTGAAGTTCTGAACAGCGAGTTTTCTCTTTTTTACAACCGAAATCCTGTTGAATCTATCAAAACCAGATTAAAACAGCCGCGCAGCATTATGGCAAAGCTTAAAAAACACGGCACTCCGATAACAGTTCAGAATATCCGCGATACGATTTTCGATGTAGCGGGGGCGCGTATTATTTGCTCTTATCCTGAGGATATTTATTCGCTGGTCGACATGCTTGCAAGGCAGGACGATATAACGGTTCTTAAAGTAAAGGATTATATTTCCAATCCCAAGCCCAACGGCTACAGAAGCCTGCATCTGATTGTGGAGGTGCCTATTTTTCTGTCCGACCGAAAAGAAAACATGGTGGCAGAGGTGCAATTTCGCACTATCGCAATGGATTTTTGGGCGAGTTTGGAGCACAAGCTAAAATACAAGAAAAATATCGAAACTCCCGAAGAAATCGTAAATGAGCTTAAACAATGCGCGGATGAAATAAGCAGACTTGACAACAGAATGCAGGCGATTCACAAACGGATAGAAAATTTATAACTTTATCGAATTTAGTTGCATTATAAAAAAATATATAGTAAAATATAACAACAAAGGGAGTAGCCGGCGTTTAGACGTTGTTAAATCAACAGTCACGTTTTTACTGGTTTAACATTGAACGGCAAGACTTATGCGTGTTTTCGCATAAGTCTTTTTTATTTACGCCGAGTTTGCAGTCGGTTTAAAATACGAAAAATATAGAATAATTTTGAAAGGAGAAACATGAAACACTATTTGTCGGAAACAAACGAGGTTTTAAAAAGCTTTGCCGCGACCGAAGACGGGCTGACCTGCGAAGAAGCAAGCGCGCGTCTGCAAAAAAACGGACTCAACAAGCTGCGCGAGCCGAAAAAAGTTTCTTTGTTTGTAAGGTTTCTGAAGCAGCTTGTCGACCCGATGATAATCATTCTGATTGTCGCGGCGGCTGTGTCGGCAGTAATTGCAGTTATGGAAAAAGAGAGCTTTGCCGACGTAATAATAATAGTCGCCGTAGTTCTGATAAACGCCATACTCGGAGTTGTTCAGGAAAGCAAAGCCGAAAAAGCCATTGCTGCTTTGCAGGAAATGACCGCCGCTACTTCAAAGGTTGTTCGGGACGGCAAAATTTGCAATATAAAAAGCCAGGAGCTTGTCTGCGGCGACATCATTTTGCTCGAAGCGGGAGATTCTGTCCCGGCTGACTCAAGAATCATCGAGGCAGCCAGTCTGAAAATTGAGGAAGCCGCATTGACCGGCGAATCCGTACCGGTAAACAAGACCTCGTCTGTCATTAAGCTTGCCGAAGGACAAAAGGACGTTCCTTTGGGGGACAGAAAAAATATGGGTTATATGGGCAGTACTGTCGTATACGGACGCGGCAAAGCTGTGGTTGTGGCTACCGGCATGGATACGGAAATGGGCAAAATCGCAACATCGCTGGAAATGGCGAAAGAGGAGTCCACTCCGCTTCAGAAAAAGCTTGGGCAGCTCAGCAAGGTTCTCAGCTATGCCGTTATCGGTATCTGCGCGTTTATCTTTCTGTATAAATTTATTTTTGCCAAAGCAACGGGCGCCGTTTTTGATTTTCCAACGGCTCTCGACGCGTTTATGATTGCCGTCAGTCTTGCCGTAGCGGCAATTCCCGAAGGACTTGCAACGGTTGTCACCATTGTTCTGTCAATCGGCGTTACGAAAATGTCAAAACGCAACGCCGTTATCAGAAAGCTGACGGCAGTCGAAACATTAGGCTGCGCGCAGATTATATGTTCGGACAAAACGGGAACTCTCACGCAAAACAAAATGACTGTCGTGGAAAGCTTCGGCGACAATCGGGAGCTGCTCGGCGCTTGTCTTGCGCTGTCTTCCGATGCGGAGCTTGAAGAAGATTCCGGACAGGCGATTGGAGAGCCTACGGAGTGCGCTTTGGTAAACTATGCTTATACGCTGGGTTTGAATAAAAACAAATTAAAGACCTCAGAAAAACGCGTGGGAGAAGCTCCCTTCGACTCGATGCGCAAAATGATGTCTACTATTTGTCAGAACACCGAAAGCGGGGCGTTGCTGCAATATACGAAAGGCGCGCCCGACGAGGTTCTCAAAAGCTGCGACCGTATGCTTTCAAATGGCGAAATAGTGCCTTTGAACGACGAGCTGCGTGAAAGGATTCTCAGTGAAAACAAGCGCATGGCAAGCAAGGCTTTGAGAGTCATGTGCGGAGCTTACAAGCCCTTGAGCGAAATGCCGTCGAGCCGCGAGCCGTCGGAATTGGAAAAGAATCTTATTTTCATAGGACTAGTCGGCATGATAGACCCTGTGAGACCCGAAGTAAAAGCGGCTATAGAGGAGTGCAATCAGGCGGGAATCAGACCGATAATGATTACCGGTGACCACAAGGATACTGCCGTAGCCATAGCTATGGAGCTTGGAATAATCACAGACGCTTCGCAGGCAATGACAGGGGCGCAGCTTGACGAGCTGTCGGACGAGGAGCTTCAGGAAAAAATCGACCATTTTTCGGTATACGCGCGTGTGCAGCCAGAGCATAAGGTACGAATTGTAAACGCTTGGAAAAAACGCGGATGCATAACCGCAATGACGGGAGACGGCGTGAACGACTCTCCCTCGATTAAAAGCGCCGACATCGGCGTCGGTATGGGTATAACCGGAACGGACGTGACAAAGGGCGTGGCGGATATGGTGCTTGCGGACGACAATTTCGCAACGATAGTCTCAGCAGTTGAGGAAGGACGACGGATATACGACAACATCAGAAAATCCATACAGTTCCTGCTGTCCTCGAACCTTAGCGAGGTGATAGCGATTTTCGTTGCCACTTTGTTTAATTTCGTCATATTGAATCCTATACATCTGCTGTGGATAAATCTAATTACGGACACATTTCCCGCGCTTGCTTTAGGCGTCGAGCCGGCAGACGAGAATATAATGAAACGTCCGCCGAGAAGCTCTCGTGACAGCATATTTGCCAACCGTCTGGGTGTCGACGTTGTATATCAGGGCATTATGGTGGCGGCTCTGACGTTGGCGGCGTATTTTATAGGCTTTGAAATGGAATACGGTTATTGGGGCATAGGGCAAAGCCACGACGGCATAACGATGGCGTTTCTAACCCTTTCTATGGCGGAAATGTTCCACGCATTCAATTTAAGGAATCGCAGCCGTTCAATATTTTCGATAAAAAAGCAAAATTGGATTTTGTGGGGAGCTTTCGGAATTTCGCTGGCGCTTACCACGCTGATAATTTTTGTGCCGGCGTTGAGCGGAATTTTCGGTCTCACTCCTATTTCTTTGGCGGAGTATTTCACCGCTATGGTACTTGCGTTTTCTGTCATACCCATCGTCGAAATCGTAAAACTTTCGGAAAACGCGGCGGAAAAAAGGAAATTGAAAACCAAATAAGAGGGCGGCGAATTCCTACTAAACCAGTTGTCATTTCCGCGACCGATTTTCTTGACTTTGTCTGCGGGAAAGATTATTATTAAGAAACTTTTATGAGGAATGGTTTATGGCGGACAAGGATTGGTTAAAGCAGGAAATAAAAGCTTACAGAAATTATGACGTGGCGGCAAAAAGCGACAAGGAAATCGCTCGGCTTTATCCCGGACTCAAGGCAAGCATAAGGCACAAAAGGGCACACAGGCTTTATCTTAAGGGGAAATATTTTCTCGCACGGAAATATGCGGACAAAACAAGGTTAAAGACGGGGATTGAAATTCATCCCGGCGCCAAAATAGGCAGGGGCTTCGTCATAGATCACGGTATGGGCGTGGTCATAGGAGAAACAACCGAAATCGGGGACAATGTTCTGATTTATCAGGGAGTTACTCTTGGAGGCACGGGAAAGGAAACGGGCAAGAGGCACCCGACGATAGGAAACAATGTGGTTATAGGATGCGGAGCAAAAATACTCGGACCTGTAAAAATCGGCGACAACGCAAAAATTGCCGCCAACGCGGTTGTGCTAACCGATGTGCCGCCCGACAGCACAGCCGTCGGCGCTCCTGCGAAAATAATAAAGATAAAAGGCTCCAGAGTAAACAATACAACGGCGTCTATGCTTAATCACGCCGACATACCGAATATTATTGAAGAATTGTTCGGCAGAATAAATGCGCTTGAAAAGCAAGTTGCGGAATGCGATACGGAGAAAAGGTGAAATATGCTTAAGTTTTCCGCTACGGATGCGATAGGAAACACTCCGCTGCTTCGATTGTCCGGCTTAAAGAAACAACTCGGATTGAAGTCGGATATTTATGCCAAATTGGAATTTTTGAATCCTGCCGGCAGCATAAAGGACAGAGCTGCCGAAGAGATAATAGCTTCGGCAATTCGCGAAGGCAAAATCAATTCGGACACCACGATTGTCGAAGCAACCAGCGGCAATACGGGGATAGGACTGGCTTTTTGCTGCGCATGCAGAGGACTGCGATTGATTGTAGTCATGCCCGACACCATGAGCGGAGAAAGAATTTCTCTCATGAAGGCTTACGGCGCGGAGGTAGTGCTTACGAAAGGAAGCTTGGGTATGCAGGGCGCCGTGCAGGAGGCTGAAAGGCTGGCTGCAAGCTTAAAAAATACTTTTTCTGCTCGTCAATTTGAAAATCCGGCAAACATCGCAGCTCATTACAAAACTACGGGACCTGAAATATTCGCCGATTTGAACAGGATAGACTATTTTGTTGCAGGTATCGGTACGGGAGGCACAATCACAGGCGCAGGCGGTTATCTTAAAGAAAAATTGTCCGAAATCCGCATTGTGGGAGTGGAGCCCGGCAGTTCGCCCGTTTTGACGGGCGGAAGGAGCGGCTGTCATGCAATTCAGGGGATAGGCGCGGGCTTTGTGCCTCCGCTGCTCCAAAGAGAGCTTCTGGACGAAATTCTGACTGTAAGCGACGAGGCTGCGATATATTTTGCAAAGCTTCTGGCGACCGTCGAAGGCTGCTGCGCGGGGATTTCTTCGGGCGCCAATATATGCGCCTGCGTCAGGCTGGCGGAAAAGAATAACGGAAAAAATATCGTAACGGTTTTGCCTGACAGCGGTTCAAGATACATCTCGACGGGAATTTTCCAATAGAAAGACCATTTTAAACGACTCGAAAGAGTCGTTTTTTTTTGCGTTTTTCAGGACAAAATTTGCCCGTATTCGACAAAACAGGCTCTTTCGGGCGGTTTTATTTCTGATAAAATCTTTTAGCAAGGAGGCAAACATGGAAGTAGCTGCAAAAAAGGAATCCAACAATCTTGTCATTTTTCTGATAGGGGAACTGGACGAATACACTGCTCCTTATACCAGAAGCGCTATCGACAAGGCGCTTAACGGATACAAAAGCGCGGATATAATTTTCGATTTGTCGGGACTTACGTTTATGGACAGCACCGGAATAGGCGTCTTGATATCCAAATACAAACAGCTTAAGGGGGCGGATAGCAGGCTTTATGTAAGAAAACCGTCCAAAAGTATAGATAAAATTTTTAATATGGCAGGATTGTATTCAATTATGCCGAAAATCAGTTAAAGGAGCTTTGAAACATGAAATACGACAATGAAATGACTCTTACCATTTCCTCCAAATCCTGCAACGAAAGCTTTGCACGCAGCGCCGTCGGCGCTTTCTGCGCGCAGCTGAATCCGACTATCGAAGAAATCGGCGATATAAAAACAGCCGTCAGCGAGGCGGTGACGAACTGCATTGTTCACGGCTACAATTATGAAGAAAACGGCAAAATCGATATATGGGTAGGACTGAACGTAGAAAAAAACGCGATATACATCAAAATCTGCGATCACGGAAAGGGAATTCCCGATGTTGCGAAGGCTATGCAGCCGTTTTTTACCTCTTGTCTCACCGACGAAAGGTCCGGAATGGGATTTACGGTTATGCAGGCGTTTACCGACGAGCTTAATGTAAAATCCGAGCTCGGCAAAGGCACTACGGTAAAAATGCGCAAAATAATCGGCGCCTGCGAAGAAGCCGAAAATCTGGAGAGTGAGGCTCATGTTTGACCATGACGTAACTATGGAATTGATTCGCCGCGCTCAGCAGGGCGACGAGCAAGCGAAAACCAGACTTATAGAAGAGAATACGCCGTTGCTTAAAAGCATAATCAGACGCTATGTCGGTAAGGGTGTGGAATACGACGATTTGTTTCAGATATCAAGCGTCGGCTTGTTGAAGGCAATAAACAATTTTTCTCTTGAGTACAACGTAAAATTTTCCACCTATGCCGTTCCGATGGTTCTCGGCGAGGTCAAAAGATTTCTTCGTGACGACGGATACGTAAAGGTCTCTCGATCGGTAAAAACCCAGGCAAACAAAATAAATCAGTGGGTGGAGGCATACCGCAAAACACATCAGAACGAGCCGTCGGTAGAGGCGATAGCGGAGGAGTTCAAGCTTGACACGAGCGAGGTGGTTTTTATTATGGACTCCACAAAAATTCCCGTTTCGCTATTTGAAAAAATCAATGATACCGATGACAAATCTCTTTGTCTTATGGATAAAATTCCGTCGCAGACTAAGGATGAGGATTTGATAGACAGAGTGATTTTGAAAGCGGTCATAAAGGAGCTGACTCAAAGAGAGAAAAAAATCATTATTATGCGATATTTCAGGGATATGACGCAAAGCGACATTGCCAAACAGCTGGGAGTTTCGCAGGTGCAGGTGTCAAGACTGGAAAATAAAATACTTGAAAAAATAAAAGCGAAATTTTCCGTGCAGGAGCCGTAAAAACGGGCTCCTGTTTTTGTTTTATTATATCGAAATAAAGTTAAATTATATAATATTATTTCTGAAATAGTTTATTGTTATTTTGTTTTTGACTTGTTTAAAATCTGATTTAGCGGAAAAAATTAACTATGAGGTATTTGCAATGAAAACCGAACCGTTTGCGGAATTTGAAAAAAACATCGATTGCAGAGAAATCCGTTACAATGATAAAACAGTAAAACAGACAAGGAGAAAATCATGAGCAAAAGGACTCCTGACGATTTTGTCGAAATAGACAAATCGAATTATAAGGAATACGTTTTTATCAAGTCGCCTAAATCCTCGCATTGGAAGAATATGATGTGGGCTTTCCTGATTGGCGGAGCAATATGCGTGCTGGGACAATGCTTTATCGAATTATACGTATGGCTGGGCATAGTGAGAGAGCAAGCCAGCGTACTGGCGTCGGCTACGCTTGTGGCTTTGGCTGCGATTTTTACCGGTATAGGCATTTACGACAAGCTGGGAAGGTTTGCAGGAGCCGGCAGCACGATTCCCATTACCGGTTTTTCCAACGCGGTTGTCGCGCCCGCGCTTGAATTCCGCTGCGAGGGTATGATTTACGGCTTGGGCGCGAAAATGTTTCTCGTTGCAGGACCGGTCATCGTAAACGGAGTGGCAATTTCAATCGTTATTGCGTTGATTACGCTTCTCGTGGGGGCATTTTGATATGGGAACGAATATAGAAACTTCATTTAAAAAACGCACCATATATTTCGACAGAGTTTTCTGGCAGGAGGGTTTCGCCCTTGCCGGTCCAAAGGAGCTCAAAGGAAAGCTGGGGGAAAAATTCGATTTTACTCTGATAAACGATAAGTTCGATCAGGACACCTTTGAAAAAGCCGAAAGAAAAATGTTCGAAACCGCCCTGGACGGACTGCTTGCCAAGTCCAAAAAATTGCCGATTGAAATAGACGTCGTTTTGGGCGGCGATTTGCTCAATCAGTGCGTTTCCACCTCGTTTGCTATGAGAAAATCCAGCGCCTCGTTTTTGGGACTTTACAACGCCTGCGGAACTTATGCGGAAAGCCTTATTTTGGGCGCGGCGCTGGTGGATAAATTTCTCGACAACGCCGTGTGCGTAAGCGGCAGTCATTTCTCCAGCGCGGAGCGGCAGTACCGTTATCCGCTGGAGCTGGGAGTGCTCAGGTCGCCTATGACGCAGTGGACGTGCACCGGTGTAGGCTGCTCTCTCCTTAGCAGAGAAAAGACGGAAAACGCTCCGCGTATTGTTTCCGCTACGATGGGACGGGTTATCGATTTCGGAATAAAGGACGTGAACAACATGGGCGCGGCTATGGCGCCCGCCGCCAAGGACACGCTCTCGCAATATTTTGAAGATACGGGAAAATCGCCTGACGATTTCGACCTTATTCTTACGGGAGATTTGGGAAAGCTGGGAAAGGATATTTTGATTGACCTTATGGACCGCGAGGGAGTGGATCTGACGAAGAATTACGCCGACTGCGGCGCCGCGCTGTATTACGAAAAACAAAAGACCTATCAGGGGGGCAGCGGCGCTGCCTGCAGCGCGATTGTCGCCAACGGTATTGTGCTGGACAATCTGCGTAAGGGACAAATGAAAAATGTGCTGCTCATCGGTACGGGCGCGCTTATGAGTCCGCTGACTGCTTTTCAGGGGGAAAGTATTCCGTCGATAGCGCACTGCGTGGAAATATGCGCGGAAAATTCTGATTCGGAGGATATGCAAAATGCTGTGGCTGACATTTCTTAAGGCTTTTCTTGTCGGAGGCGCGATTTGCCTTATCGGACAGATAATCATAAACTGGACTCATCTCACAAACGGCAAGATATTGGTAATATTTCTTCTTGCGGGCGCGGTGCTTCAGGGCTTCGGCGTATACGAATATCTGATTGAATGGGCGGGCGCCGGCGCAAGCGTGCCGATAAGCGGCTTCGGCTACGCGCTTGTCAAGGGCGCGGTTGAAGCGGCGAAAGCCGACGGAGTGGTGGGCGCCTTTACGGGCGGACTTGCTGCATGCGCAACTGGCGTGTCTGTTGCGATTTTCTTCGGTTATCTCGTGGCGCTTATTTTCAAGCCCCGCACTAAAACCTTCTGATTTGGCGGGGACAAGCACTAAAATACCTTTTGCGGAATAAACTAATGTAAAAGGAGAGGTGACAGTGCACACGAAACACGCCGCAAAGAAAAGCGGAAAATTGAAAAAGCTTCGCAGGGGCTTGATTTTGCTTCTGCTGCTGATTGCGATAATTGTGCTTGTCATCTACACGCTGAATTCGGTCGGACCCGTTATCGTTTCCGTGAGCGAAGCCAGAATACGCGCCCTGACCACTTCCGCCGTCAACAGCGCGATTTTCGAGGTCATGACGGAGCCTGCCAAATACAGCGAGCTAATCACTATAGAAAAGGACAACGAGGGAAACATCACTCTGATAGAAGCAAATGCCGTAGTTATAAACAATCTTGCCCGTGCAATGGCGAAGCAAACCGAAACTTATATGGAAGCCATAGGAGAGCAGGTGATTAAAATCCCCGTAGGAACGCTGTCGGGAAGCCCTCTGCTGTCGGGAAAGGGACCTAAGGTAACGGTGAAGGTCGTGCCTGTGGGGTCTGTAAAGTGCCATTTCGTTTCCGAATTTGAGGAGGCGGGGATAAACCAATCTAGGCATAAAATATATCTTGACATAATAACCAATGTTTCGATAATTTTGCCTACCTCTCAGACAACGGTAAAAACAAATACTCCGGTGCTGGTTTGCGAAAGCATAATCGTAGGAAAGGTGCCCGACACATATTTCAACGTAGGTTCCATAGGCGGCAGCAATCTCGATTTGCTGCCTTAAAATCGAAATCCGACGGGCGCTGACAAGCGCCCGTTTTTTTTAGACAAAAAGTATAAAACGCTTGAAAAAAAAATCGAGTTATGCTAAAATACATAAATATAAAAGACTATGACCAAGCATAAGAATTGCGCGAAAAGCGACCTTTCAGAGAGCAGCCGTTTGGTGCGAGGCTAGCGGGACGCGCGCATTGATATTCACTTGCGAGTTCGGCGCGTGAAGCCTTTCGGGGCAGGTAGCGTGCTGCGGGAGGCTCCGTAAAAGCCAGAACAAGGTCGGTTTTTCGACGAAATCAGGTGGTACCACGAAAATTTTTCGTCCTGACAATTATGTCGGGACTTTTTTAATTTAAGACGGAGAAGCTGAAATGAAAAACAAGATTGCGGATATTGCAAAAAGATTCAGAGAAGAAATCGCAGGGTGTCTCGACACGGAGTCGCTTCAGGCGATTAAGGTCAGATACCTGGGCAAAAGCGGAGAATTGACCGAGCAGCTGAAATGTATGAAAGACCTTTCTCCCGAAGAAAGACCGGCTTTCGGCAGTCTGGTAAACAGCGTAAAGCAGGAGCTGGAGCAGCTTTTGGCTCAGACTACGGAGCATGTCAAGCAACGCATGCTTGAAAAAAGGCTCAATTCCGAAAAGGAAGATGTAACGATAGACAAAAAGCTTTCCTCCAGAGGAACGATTCATCCAATCAGCATGGTCACAGACGAGATTGTAAACATGTTTGTCGGCTTGGGATTCAAAACGGTGGAAGGACCTGAAATAGAAACCGATTATTACAATTTTCAGGCATTGAACCTGCCTGCAGACCATCCTGCGCGCGATATGCAGGACACTTTTTACGTAGCGCCGGGACTTTTGCTCAGGTCGCAGACGTCACCCAATCAGGTCAGGGTTATGGAAAAGGACAAGGCTCCGATAAAAATTTTGTGCCCCGGAAAGGTATACAGGTCGGACAGCGACGCGTCGCACTCTCCTATTTTTCATCAGATAGAAGGACTGGTCGTAGACAAAAATCTCACTCTCTGCGACCTTAAGGGATGTCTGGAATTTATGGCGCGCAGATTGTTTGACAGCGACACACAGATACGCTTCAGACCGTCTTATTTTCCTTTCACGGAGCCTAGCGTGGAGGTGGACGTTACCTGCTCCAACTGTCACGGAAAAGGATGTCCGCTTTGCAAATATACAGGCTGGATTGAAATACTCGGCGCCGGCATGGTACATCCGAATGTGCTTGAAAACTGCGGCGTGGACAGCAAGAAATTCAACGGTTTTGCTTTCGGAGTGGGAATAGAGCGTATCGCCATGATAAAATACGGCATACCGGACATAAGGCTTTTTTACGAAAACGACGTCAGATTTTTGAAGCAGTTTAAATAGGAGGAAGGATAAATGAAGGTTCCGGTTTCGTGGCTAAAAGATTTCGTGGATTTGGAAAACGTAACAGTTGAACAGCTTTGCGAGGCGCTTGTGTCCGTAGGCTTCGAGGTAGAGGAAACGGTCGAGCTGGGCAAAGAAATAAGCAATGTCGTGGTTGGCGAAATATTGTCAATGGAAAAGCACCCCGACGCGGACAAGCTCAAGGTTTGCGAGGTAAACGTCGGGAAAGAAATTCTGCAAATTGTCACCGCCGCCACAAACGTAAAAAAGGGCGACAAAATTCCGTTGGCATTAAACGGCGCGACGCTGGCAGGCGGCACGGTGATAAAAAACGGCAAGCTGCGCGGCGTGGCTTCCAACGGCATGATGTGCGGAGGCGAAGAGCTGGGAGTTTGCGAGGATCAGTATCCCGGCGCGTCTGTCGACGGCGTGCTTATACTCGACCAATCCGAAGAGGTCGGCAGGGATATAAAGGCAGTAGTCGGGCTCGACGAGTGGATTTTGGACGTGTCCGTCACGTTCAATCGTCCCGATTGCAACAGCATAGTGGGCATTGCCAGAGAAGCCGCCGTCGCGCTCGGCAGAGAGTTCCGTATGCCTGACGTTTCTTTCGACTCAACGGAAGATCTTTCGACAAGGCAGTGCGTCAGCGTGAGCGTACAGGATGCGGACCTTTGTCCCGCGTATTTCATGCAGGCGGCGGACGTGACGGTAGCGCCTTCGCCGCTGTGGATGCGCAGACGCCTGCATTCGGCAGGATTGCGCGGAATTAACAACATCGTAGACATAACAAACTATGTTCTGCTGGAAATAGGGCAGCCCATGCACGCTTTCGACTGCAAGGAAATAAAAGACAAAACCATTATCGTGCGTCGCGCAAAGAAGGGAGAAACCATAGTTCCGTTGAACGAAAAGGAATACGCGCTGGATGAAAATATCCTGGTGATTGCCGACAAAACGTGCCCCGTAGGACTTGCGGGCGTTATGGGCGGACTCAATTCCGGCATAAAAAACGACACCTCAAGAGTGCTTTTCGAGGCGGCGGAGTTCAACAGGGAAAATATCCGACGCACAAGCCGCAGGCTCGGCTTGCGTTCAGATTCATCTGCGCGTTTTGAGCGCGGCGTGGATGCTTTTTCCGCGCGATTGGGACTCGAGCGCGCGCTTCACTTAATTTGCAGACTTAACTGCGGAAAAGTCGCGTCCGACACCGTAGAGTGTCTTGCGCATGTCGATGACGGCAGAGAAATAGCATTCGACTATTCCGGAGTAAAAAATTTGTTGGGAATAGACATTCCGCAAAGCGTCAGCAAGGAGATTCTGGAAAATCTGGGAATAAAGACTGATTTTGACGGTCAGACGATAAAATGTCATGCACCGGCAAATCGCCGCGATATCGAGAAAGACTGCGATATAATAGAGGAAATTATACGAGTTTACGGATACGATAAAATCGTATCCTCGCGTTTGGAAAACACTGTGCCCACTTACGGAGGGAAAACCGCTCAACAGGAGCTTGCCGACAAAGTAAAGGAGCTTGCCGTAGGCTTGGGTTACAATCAGATAACGACTTATTCATTCGGCGGAAAGCAATTTTTCGACAAAGCTGTTTCAGACGGAAATTCGGACAGCGACAGGTGCATAAAAATAATCAATCCTCTGGGAGAGGATTTGAGTCTTATGCGCCGCTCACTGGTTGCGCACATGTGCGAGGCGCTGGCTCTTAACCTCAGCAGAAAAAACGAAAATCTGTCGCTGTTTGAAATTGCAAAAATTTATCTTGCCGAAACTCAGCCTTTGACAGAGCTGCCGCAGGAAAAGGAAACCTTGTGCATGTCAACGACTTCGGGAGACTTTTTCAAATTGAAGTCGGATGTCCTGACACTGCTCGACGAGTTCGGCATTTCCGCAAGCTTTGTCCGCAGTACAAACAAATCATTGCATCCGGGAATCGGCGCCGATATTTTCGACGAGCATGGCTGTTGCTTCGGATTTGCGGGAGAGCTGCACCCGACAGTCTGCAAAAATTTTGAAATCAATAAACGCGTTTGCATCGCTCAAATTGACTTGGAAAAGGTCTTCGAATTGAAGCGGAAGCGTCTTAAATATCAGCCTATCCCCAAGTATCCCTCTGTAGACAGAGATCTGGCATTAGTCGTCGGCAACGATGTTCCTGTACGCGATTTGATTGATACGATTAAGCAAAGCTGCAAGCTATGCGAGTCTGTCGAGCTTTTTGACGTTTATCGCGGCGAACAGATTGGAGAAAACGAAAAGAGCGTGGCTTTGTCGTTGAAATTCAGAAACAACGACAAAACTCTGAGCGACGAGGATGTAGAGCCGCAAATCAAGCGCGCATTGCGCGCTTTGGGAGAGCGTTTCAATGCGAGACTCCGTTGAAAAACCAATGCTGCTTGCGCCTGCGGGCAGCGCAAACGCATTAAGAGCCGCCGTATTCAACGGCGCTGACGCGGTTTATCTCGGGCTGAACAAATTCAACGCAAGATTAAAAGCCGAAAATTTCAGTCTCGAAAACATATCGGATTGGATAAGCTTTTGCCATCTGTTCGGCGTCGAGGTTTACGTGACCGTCAACACTTCGCTGAAAAAGGACGAGCTTGAAGAAGCAAAAGCATTTGTCAAACAACTCGCCGATTTGAAAGCGGACGGCATCATTGTCACGGATCCCGCCTTGCTTTGCTTTTGCTCCTCGCTCAAAGGCATCAAAACGGTTGCCAGCACTCAACTCAATGTACACAATGTTTTCGGCGCCGAAACCGCAAGGAAGCTCGGAGCGGATGTTGCGGTTTTATCCAGAGAAACGCCTTACGACGATATTTGCGACATCAACAGCAGAGTCGATATAGAAACGGAGTGCTTTCTGCACGGCGCTCTTTGCGTTTGCATTTCGGGACAATGCTATTTGTCATCGTTTGTGGACGGCAACAGCGGCAACAGAGGGCTGTGCGCGCAGCCCTGCAGACAGCTTTACCGTTCCTTCGGAGATGACGGAGAGCTTAAAAAAAGCGGATATCTTCTTTCCGCCAAGGATCTTTGCGGCGTTCATACGGCAAAAAGGCTTTCAGAGGCGGGTGTAAGCATATTCAAGATAGAAGGGCGAAACAGGCGAGAGCAATATGTCGGGCAAACATGTGCCGTTTACAGAAAAATTCTTGACAATGACTACGAGTGCAATTCCGACGATATTAAGCAGTTGAAAATCGTTTTCAACAGAGGAGATTTCACGTCAGGCTACCTTAACAACTCCGACAATATAATTTATCCCCAATTTCAGGGGCATAAGGGTATAGATGCAGGGGTAATAAAAAAAGTTGACGGCAGATTCGTAATCGAAAGCAATATGTTTCTGCACGAAGGCGACAGCTTCAAAATATTTCGCGGAAACGAAGAAACGGGAAATTGTGTTGCGGCAAGCAATTCCTCCCGCAAATTTACCGATATAAAATTTTCCGGTTATCCCAAGGAGGGAGACCGCGTCAATCTCACCAGCAGCGCCGCTATGAACTATCGTATAGCGCACGCCGAAAAAAGAATAGATGTAAGCGCGGAATTTATCGTCAGAGCGGGGGAATACCCGTTGCTTAAGCTTTCCGCAAACGGCTGCAGCGTGCAGGTAAAGGGCAAGATTAAAGCACAATCCGCGCTGACTCAACCTTTGTGCGAAGCACAAATTGAAGAATTATTATCAAAAACAGGGCAAACGGAATTTACTATTACAAACATAGTAATTGAAGCGAGACATATTTTTCTCCCTAAATCGTCTGTCAACGAGCTGCGGCGGGAGGCAATAGAAAAGTTGCGCACAGCCTTGCTTGATTCTTACGACAAGAAAAGAAAAGAGTACGCACAAAGAAAAAATATCCGTCCGCATTATCCGCACAGCTTTGATTTGCCGTATCTCGAAAGCTCGGGCAAGGTCATTTGTCAGGTTAAAAACGCGGAAGAATTTTTGAAAATAAAAGAGTTTGCCGATTTGATTGTATTTAAACCGGAAGATTATTCCGTTCAGGAGGTAAACGAATTTTCACGCGTTTGCAAAGACTTTTATCTCGACATTCCTAATTTCGCCGTTAAAAACGACCTTTTGATTTTGTCCGACATCATAGAAAAATGCGGCGTTAAGGGCATTGTCGCAAACAATTTATACGCGCTGGGATTGGCGGAAAAATATTCTCTCAACGTAGTGCTCGGGCTGGGCTTAAACATATTCAACAGAGAATCGGCATGCATTTTGGGTAAAGGATTGAAGGTTAAAGCATATTTTGCGTCGCAGGAATTGAGCCTAAAAGACATACGCCGCGACATGAGTGACGCTTACATATTTGCCGGAGGAGAAATTACGGTTATGACCGTCGCGCATTGTCCGATAAAAGTCAACTTCGGCAATGAATGTAAAAAATGCAGATTTCAAAAGCTTTTTTATCGGGACAAAACCGGCAGGAGCTTTGCCGTCAAAAGAAAACGCATCGCGCGCTGCTATTTCGAGATAGAAAATTGCGTTCCTTTGAACGCAACGCGAAAAATTGATTTTCCGGGCAGATTTTTCCTGAAATTCGGCGGAGATGTCGAAGAAATCAAGCACTTTGCTTTGCTGGCGCAAGGGTGCGACGACGGATATCGTAAAAACGGACAATTTACCTCAGGGCATTTGACCAACAGCGTAAAATAAAAATGATAGAAGAAAAAACCTTAAAAAAGCTTGAATATTTCGACATGCTTGAGCGCGTATCCGAATTCGCGACAAGCAGTAAGGCTAAAAATGAAATCAGACTTTTGAGACCTACAAGCTTGCTCGACAAAGCTGAGTCATTGCTGGACGAAACCGAAGAAGCCTTGAACTTTGTCAATTTCGGCATTCATCCGGATTTCGGCATCGACTCGGTGGATGATATAGCTGCAAAAGCAAAAATCAATTCCACACTCTCTCTCAGGGAGCTGTTGACCGTTATGCGCACGCTGCGCACCTCCAGATTGCTGAGTTCAACATTGAATTCTCCCATACCCGTGCCTGCAAAGCTTTTGCCCGACATGGCAAACGGTTTGTACGCCAACAAAACGGTTGAAGACGAAATAGATTTTTGCGTAATCAACGAAGAGGAGTTAAACGACAGAGCGTCGGAGCAGCTGTTTTCTTTGCGCCAAAAAATCAAAAAAACCAATGCCGAAATCAGAGAAAAGCTTTCATCGTTTTCGAGGTCGTCTGCTATTTCCAAATATCTTCAGGACGACATCGTCACCTTGAGAAACGACAGATACGTTATACCCGTCAAGCAGGAATATAAAAGTAATATTCAGGGAATTGTTCACGATCAATCGGCAACAGGCTCGACATTGTATATCGAGCCAATCGCCATTGTCAATCTGAACAATCAACTCAGAGAGCTTATTTTGAAGGAGCGCGAAGAAATAGAGAGGATTTTGGCGGAATTTACTGACAAAATCAGCGGTTTTGCGCAATTTTTGGTTGAAAATACGAGAATCATTTCTTATATCGACGGAGTGTTTGCAAAAGCCCGATTTGCGGTTGACTTGAAAGCCGCCCGCCCCAATCTGAACGATAAAGGCTTGCTTGACATAAAGAGGGGGCGCCATCCGCTTATCGATAAAAATTCGGTAGTGCCTGTCGACGTCCGTTTGGGCGGGGATTTCGATATGATAGTGATTACCGGACCCAATACGGGCGGAAAAACGGTTTCATTGAAGACCGTCGGACTGTTCTGTCTGCTGGCTATGAGCGGAATTTTTTTGCCTGCGGATTCCGGGACGACCGTTTCTGTTTTTGAAAATGTCTTTTGCGACATTGGCGACGAACAAAGCATTGAGCAAAGCCTGAGCACTTTTTCCAGTCATATAAAAAACATTTCTTATATCACCGAATCAATAAACGAAAAGTCTCTGGTGCTTCTGGACGAGGTAGGCGCAGGAACCGATCCCAACGAAGGCGCGGCTTTGGCTCTCGCGATTGCGGAATTTATTTTAAACAGCGGCGCCAAATCCGTGCTGACGACGCATTACGGAAGACTTAAGGAATTTTCCCTCGCGACACCCGGAGTCGAAAGCGCTTCTATGGAGTTTGACGCAGGCACTTTGTCTCCAACATACAAGCTGATTTTGGGAATACCGGGCAGCTCAAACGCGATAGACATTGCCGGAAGGCTCGGTTTGCGAGAAGAAATAACAGACAATGCCAGAAGCAAGCTTTCTGCGGAAAAGGTGTCCTTCGAAAATGTTTTGAAAAACGCCGATACGCTGCGTCGTCAGTACAAAGCGCAGCTCGATGAATTAAACTCGGTCAAAGCCAAGACGGAGGAGGAGTACGCAAAGGCGGTCAATCAATCAAAGCTTTTAAAGGAAGAAAGAGAGCGTCTGTTGTCGGGCTCTCAGATTGAAGCCAAGCGCATAATAAGCAGCGCAAAGGCCGAAGCGGAAGAATTGCTCGACCGTCTGAAAAAAATGGTGCGCGCGGCGGCTTTGGAAGAGAAAAGTTTGTTTGAGGCGCGATCCGTGATAAAAAAACTTGACGACAAGAAATATGAGGTCAAGGATGACGAATCGGATATTATTACGGGAGAGCGCGTCGACCGCAACAAGATAAAAATAGGCGATAAGGTGTTTGTCAAAAAAATGAATTCGAGCGGGATTGTTTCCGGATTCGGAAAAAACGGCAAAATCGAAGTCAAGGTCAACAAGCTGACCGTTTTTACCGATGCGGAAGACTTGTACCGGTGCGTGGAGTTGTCCGAAAAGCAAAAGGTATCACCTTCGCGCAGCGTTAAAACTTCTATAAGAGCGGCTGCGCCCGCAAGAGAAATTATACTACTCGGACAGACCGTTGACGAAGCGATTTTAAACGTGGACAAGTTTATCGACGACGCGATTCTTTCCGGACTTACCGAAATACGCGTTGTGCACGGGACGGGAACGGGCGCACTCAGAAAGGGATTGCACAAATATTTTGCTACGCATCCGTCTGTAGACAGCTTCAGACTGGGCAAATACGGAGAAGGAGAAAGCGGCGTCACAATCGTGACACTGAAATAAATCTATGTTATACTATTTTGACAATGCCGCAACGACACAGCTTGATTCGTCGCTTGCGGAGCTCTGGAAAAAATATTCATGCGAAAAATATTTCAACCCGTCCGCGTCGTCCGACCACTCGACGGAAGTTTTCAAGGCAATAGAGGATGCGCGAATCAAGGTCGCCAAGTCTTTAGGCGCTGACGCAGACGAAATTTATTTTACTTCGGGAGGTACGGAGTCCGACAACCTTGCAATTTTGGGAGCGGTAGGCGCAAAAAAAGGAAATATTGTCACGTCGCGCGTCGAGCATCCCGCCGTGTACAATACGATCAAGTATTTAAAAAACAAGGGCATAGAAATCCGTTATGCCGACCTCGACGGCGAGGGGGCGGCAAAGGAAGAAAGTATCCGCAGTCTGGTGGACGACGAGACTTTGCTTGTCAGCCTTATGCACGTAAACAACGAAACGGGCGCCGTAAACGATATTGAAAAGCTTTCTTGCGCAGCCAAATCGAAAAACAAAAATTTATTATTTATGTCGGACGGCGTTCAGGCTTACGGAAAAATTCCCGTCCGACTGCACTCCGCCCCGATAGACCTTTACACCTTGAGCGGACACAAAATTCATGCGCCCAAGGGAGTAGGAGCTCTTTTTATTAAAAAAGGCATAAAATTGAGTCCCGTTTTGCACGGCGGCGGTCAGGAAAAAGACATAAGACCGGGCACGGAGAACGTGGCAAATATTGTTTGCTTAGGCAAAATTGCCGAGCAGCTCTCCGCCGATTTAATAAATAGTAATTCTAATTTTGAGAATATGAAGAATACTATTTTGAGAATAGTATCGAAATCCGACCTCGATTTTTTAAATCTTTCGCAAAACGGAACAAATTCGTTGATTTATCTGGTTTTCAAGAATATAAAGTCGGAGGTTTTGATGCGGCTGCTGGAGAACGACGGCTTTATTGTCGGCAACGGTTCGGCATGCAGCTCAAAGCATAAAAGCAGCAGGCTGCTCGAGGTCTTGGGCGTACCGAAGGAGTATTCCGAAGGAGGTATCCGCATTTCCTTCGGAAAATATAATACCGTAAAACAAGCGGAATTGCTCGCCGAAGCAATAGTAAAAAACGCAGCTATTTTGAAAGGTGTAAAATGAAAAAAGCAATTATTATACGATACTCCGAAATACATCTTAAAGGCAACAACAGAGGTTTTTTTGAAAATGCCTTGTTGACAAACATAAAAAAGAGTCTTTCGGGAATTCGCTATGAGCTTTTGAAGCAGCAAGGCAGATATTTAATTGTAAATTTCGACGAAAACGACGAAATCTTAATTATAGAAAAACTTAAAAAAGTTTTCGGTATTCACTCCCTGAGTTCTGCGCTCGAAACAAGCTCGACCGTGGATGAAATTTTTCAATGCGTCAAAGCCCTCGCAGGGCACGAGGGCACTTTCAGAATAAATACAAACAGGGCGGACAAAGCTTTTCCGATGAAATCTATGGAATTGTCGGCAGAAATTGGAGGAATGCTGCTGGAATCCAATCCGCAGCTGAAAGTAAACCTGCACAATCCCGATTGGAGCGTCAATATAGATGTCAGAGAAAACGGAAAAACGCTTGTTTATTCCGACAGCATCAAAGCAGTGAACGGTATGCCCGTTGGCACGAGCGGAAAAGGACTTCTTTTGTTGTCGGGCGGAATAGACAGTCCCGTTGCCGGCTATATGATGGCAAAACGCGGAATGACGATACGGGGGCTTCATTTTCATAGTTATCCTTACACCGGACTTCGCGCAAAGGAAAAGGTAATGGATTTGGCTAAAAAATTGACGGAATATACGGCGGAATTTTCCGTGGAAACCGTTTCCGTCACTGAAATTCAGACTACGATACATGAAAAATGTCCTGAAGACCTTATGATTACCTTGCTGCGTCGATTTATGATGCGAATTGCAAACAAAATTGCGCAAAGAGAGGGGTGCGGAGCCATTGTTACGGGAGAAAGCTTGGGACAGGTAGCCAGTCAGACACTGGAAAGCATAAACGTAACAAACGCGGTTGCGCAAAAACCTGTTTTCAGACCGCTTATCGGCTTTGACAAAGATGAAATTATTGAAACGGCACGCAAAATAGGCACCTTTGAAACCTCCATTTTGCCTTACGAGGATTGCTGTACTGTCTTTTTGCCGAAAAATCCCGCAACGAAACCAAAGCTCGAAAACGTAATAAGGGCAGAAAGCTCTCTCGACATAGACGGTTTGATTGAAAGGGCATTAAGCACTTCGGAAACGGAGATATTTAAACATTAAAAAGCACATCCGACAAATAATTTGTCGGATGTGCTTTTACCAGAACCAATTTTCATACCATTTTCGGTCATTTCTTTCTGCAGAACGAACTTTCTTGTAATAAAATTCGATATTGCTCACTATCTTTCCGTTTTCTTTTACGTAATAAGTGTAAATCCCGTTTGAGACGGCTTTTTTGTCTACGGCATAGACAACTCCGTCAACCTCCTCGATTTTCAAGCAAATCTCTTTTCCTTCGAATTCTCTGTACAGGCGTTGATTTTTGCTGAGGTTGTCTGCGAATATTACAGGCACGTCATCTTCGGTGCACAGTCTGATCTCCGGCGGTATGATTTTTTCTTCCGCCTCCGACACGACGGTAGGGCTATTGCTCATCTCGAACACTTCGGTGAAAACTTCGCTTTGATTATTTTCCGAATGAGCGAGAGCCAAGGCGTGCTTTTGAATAAAAGTTTTTTTATCCAGCCGCTTTTCTACGATATTTTGCGGACGCTTAAAGTTTTCGGGGGACTCGTCGTAGGCGTGCGATAAAAATTCTCTTGCCAGCCGGGCAGAGACGTTTCCCGTAACATCCGCACCGAGCGGATCGGAGCTTTCTGCTCCCACCCAGAACATATAGGTATTTTTAGTGTCGTAACCGCAGAAAAATGCGTCCGTATTTCCGTTCCTTCCTCCGGCGGTACCTGTTTTTCCCGCCACCTCGAAATTCAAATCGGACAGAACTTTAGCTGTTCCGGTCTGAGTGACTGTTTTGAGCATGTCGGTCATGAGGTATGCGCTTTCGTCTCTAAATACTCTCGCTCCGTTTTCCGTATTCTTTTTGTAAAGGATTTTTCCGTTCAACGACACCTCGTCGACAAATCCCACGCTTTTATAAACGCCCGAATTTGCCAATGTAAGGTAGCCCGTCAAAAGCTCCTTCAGATTCACGCCGTTGTAAAAGCTGCCCAAGGCAATGGACAAATTTTTGTCGTGAATATCTGTTTTTATCCCGTTTTTGTTGAGATATCCGATAGAGGCATTTACTCCTATCGAATTGAGCACCTTTACAGCGGCTGTATTCATACTGTCGGCTACCGCGCGCCTGACCGTAGTCCAACCATAATATTTATTGTTGAAATTGTTAGGCGAATAGCCGTCGAAATCGGTTTTTTCATCCAACACAGGAGTAGCAGGAGTGATTGTCTTGAGGTCTAAAGCCGGACAATATACGGCTAAGGGCTTTATTGCCGAGCCGACCTGCCTGTTTATGTTATAAATATTATACTTGGAATATCCGATATAAGAAGATACTCCACCTGAAATATTATTCACAACATACGCACAGCGAGAAGCGGACTCTCCGCCCGAAGTTTCGATTTCTGTTTTCATGCTTTTTTCCAGTGCGTTCTGCAGTCTAAAATCGAAAAATGTTTTTATCTTATACGGCTTGTTTATCAACTGTTCTTCTTTTATGTTAAGCAATTTGCACGTTTCGTTTACAGCGGCTCCAAGATAATTTTTTTCCGTGGCGGCTCGGGTATCTATCAAGGTCAAATCTATCTTTTCTTCTTTGGCGCTTTCGCACTGATTGTCGTCGATGAATCCGTTTGTCCTCATCAAATCCAGCACGAGATTTCGGCGAGACAAAAATTTTGCATAATTGTTGATAGGCGAATAATTGTTGGGAGCCTTCAGCATGCCGGCAAGTCCCGCGCTTTCGGCAAGCGTAAGCTCAGACGCCGATTTGCCGAAATAAGTTTCGCTTGCAGTTTCTATTCCGTAAGCGTTTGTGCCGAAATAAATCGTGTTGAGATACATTTCCAAAATTTCTTTTTTGTCATATTCCTGTTCGACCTTTAAAGTAAGAAACATTTCGTTTACCTTGCGTTTCAGTGTCTTCTTGTTTGTAAGAAACGTATTTTTTACAAGCTGCTGGGTTATGGTGGAGGCGCCTTCCTTGTAGCTGCCCGAAAAAATATTTTTTATCGCTGCGGCTCCGATTCTTTTGATATCTAATCCGTGATGCTTGTAAAAGCGCTTGTCTTCGGTAGACACGAAAGCGTTAAGCGTGTAGTCGTGAAGTTCCGAAACGGAAACATACTTTCCCTGTCTGCCTCCCGCCGTTTCCATAGGCTGACCGTCCGCGTCGAGAAAAACGGCTCTTTTTCTGTTTTCATTCATTTTTGCCGCATCGAATTTAACATAATCCTTGTCCGTCACACAGACAATCATAAAAATGCCCGATGCAAGCACGCATAGAGCAATTATACAAACCATTATCAACATAACGATGCGCCATGCGGCGATTTTTTGTTTCTTCACGCTTTTATTATTTGTAAAAGCCAACAATTTTATTATTTAGCTTGAAATTTCGGCAACAAAATTGTATAATATTCCAACGAGGAATTTTACTTGAAGAAATATTTTATACACACTTACGGATGCCAGATGAATGTGCACGAATCGGAAAAAATCGCCGGCATACTGAGAAGCAAAGGCTTTGAAGAAACTGCTCGGGAAGGGGACGCCGATGTCATAGTTTTCAACACCTGCTGCATACGCGAAACCGCCGAAACGAAAATCATGGGGCATATAGGGCAGGTGAAGAAATTGAAGCGCGCGCGCCCCAAGTTGAAGGTGGTTGTTTGCGGTTGCATGTCGCAGCAGGAGGGGGCGGCGCAGCAAATTTTCGAAAAATTTCCGTTTGTGGACGCCGTTCTCGGTACAGCCAATTTACATTTGCTCGAGGACGTGGTAAGCAAAAATGAAAATTTCTCCACAAGCAGATTTTTTAACAGAGATTTTCTGGGAGATAACGACGATCGTCCCATTTTCCGCACAAGCGGCACAAATGCCTGGGTAAATATAATTTACGGGTGCAACAATTTTTGCACATACTGCATAGTTCCATACGTAAGAGGACGCGAGCGCAGCCGTCCGGCGGACGATATCGTAAACGAGGTTCGCACGCTGCTCGGCGAGGGCTACAAGGAAATTACGCTGCTCGGACAAAACGTGGATTCATACGGAAACGATTTGAAAGACGGTACGACTTTTGCCGGACTTCTGGAAAGGCTGGGGCAAATAGAGGGAAAACACAGAATACGTTTTATGACCTCGCACCCAAAAGACTTCAATCAAAGCGTAGTGGACGTCATGGAAAAATATCCCTCGCTGTGCAGAAATATCCATCTCCCGGTGCAAAGCGGAAGCAATGCGGTGCTCAAAAAAATGAACAGACGCTACACACGCGAGCAGTATCTCGACCTCGTGAAAATAATAAAAGCACGTTTGCCCGAAGTCGGACTCACAACCGACGTAATGGTCGGCTTCCCCGGAGAAACAGACGAAGATTTCGACGACACATTGAAGCTGATCGAGGAGGCGCGGTTTTCCGGAGCCTTCTGCTTCGTATACAGTCGGCGAAAGGGCACTCCCGGTTATTCTATGGAAAATCAAGTCCCGCAGGAAATCAAAACTGAAAGAATAAAAAAGCTGATTGCCTTGCAAAACAGGATAACCAAAGAAATAAGCAGGGAGCACGAAGGAAAAATTTACGAAATACTCGTCGAGGACAAAAACGAAAAATTTGAAAATACCTACTGCGGACGTACCGACGGAGGCAGGCTGGTAAATTTCAAAAGCTCCGACAATCTCGTGGGACAGTTCGTAAGCGTAAAAATAAAAACCTCAAGGTCCGCAACCTTGTGGGGGGATTTGGTTACGGAGGAAAAATGATTTACTCACCGATGATGCAGCAGTATCTGCAAACTAAAGACGAATATAAGGATAGCATACTGCTTTACAGGTTAGGCGACTTTTACGAAATGTTTTTCGACGACGCAATAAAGGCGAGCGAAATTCTCGATTTGGTGCTGACGAGCAAAGTTTGCGGACAAAAATGTAAGGCGCCTATGTGCGGCATACCTTATCACGCCGTCGACAGCTACATAGCCAAGCTCATCGAGGCGGGCGAAAAAGTCGCCATCTGCGAACAGCTTTCGGAGCCGAATTCCAGAGAATTGGTCAAGCGCGGCGTGGTTCGCGTTGTTACGCCGGGCACCGTTGTGGAAAACACCATTTTAAACGAAAAAAACAACAATTATCTCGCGGTTGTCTTTTCAGACGGAAACGCTGCGGCAGCCGCATATTGCGATATCACTACCGGACGTTTTTTCGCTCACGAATTTTCCGGCGAAACGGCACTGAAAGAGCTTCAGGAAAATTTGCTGTCCTACAGCCCCAAAGAGATTTTGACCGATTCGCAAAGCATCCGATTAAACGATTGCCTGGATATAGTGCGAGCCAACCTCATACCCAAGCTGAAATGCTATGACGACGGCGCTTTTTCGTCGGAAAAAGCCGAGTCGGCAATAAAAGAGCAATACAAAACTTCTTTTACCGAAGTTTTCAATCTGAAAACGCATAGAACGGCTTTGCGCGCTTGCGGCGCGCTTTTGATATATCTTAACGAAACTCAAAAAAGATATTTGTCTCATTTGTCGCCGATTCAATTTATAGAAAACAGCGAATTTATGTCTTTAAACGTCAACACCCGCCGAAGCCTCGAGCTTGTTACGAGCGGAAAGGACAACAAAAAGAAAGGCAGTCTGCTTTGGCTGCTCGACAATACCAAAACGGGCATGGGCGGCAGGCTGTTGTGCGACTGGGTAGAGCACCCGCTTCAGAATCCCAAAAAAATTCAAAACAGACTGGACGCGGTGGAAGAGCTGGTGGACAATTTTTTGCTGCGCGAAGAAATTTCCGACAGCTTGCAGCGTATTAAAGATATCGAAAGACTTTCCTCGAAAATCGCGTACAACAATCTTGCTCCGAGAGACTGCAACAGTCTTCAGGCTTCGCTGGCGGAGCTTCCGAAATTGAAAAATATTCTGTCAGAGGTTCATTCCGCGCTCATCAAAGACATAGACAGTCGCCTGCGCGACGTAAGCGACGCCGAACAGCTTCTGTTTTCCGCCATAAAGGACAATGCGCCGGCAGTTTCGAGAGACGGAAATTTCATTAAAGAAGGCTACAACCCGCAAGTTGATTATCTTAGAAATATTTCACAAAACAGCATAGAGCTTATCGGAAAGTTAGAGGAGCGTGAACGAAACAAAACGGGAATAAAAACGCTTAAGGTGGGTTACAACCGAGTATTCGGATATTATATAGAGGTTTCCAATTCCTTCAAGGACGTGCTGCCCGAGGGTTATATCAGAAAACAGACAATTGCCACAGGCGAAAGATTCGTTACGGAGGAATTGAAAAAGCTCGAGGAAGAAATACTCAACGCCGACGAAAGCGTTCTCAAGCTGGAAAAAGAACTTTTTGAAAAACTGAGACAGCGGCTTTTGACGAATATTACTGATTTTCAGTTGATAGCGCAGGCTGTAGCGGAGCTGGATGCCTTGACAAGCCTCGCGCGCGCGGCTGTTGCCAACAATTATCGCAAGCCCAAAATCAACACGCACGGAACCGAGCTTAAAATCGTGGAAGGACGACATCCGGTCGTGGAAAAATTTTTGAAAAACGACGTGTTTGTGACAAACGACACCTTTCTCGATACAGATGAAAACAGAACCATGATAATCACGGGTCCCAATATGGCGGGCAAAAGCACCTTTATGCGTCAGGTTGCGCTTATTGTTCTTATGACGCATATCGGCAGCTTTGTTCCGGCAAAATCCGCTCTGATTCCCATTGTTGACAAAATTTTCACGAGAGTGGGCGCCAGCGACGATCTCACGCTCAATCAAAGCACGTTTATGGTTGAAATGGTCGAAATCGCCGCGATAATGAACGGCGCCACCTCCAAAAGTCTTATTATTCTCGACGAGGTGGGGCGGGGTACCGCTACCTTTGACGGCTTGAGCATAGCTTGGGCAATTATGGAACATATAACCGAAAAAATTCGTGCTAAAACTTTGTTTGCTACGCATTATCACGAGCTTACAGAGCTCGAGGGACGACTTGAAGGCGTAAAAAACTATAAATTTTCCGTCAAGGAGCTGCCCGACGGCATAGTATTCCTGCGCAAAATTACAAGAGGCGGCGCAAACAAAAGCTTCGGCATAGAGGTCGCGGCTTTGGCAGGCATAGACAAAGCAGTGCTCAACAGGGCTTCCGAGCTTGTTTCCCTGCTGGAAAAAAACGATATAAACTCCTTTGTTTTCAGCAAGCAGGAGGCGGACGAGGAGACAGAAAGAAAACTAGCCCGTGACAGGCAAAACAAGGCTGCGCTGAAAGCCGCGTCCGTGCTTAAGGAGCTGGATATGAACAACTTGACGCCGCTTCTCGCTTTCGATATATTAAACGACCTTTCAAAACAAATAAAGGAAACCGTATGAGCAAGATAAATATACTTTCCAGCGATATTTACAACAAAATTTCCGCAGGCGAGGTAGTTGAGAGACCGGCGTCAATCGTCAAGGAGCTTGTCGAAAACAGCCTGGACGCAGGCGCGAAAAATATCGAAATAACCGTCAAAAACGGCGGAATCGATTTTATCAACGTCGCGGACGACGGCAGCGGAATAGAAAAGGACGACATAGACATAGCTTTTCTGCCGCACACAACAAGCAAAATTGCTTTGGCTGAAGATTTGAGCGAAATAAAAACACTGGGTTTCAGAGGCGAGGCTTTGGCAAGCATCGCCGCCGTTTCCGTGATTGAAATGCTTACCAAAACGGCGGCCGACGAGACCGGCGCCAAAGTAGAGGTTCATGCCGGGCGAATAAAATACAAGGGGGATTATTCCTGCAACACGGGCACAAGCGTCAGGGTGACGGATTTGTTTCATAACGTGCCTGCCCGCAAAAAATTTTTAAAATCCGTAGGACGGGAAAGCGCGGAAATCACTTCAGTCATAGGAAAGCTTATCCTTGCAAATCCTCAAACAAAATTCAAATACATAAACAACGATAAAATTATCTTTCAGACAAACGGCAGCGGCGCCAAGGAGGCCGTGTACGCAGTTTACGGAGAAGAAGCCGTCAGACACTGCGTAAAATTCGACGATTTTTACAAAAATCTTCGCGCGTGGGGATACGTCAGCGACCTGAATTATTTCAAGCCAAACAGCTCTTATCAGACCTTTGTCGTAAACGGACGATATGTAAACAGTCCGCAGCTGTCGTCCGCGCTCAAAAATGTCTACAAAGATTATATGATGACGAAAAATTTTCCTTTTGCCGTCATTTATATAGAAATAGATCCGTCCGAAATAGATGTAAACGTACATCCCAATAAGCTTGAGGTCAAGTTTTCTGATCCCGGCGCCGTGTTTTTGTCCGTTGCCACGCCTGTCAAACAAATTCTGAACAATCTTTCGCACGACCGAGCGCGTTTGCTGCTCGAAAGAGAGGAATCGCAGCGCAAAACAAAACGCGATGCGGATTATGAGCTCAAGCACCTGGATACACACAATCCGCTGCTTTTCGTAAATCAAAAATTCGAGCCGGAGGAAGTCGACGCAAACTCATTGCTCGTATGCACCGATCCCGACATAAATATAGCTCCGCAAGAAAAAAAGAATACCGAAAAGGAGACTGAATTCCAGCCCGCATTCGAAGAATTGGTTCAAAATCTGAACAATAGAGAAAATACGCAGCAAAAAGAAGTTCACGGCGAAAACTCCGTTTTCAAGCAAAAAAACATGCTTCCGTTCAGCAAATGTTACAGAAAAGGCGTAATATTTCAATCATATCTGATGCTGGAGGATTATGAAAACGAGCTGCTTCATCTTATTGACCAGCATGCGGCTCACGAGCGTATCCTTTTCGACAAGTTTATGCTCGAATACGAAACGCGTAAGCTCGAAATTCAGGATTTGCTGACGCCGTATGTCAGGCACGTGTCCGCTACGGAATTTCAGATTCTTTCGGAGCTGCTTCCGCAGATGGAAATGATGGGGTTTTATTACGAGCCTTTCGGAAGCAACACTATCAAATTAACAGCGATTCCGCTTTTGTTCACCAATTTAAGCCATAAGGACTTTTTCGACGCGGTTCTGGAAAATTGCGGAGAGGGGTTTGACGCAAAGTCTTTGACCAAAGATATTCTCGCACAAAAAGCATGCAAAGCGGCAATAAAAGCCGGTCAAAGCATGAGCGTTTACGACGTGGATTATCTTCTGAAAAAGCTGGACGAAAATATATTTCTAAAATGTCCGCACGGCAGACCACTTGTAGCGACCTACAAAAAAACTGATTTTGACAAGCTATTTAAACGCATAGTTTGACCGAATTTAATGTATTGGAGAATACTATGCGTAAAATATTAGGTATTTTGGGTCCCACGTGCGTGGGAAAATCTCAGGTAGGCATGATGCTTGCCGAAAAACTCGGCGTTGATTTAATCTCCGCAGACTCGGCACAAATTTATATCGGTATGGATATCGGCACTGCGAAACCCGACAAGGAGGAGCAAAAACGAGTCAGACATCGATTGATAGACATTGTACAGCCCGACGACGAAAGCTTCAACGCTTATCTTTACGCCGAAGCAGCCAAAGCGGCAATGGATGAAAATCCCGAAATGCAGCCGTTGCTTGTCGGCGGGACGGGGCTGTATTTCGAAACGCTGATTTACGGATTGGATTTTCCGGTAAACGAAGAAACCTTTTCCGTAAGAAATGAGCTTAAGCAATTTTTGACGCAAAACGGAGAAGACGCACTTTACGAAATGCTTTTGAATGCCGATCCCGAAAGCGCGAAAAGCATACACAAACACAATGTCAAGGGAGTTATGCGCGCTTTGGAAATTTACAGAACCGGAGGCCGGAAAAAATCTCAAGCATCGTCTGCGGATAGAAAACCCAAAATGGATTTCAAATTTTACATCATCAACGAACAACGGGAAAAGCTGTACGACTCGATAAACCGCCGCGTCGACACAATGGTGGACAAGGGGCTGTTTGAGGAAGTGGAAAATTTGCTTAATCGTTTTCCCGCCGACTGCAGAGGATTTTCGGCTATAGGCTACAAGGAAATTGTAGATTATTTTTCCGGGAGCTGTTCAAAAGACGACGCCATAAGTCTGATAAAACAGCATACACGAAACTACGCGAAAAGACAGCTCACTTTTTTCAAAAGACTTCCCGCAGTGTGGCTTGAAAAATGCGAAACGGAAAAAATGTGCGATATGATTTCAGAGGATTTTTATGACAGGCAAAATTTACTATAACCGCGCGGAAAAAATAGTTATTCAAGCGGAACAGTCTCTTTCGGAAAAATTTTCCGCAATCGACGATACGGCTCTCCGCAATCAACAAAAAGTCTTGAACGCTTTTATCGACAACCGCATTTCCGCCCGACATTTTGCGGGAACAAACGGTTATGGCTACGATGATGTCGGGCGCGACGCACTCAATAAGGTGTTCGCACAGGCGCTGGACGCCGAAAGCGCGCTTGTAAGCCCGCTTATTGTGTCCGGCACGCACGCGTTGACATTGGCATTGTTCGGTATTTTGCGTCCCAGCGACACGCTGCTCTCCGTTACCGGAAGCGTTTATGACACGCTCAACGACGTAATAATCGGAAACAACAACGGCTCTCTCAAGGATTTCGGAGTAAATTTTCATCTAATCGAGCTTTCCGACGGAAAGATAAACCTGCCCGAGGTCTGCCGATATCTCGAAAAAAATCAACCTAAGCTGATTTATTTCCAACGGTCTCGAGGCTATGCCTGGCGTGACGCTTTGACTATCGAAGATTTCAAGGAGGCAATAAGCTTGATTCGTAAAGCATCGCCTCGTTCTGTGATTATGGCGGACAACTGCTACGGAGAATTTGTAGAGGAAACGGAGCCGACAGCCTGCGGAGTCGACATTATCGCCGGCTCATTGATAAAAAATGCCGGAGGAGGTCTGGCGCCTACCGGAGGATATATTGCGGGACGAAAGGACCTGGTCGAGCTTGCCGCAAAAAGACTTACGACGCCGTCAACGGGGAACGAGGTGGGTTCATACGAGGGCGGTTACAGAAATTTTTTTCAAGGCATTTTTCTGGCGCCGCACACAGTCGCGCAAGCCTTGAAAGGGGCTTTGCTTTTGGCAAAATGTATGTCTCTCATGGGTTTTGAAACGCTGCCGGCTCCCCGAAGCAGGCTCGGCGATATTATATGCTCCGTCAAATTTAACGACAAGCAAAAGCTGATAGATTTTTGCAGGCTGATTCAGGCAAACTCACCTATAGACGGTTATGTTTCACCCGAGCCTTGGGCTATGCCGGGCTACGAAGACCAGGTAATTATGGCGGCGGGCTGTTTTGTTCAGGGAGCATCCATTGAATTAAGCTGCGACGCACCGATAAAGCCGCCGTATACGGCTTATCTTCAAGGGGGATTGACATACGAGCATATAAAAATCGTGGCGCAGAAAGCAGTAGAGCATTTTCTCTCATTAAACCAAAAGACCGCGTAACGCGCGGTCTTTTTAATTAATTTAATTGAATTTATTTGTTTTTATCGCTGTCGGTAATACTTATTTCCGCAGCGGCTTTTCGCCTGATATCGTCGGTTATCGCAGCGTAATGCTTTTTTGTCGTGTTCACATCCTTATGTCCCAACACATCCGCCACGACGTATATATCTCCCGTATTTCGATATAATTGAGTGCCAAACGTGCTTCTGAGCTTGTGCGGAGTGATTTTTTTCAAAGGAGCGGCGACTCCGCTGTATTTCTTTACTATATTTTGTACCGCTCTCGTGGTTATTCTCGTATTTTGCAGCGACAAAAACAATGCCTTGTCGTCCGGAGCGGCAGCCTTGTTAGACAATCTTTGCTCGTAATAATCTCTCAAAAAGCCGCCTACCTCTTCATTGAAATAGAGGATAACGCGATTTCCTCCTTTTCTGGTTACGACAAAACTGTTGTTTGCAAAATCAACGTCATCGATATTCAAGCCTACCAACTCGCTGTTTCGGATTCCCGTGCCGAGAAATAAAGCGATGATAGCGGAGTCGCGGATTTTTGTATGCTTGTGAAAGGATTCCTGACGACCGCCAAGCCCGCCGCCCGTTTCCGCAGCGCAAAGCAACGCGGGAATTTCGTCTTTTTCAAGGCGAATTATTTCCTTGTCGTGGATTTTCGGCGTATCAACACGCTCTGCCATATTGCAGGATAAGCTTCCCTTTTTAAAAAAATATTTGTAAAGATGTCTCACCGCAGAAAGCTTTCTTGCCTTTCCGTTTTCGGAATTTTTTACCTGACGGCCGTCGTCGGTGTAGTAGCACGTCAAATAATTCAAATAAAATTCAAGGTCGAAAGAGGAGATATTTTCCAAATCGCTTACAATCAAGTCTTTTATGCGGCGCCCTGAAAATTTTTTTATCTCCGAAACGAGAAATCTGAAAAAAACCTTTAAATCATAAGCATAATTCAAGCGCGTCAACGGCGAAGTCCTGCTCTGAATTCCGATAAAAAACTCTCTGCAGAAATCAGGCAAATCATTTTCCAGCAAAATATTTATTTTTTCGCCGCAGTCGTATTCTCTGTCCGCAAAATAATCCGAATTGTTTTTTCTCATAATTTCTTCCGCATCCGGTGAATACAATTATACAGCAAAAAACAAAATAAAGCAATTTTCAGTGAGTGATAGTGGAAATTTTCCTAAAAAACAAACAAATATATTTCTTCGCAAAATACTGATTTTGCGAAGAAATGCATGCAAAAAAGCATAGTTATAATTCATTTTT
>ERZ1673701.222-NODE-222-length-73140-cov-14.528467_pt1 | contig 73140 bp, 65 predicted proteins | sample MGYA00580231_ERZ1673701 | MGnify/ENA primary metagenome ERZ1673701 (study PRJEB41218, sample SAMN15661798) | gut metagenome | host: Homo sapiens | place: Canada: London | collected 2015-08-20/2019-03-30 | study: EMG produced TPA metagenomics assembly of...
GTCATCACCATGTTCGGGTCTATGCTTCTGACCAATGATACCGCCTTGCTGACCTTTCTGCCGCTTGGCTGGTTTGTGCTTTCCTCTACCGGTCAGGAAAAGCACACGGCGCTTCTGTTCATTCTGCAAAACTGTGCCGCTAACCTCTGTGGGATGATCACGCCCTTCGGCAATCCGCAGAATCTCTATCTTTTCAGCTATTACGGTCTTTCTACGAAGACGTTCTTTTCGATAATGCTGCCGCCATTCATCCTGTCTACTGTTCTCATTCTCCTGTGCTGCTTGGCGTTTCCCAAGGACCAGCTTTGTGTGCCGGAAGCACAGGCCGTGGTAGACTCCCGTCAAGCTGCCATCTATGGTGGACTATTCTGTTTAGCCGTTGCCATGGTGCTGCGACTGGTACCCTACATTCTTGGCTTGGCTGTCATCGTTCTGGCGCTCTGGCTGTTGGACCGACATGCGCTGAAAACTGTAGATTGGGGATTGCTGGCCACTTTCGCCGCTTTTTTCACTTTTTCCGGCAACCTTGCCCGGATGGAAGCTGTTCGGGTACTGTTCGCCCGCCTTTTGTCTCACGGAACCATTCTGATTTCTGCGCTTACCTGCCAGATCATCAGCAATGTCCCTGCCGCCATTTTGCTCAGCCGCTTCACGCAGGATGCCCGCGGGCTTCTAGTTGGCGTCAATGTGGGCGGCGCAGGAACGCTGGTGGCTTCTCTGGCAAGCCTTATTACGTTTCGGGAATATACGCGCCGCGTTCCCAATGGCGGGAAGCGTTTTCTTTTCCTTTTTTCTGGGATCAGCTTTGCATTCCTGGCAATTCTTCTGGCTGCCATGTCCGTTGTGATGGGATAAGCCGTTTCCAACAGAATTGCGTTTTGTTCTGGAATTTTTCAGAGGTGATAGTTACCGCGGAATGCTTTATGGCTTATCACTGTCGCAATCCATATCTATACTCGGGATCGTAGTTGGGTCGGTCATTGTTTCGGCAAGCAGGAGATATACAAATTCTGCCGATTATAACTGACGAACACATAAGGGACAGGCTCGTGCCTGTCCCTTGTTGTATATCTTATTCCGACTCCATTATGCAAAAGCTGCCTTAAACAAATTTGCATAAAAATTTTCGCGTGCGGTATTCTGAGCATTTCCGTTATTCATCAGAAGGATGCAGACGGCAGTTTAGGAAAGGGCTGCGGGCGTCTGCCTCCGGCTCGCGCGGATCGCCATGCCGGCCGCAAAGCCGATGACCGCGGGCAGCAGCCAGCCAAGGTTTTTGTCGAACAGGGGAAGATGCGCGGCGGCGAAGGCAATGGGCGCGTCCAGATGGAGCGCGGCCTGCACCGGCGCGGGCAGCGTTTTCATGCAGTCGAAAATGGCGGCGGCCCATGTGCCGATCATGGTCGCGATGTAAACGGTGCGGTCATGCGCGAAGAATTTGCCGAGGAAGGCGAGAAGAATGAGCGCGATCGCCGGGGGATAGATGAGCATGAGCATGGGAATGGAGTATTCAATGATGGCGCTCAGCCCGATGTTCGACACGGCAAAGGAAAACACCGTGAAGAGGATCGCCCAGCTGCGGTAGGAGATCTTCCCGTTCGTCATCTTGGAAAAGGTCTCCGCGCAGGCGGTGACCAGACCGATGGAGGTCTTGAGGCAGGCAAAGGTGATGGTGAAGGCAAGAATAAACAGTCCCACGCCGCCGAGGTAATGTCCGGCGATCTGCGTGAGGGCGATGCCGCCGTTTTCAGACAGCTCGAAGAGCCCTCTTGACTGCGCGCCGACCACGATGGACACCACATAGATCAGCGCCATCAGCGCGCCGGTGAGGAGACCGGAGGAGAGCACGTCCTCGGCGATGGTGTCGTCATTGTCCACACCCATGCGGCGGATGACGTCGATGACCACGATGCCGAAGGCGAGGCCGGCAATGGCGTCCATCGTGCCGTAGCCCTCAATGAGCGCAGGGAAGAACGCGTCACTCCGATAGGCCTCCACAGGCTCGACCGCGGAGACCGCCGCGCCGGGCGCGAGCAGCGCCGCGAGCATCAGCACGGCAAAGAAGAACAGGAAGAGCGGGTTGATGATCTTGCCGATCCAGACGGTGATCTTACCGGGACGCAGAGAGAAGAAGAGCACGAAGGCGAAGAACACCGCCGAAAAGAGGAGCAGATACAGCCGCTCCGGCGAATCCGCGCCCAGCAGGGGCGTGATACCGGTCGTGAAGGAAACGGTGGCGCATCTCGGGATGGCTAAGAGCGGGCCGATGGTCAGGTAGAGCAGGCAGGTAAAGAAAATGCCGTAGCCCTTGCCGACCTTACCGGAGAGCGTCTGAAGTCCGTCGGAGTGCGTGATGCCGATGGCGGCGACGCCGAGGATGGGGATGCCGACCGCCGTGATGATAAAGCCGATGATCGCCGGCAAGGCATTCTGCCCCGCCATTTGGCCGAGATGGACGGGGAAGATCAGGTTTCCGGCCCCGAAGAACATTCCGAACAGTGTTCCGGCAACAAGAATTTTCTGCCGGAGCGTTAATTTTTTGGTCGTCATGGAAAATCAACTCCTTTGTGCCGAGAATCTTACACCCTGCACTTGAAAAAGAGAAACGACCGGTTATAATAGTTATATTACAAATTGAAATACCCTGATGGACAGGAGGCGGCAGACCCGTGGACAGCAAGAAGCTTGAAATATTGATGACGGCAGTCAACCTCGGCAGCTTTTCCAAAGCGTCGGAGGTGGTGGGCTACACCCAGTCGGGACTGACGCACCTGATCAACGGGCTGGAGCGCGAGATCGGCATGACGCTCATCCGGCGCGACCACAGCGGCATCGCGCTGACCGAGGACGGAGAAGCGCTGCTGCCCGCCATACGGGAATATCTCAGCGCGACGGCAAGGCTGGAGAATCAGATCGAGGCCATCACGAAAAAGCGGACGGCGACGATCCGCATTGCCGCGTACGCAAGCGTCGCGATGCACTGGATGCCGGAGATCCTTTACCGCTTCCGACGGGTGTGCCCGGATACGGATGTCGACCTGCGCATGGTGGACCATGAGCTTGAGCCGTTCGAGCTGCTGGAGGCGGGGCGCACCGACGTCATCTTTGCCGCACGGCAGAGCCGCGTCAACTGCGATTGGACGCCGCTGTATTACGACGCGATGTATGCCATCCTGCCGGAGGATTATCCGGTCGGCGGGAGAGAGAGCTTTCCCATCGAGGAATTCGACGGGAAGGAGTTCCTGATGCCCTACGGGCGGTTCGACATTGATGTGAATGCTGCGCTCAGCCCGAAAAAGGTGAGGCCGAAGGTCCGCCCCTGCCATGTGGACGATGAAACGGTGATCCGCATGGTCAGCAAGGGGCTCGGCATCACCATGATGACGGAGATCATGATGCGTGGGAGAACGCAGGGCGTGCGGACGCTGCCGGTCAGCCCGAAGGCGGGACGCGAGCTGGGGATGGGAATGCACCTGAGCCGGAATACGCCGGAGGAGATATTGCGCCTGCGCGCGTGTGTGCTCGACTTTACCGGCGGCTTATCGTAGATTTTACAGAAAAGATATAGAAATCCATTCCTTTCAATGATATAACAGGAAAACATACCAAACAGAAAGAAGAAACGAAGGAGAAATCTACATGGGCACTTCGATCAATTTCAACGAGAAAAAGGGCTTCATCTGCGATATGGATGGCGTCATCTACCACGGCAACCGCATCCTGCCGGGCGTGGCGGAGTTCATCCAATGGCTGCACGAGGAGAACAAGGAATATCTCTTTCTCACGAACAACAGCGGCTACACGCCGCGCGAGCTGAACCAGAAGCTCGCGCGCATGGGCCTCGATGTGCCGGAGGAGCACTTTTATACGAGCGCGCTCGCCACGGCGGCCTTCCTGCGGGAGCAGGCACCCGGCTGCTCGGTGTTTGCCATCGGCGAGGCGGGACTGCTCAACGCCCTCTACGACGCAGGCATCACGATGAACGATGTGAACCCCGATTATGTGGTCGTGGGCGAGGGGCGCAGCTATTCGCTCGACACGCTCACAAAGGCGACGAACCTTGTGATGCAGGGCGCGAAGCTCATCGGCGCGAATTCCGACGTGTCCGGCCCCATCGAAAACGGCATCGCGCCCGCCTGCCGCGCACTCATCGCGCCTATTGAGATGGCAACGGGCAAGCAGGCGTATTTCTGCGGCAAGCCGAATCCGCTGATGATGCGAACGGGACTGAAAATGCTGAACTGCCACTCCGCCGAGGCGGTGATGGTCGGCGACCGCATGGATACCGACGTTATTTCCGGCATGGAAAGCGGTATGTCCACGGTGCTGGTGCTCTCCGGCGTCTCGACGCGCGAGTCGCTCCGCACCTACGCCTACCGCCCGAGCATCGTGCTCGACGGCGTGGGCGACATCGCAGCCATGGCCCGCGCGGAGAAGAAATGAAAGCGCGAGCCCCACAGATGGTCATAAAGCCGGACTACCGGCAGTTTCGCCTGCGTAAGCTCAACACGCCGGAATTTTCGCACATCAAGCTGCTGCTCTTTTGGCCGGTTTTCGGGCTGGTGTTTCTGGCGCTGGAGCGCTTCCGCCCCCATGCGGCCTATCATGTGATGCACTGCGCTCTGGACGATGCGATCCCGTTCAGCGAATGGGCGCTGATCCCGTATCTTCTCTGGTTCGTCTATCTGATCGGCGCGCTGGCGTATACCTTTTTTCAGGATGTGCCCGCCTTCCGGCGGATGATGCGGTTCGTCATCGTCACCTATACGGCCGCGACCGTCATCTATTTCATCTACCCGACGCAGCAGCTGCTGCGGCCCGAGGCGTTTGCACATGACAATGCGCTCACGCGGGCGGTCGCGTGGTTTTATACCTTTGATACGAACACGAACGTCTGCCCGTCGCTCCACGTCATTGGCTCCGCCGCGGCGCTGTTCGCGCTGCGGGACGGCCCGCGGTTCCGGAAACGGGCGTGGTGGCAGGCGGCGTCTGTTATTTTGGCGCTGTGCATCAGCCTTTCCACGGTTTTCATGAAGCAGCACTCGATCCTCGATGTGCTGTGCGCGCTTCCGGTGTGCGCGCTGGGATGGTGGCTGTGCTACGGACGGCCGGGGCGGCACGGCTGAGATCACAGGAGAGGGGGACCCGTCATGGGAGACAATTATTTTTTGCTGACGAATCTGCTCTCGGAGGATGAGCGCAAGGTGATCACCGGTATTGCCGCGCACATCGAACGGGGCGAGAAGCGCGTGGGCATCCAGCAGATCGCAAATGAAAACTTTCTGTCCACGACCAGCATCGTCAAAATGTGCAAGCGGCTGGGCTTTGACGGCTACAGCGAGCTCTATTACCACCTCAGCCGCCAGCTTGCCTCTTCGGGGGACCGAAAGGCGGAAAACCTCAAGAGCCTGATCGACAATTACGACGATGCGCTGGTCGAGCGCTTCTGCGCGCTGCTCCGGGAGCGCCGCAGCGGAAAGATGTTCACGACCGGCGAGGGCTTTTCCAACATTGTGGGGACCTATATCACGCAGCGCCTGTCGATCTGCGGCTTTATGGCGTTCAACAATGTGCATTTTTACGATTATATGCTCTTTCAGGAGGCGCACCGCGGCGCGGTGAATGACGAGGCGGCGGTCATGTTCGCCGTCAGCCAGAGCGGCGAGACGGAGCCGGTCCTCAACGACGTGCGCCACGCAAAGCAGCACGGACATAAGATCGTAGCCTTTACCCGGCGCGGCGACTCCAAGCTCGCGCAGCTTTCCGACCTTGTATTCGTGCTCGACGGGACAAAGCAGACGCTCGCCGGCAGCCTGCCGAATCCCTTCTTCGGGCACGTCATTCTGGTGTTCGAGGATCTGATGGCGCGCTATTTTGAGCAAAAGGAGAGCGTCTAATCGGTACTTTTTTTACTCAACCGGAAAAATTTTTCCTCCGCGGCTGTGCTATACTCAAAATGCGGTGCGGCGGAAAACGCCGTTTTCCGCGATCATCGGCTCCGACGGGGCATCCGGCGGAGAAACGCAAACGATACATTATGGAGGAAAGCACAATGAAAAGAAGTCTTGCACTTTTGCTCACGCTGGTCATGAGCCTCGGCCTGCTGGCCGGCTGCGGCAGCAAGGACACCACCGCTGACGAACCCCAGCAGGACGGCGAGAGCGGCGCGAAGCAGATCGAAACGCTGAAGGTGGCGTTCGTTCCGTCCCGCGAGCCGCAGGAGATCATCACCGCGACCGAGCCCCTCAAGCAGCTGCTCAAGGACGAGCTTGCCAAGGAGGGCTATGAGGTCGGCGAGGTCGAGATCACCGTCGGCACCACCTACGAAGCCGTCGGCGAGGGTCTTGAGGCCGGTACCATCGACGTCGGTCTGATCCCGGGCGGCACCTATGTTCTCTATGACGACGGCGCCGAGGTCATCCTGACCGCGACCCGCAACGGTCTGAGCAAGGATTCCGACAACGCCAAGGACTGGAACGACGGTCAGCCCACCGAAGCGTCCGAGAAGCAGGCGGTCTCCTACCGCGCGCTCATCATCGCCGGTCCCTCCGATAAGGGTCAGGAGCTGGCTGCCAAGGTCAACGGCGGCGAGGAGCTGACCTGGGAGGACCTTGACAGCGCCAACTGGAGCATCATGGGAACCTCCTCTCCCGCGGGCTACATCTATCCCGCCCTGTGGCTGCAGGATCACTACGGCAAGGGCATCTCTGACCTGAGCAGTGCCGTGCAGTCCGATTCCTACGCCAGCGCCTTCGCGCGTCTTGCCTCCGGTCAGGTCGACGTGCTCGTGACCTATGCCGACGCCCGCCGTGATTATGCCGAGCGCTGGAACACCGAGTTCAACCGTGAGGCCTCCATCTGGGAGGAGACCAACGTCATCGGCGTCACCGCCCCCATCTACAACGACACCATCTCCGTGAGCAAGAACTCCGAGATCATGGACGACGCGCTGATCGCCGCCCTGCAGAACGCCTTCATCAACATCGGCAACACCGACGAGGGCAAGCAGGTCATCGCCATCTACAGCCACAACGGCTACCAGAAGGCGCAGTCCTCCGACTATGACAACGAGCGCGCCGCGCAGAAGCTCATCCAGGAGCTGACCGCCGCGAACTAAGCCAGAACTTTCCCAAACGCGGGGAGGATACGCACAGGCAAGAACCTTCCGCTGTGCCGTCCTCCCCGCGCTTCATATCAGGAAGAAGAGGAGACCGTATGATCGTATTTGACCATGTATCCAAGGTATATCCCAACGGCACCGTGGGCCTTGACGATGTGAACCTGACCATTCGGGACGGCGAATTTGTCGCCATCATCGGCCGCTCCGGCGCCGGCAAGTCCACGCTGCTGCGGGCGGTGAACCGTATGCACCGGATCACCTCCGGCACGCTGACGGTGAACGGCACGGATGTGAGCACCCTGTCCGGCAAGGCGCTGCGGCAGTTCCGCCGGGGCATCGGCATGGTGTTCCAATCGTTCAATCTGGTCACGCGCACGACTGTGATCAAGAATGTGCTCTCCGCCTGCGTGCCGGATATGCCCTTCTGGCGCGTGCTGCTGGGCGCGTTCCGCAAAGAGGACAAGCTCAAGGCGCTCGAGTCGCTGGACAAGGTGGGCATTCTCGATAAGGCGTATATGCGCGCCGACCAGCTCTCCGGCGGCCAGCAGCAGCGCGTGGCGCTGGCGCGGACGCTGACCCAGAGCCCCCACATCATTCTGGCGGACGAGCCGGTCGCCGCCCTCGACCCTGTGACCGCCAAGCAGGTGATGCAGGACTTCGTTCACATCAATCAGGAGATGGGCATTTCCATCCTGCTGAACATCCACCATGTGGAGCTGGCGCTGGAATACGCCGACCGAATCATCGGCATCCGCGCCGGAAAGATCGTCTACGACGGACCCTCCGCAAGGGTCGATCAGGCGGTGCTCGATTCCATCTACGGGGAGCAGGCCGGCGCGGAGGAGTGCGTATGAGCCTCTACGACCGCATCTTCAAGCCTCACGTCTATACGCTGGCGGACGGTACGGCGGTGGAGGAAAAGCGCAGCCGCGCGCCGCTGATCCTGCTTGTGCTGATCGCGCTGACCGTCCTTTCCGTCCGCATCACGGGCTTTGACCTTGCTGTGCTGGTGAAAAAGGGCAGCAAGTTCTTCGACATCCTCAAGGCGATGTTCCCGCCGAACACCGCCTACCTCGGCAAGATCTGGCAGCCGCTGTGGGACACCATCAAAATGTCCATCCTCGGCTCGTTCATCGGCGCGGTGCTGGCGGTCCCATTTGCCGTCGCCGCAGCCAGCAACATCGTGACGAACCGCGTTGTGGTGTTTCTTGTGCGCCTGTTTTTGAGTCTGGTGCGCACCCTGCCGACGCTGGTGTGCGCCCTGATCGCCACCTACATTTTCGGTCTCGGCACCATGGCGGGCACCTGTGCCATCGCCGTTTTCACCTTTGCCTATGTGGGCAAGCAGCTCTTTGAGATCATCGAAACGGTGGATATGGGACCCTACGAGGCGATGGAGGCGTTGGGCGCTACGCGCCTGCGCGCCTTTACCACCGCCGTCTTTCCGCAGGTGCTGCCGACCTATCTGTCCGTGTCCCTGTTCTGTCTGGAGGGCAACGTGCGCTACGCCTCTATCCTCGGCTATGTGGGCGCGGGCGGACTGGGCCTCATTATGAATGAAAAGATCGGCTGGCGCGAATACGACAGCCTTGGCATGATCCTGATCGTCCTTTTTGTCACCGTCATGGTCATCGAGGGCATCAGCCACGCGCTGCGCAAGCGCCTGACGTGAGGAGGAACGGCTATGAACGAACGAATCAAAAAAGCCTATGCCTCCGCACCGAAGACGTGGGTGTGGCAGCTGCTGGCGGCGTTCATCGTCGCCTGCCTTCTGGCGTGGTCCGGCACGGCGGTGAGGGTCAGCAGCTCCACCGGCAACGGGCTGGAGGTGGCGGGGAACATCCTCTCCGGCATCTTCCATCCCTCGGCGAAGCTCCTCCTTACGCTCGGCACAGACGGCGTGCCCTACCTGCTGCTGGAGACCTTCTGCATCGCCTTCCTCGGCACGATCGTGGGCGCGGTGATCTCGCTGCCCCTGTCGTTCCTGTCGGCGAGCAATCTGGTGCCGCGGGGCGTGGCACTGGTCGGCCGCGTGCTCATCGCCGCCATCCGCACCATCCCCGCCTTCGTCTACGGACTGATGTTCATTCGCGTCACCGGCCCCGGACCGTTCGCGGGACTGCTGACCATGTCCCTCTGCTCGATTGGCATGGTGTCGAAAATGTTCATCGAGAGCATCGAGGACCTTGACAAGCGGATCCTGGAGTCGCTGGACGCCGCGGGCTGCACGACCTTCCAGAAGATCCGTTATGGCATCCTGCCCCAGCTGACGGCGGACTTCACCTCCACGATCATCTACCGCTTCGACATGAACCTGCGCGACGCGACCGTGCTCGGCCTTGTGGGCGCGGGCGGCATCGGCGCGCCGCTGATCTTCGCCATGAGCTCGTACCGCTGGAACGAGGTCGGCGCGATCCTGCTGGGGCTGATCGTATTGGTGCTCATCATCGAGTGGATCTCGGCGAAGATCCGCGTGAAGCTGGCACGGGGGTAAGCGATGGACGAGAAAAAGCTGACGATCTATTTTACCTCCGACCTGCACGGCTACATTTATCCGACCGATTACCGCGGACAGGGGGAAAAGGAGCTGGGGCTGTTCAAGTGCGCCAGCCGCTTCCGCAAGGACGGTAATACCCTCGTCATCGACGGCGGCGACATCCTGCAGGGCTCGCCGCTGGGGGTATTCTGCCACGATGCCATCGGCAGCGCCGCGCGCTTCGCCGAGATGATGAACCGCTGCGGCTATGACTATGTGACGCTGGGCAACCATGACTTCAACTACGGGATGCCGTACCTTGACAGCTACCTCAACGTGCTGAAAGCGCGCTGCGTGTGCGAAAACGTCCGCTGGGACGAGGCGGGGGTGCGCTTTCCCGCGCGCATCCACACGCTGGAAAACGGGCTGCGGGTCGGCATCATCGGCATCGTGACCGACTATGTGAACATCTGGGAAAAGCCGGAGCACCTCGCCGGCATTGCGATCACCGACCCGATCCCCGCCGTGGCCGCCGCGCTGGAAAGGCTGCGCGATCAGGTCGACCTGACGGTCGGCATTTACCACGGCGGCTTTGAGCGCGACCTCGCTACGGGGCGCGTGCTCTCCGCGACCCGCGAAAACGTCGCCTACCGCATCTGTCAGGAGCTGGATCTCGACATCCTGCTGACCGGACACCAGCATATGTCCGTGCCCGGGCAGCTGGTGAGCGGCACCTTCGTGGTGCAGCCATCCGACAAGGGACAGGAGTTCCTGCGGGTAGAGGCCGCCGTGTCCGGCAGCGGGAAGCGCTTTTCCAGCGAAACGGTCCCCGCCCACGGCGAATGCCGGGCGGACTGGCTCGCGGAGTTCGCCGATATGGAGCGCGGCGCACAGGCTTGGCTCGACCAGGTGGTGGGACATCTGGAGACGCCGATGCTGCCGGATACGCCGCTGCGGATGGCGGCCGAGGGCAGCGCCCTCGCCGACCTCTTCAACACCGTGCAGCTCGCCGCGAGCGGCGCGCAGCTCTCGGTCACGAGCCTTGCCAACGACGCGGCGGGTCTGCCGCAGACCGTGCGCCGCAGGGACATTCTCAACGCCTACCCCTACACCAACACGCTGACGGTGCTGGAGATCACCGGCGCCGTCCTGCGCAGGGCGATGGAGCGCAGCGCGGAATATTTCACCCGAAACGCCGACGGCTCGCTGCGGGTGTCGGACTGCTTCCTGGAGCCCAAGGTGGAGCATTATAATTACGATTACTACGCCGGCGTGACCTATGCCTACGACATTGCAAGGCCCGTGGGCGAGCGAGTGGTCGAGCTGACATTCAACGGAACGCCCGTGAAGGACACGGACGTGTTCACCGCCTGCCTGAGCAGCTACCGCGCCAGCGGCACGGGCGGGTACGACGGCTATGTCGGCTGCCCGATCGTGCGCGAGATCGGCACGGAGATGTCCGACCTGCTGCTGGACTACTTCAAGCGATACGGCGGAGAGCTCCCGCTTGCGCGGGGAGAGTTCAGGGTATTCTGACAAAAACAGCAGACTGTTTTTTGAAGCTTAAAAGCTTCGGCAAGAGAAAAAACCTCCTATTGCGCTGGTAAAGGCTTGGCGGCCGCATTACCAGAGTAATAGGAGGTTTTATGCAGTTTAAGGCGTACAGCACATTGCGTTCGCGTGGAGTGCCGCAGAATTGGGAAATGAAGTATCTGGCTTACGGCTGGGGATGAGGACGCTTTTTTGCGGTCAGAGCATCAACACGGATCGCAATTACTGCGACTTTATCCGCCATTTCAGCGGTGAATACGTCGTTGCGGCCGGCCATATGAAGCATCAGAGCAGACAGACCCTTGCACTTTTCGTCGCCCTCGAGGATTTCCGCCTTGCCCTCGCCGAGAACAGAGGCGTAATAATAGCTGTGCGTGCAGGCGGTTTCGCCGTGCTGCAGGGCATTCTGACAATCCATTTCAAAGGCAACGCTGGCATTCTTGCGGATCACGTCAAGCTTCTTGCCTTCCTTTGCGCTGTGGCAATAGAAAGTGAAAGCGCCGTTTCCACCGCATAGAGGAACACGGGGTCCGCCGCGCCGGTGATGTCTGCGGTGGTCGTGCCGGTGTAGCCCTTCTCCAGAAATTGCGCTACGGCGGCGCGCAGCACCCGCTGCTGCGTCACAAGGCCGTTGGCCTGTTTCCCTCGCAATGACAAATGTTCACGCTCCTTTCAAATTGGACTTGCGATCATGATTTCGTTTTAACAGAAAAAGAGCGTTCCCGCAAGAGAAAGCTGCCCGCCCGAATTTTTCGGGAAAATGCGCAAAGTCCGGCGGCGCTTTTCGGTGAGTATGCAGAGAAGGCGGCGCGCATGATGCCGACCCGCGATTTGCTCTTGCTTTTTGGGTAAAATTTCTTTATGATAGGACAGGCGGCGGGGAAAACGCCCTGCCGCGAAAAAGAATAGCGATCAAGGCCGTCTGCCGGAGAAAAACCGGAACGGGGGAATGGGGTGAAAAGCCCCGCGAGCGGGTCACTGTGAAGCTCCCACGAGGAGATGAGTCAGAATGCCCGGACGGCCTTGGACGCTCCTGCCCACACCGGGAGCCGTGAGACACCAAGGGGTCTTTGCGCCCTTTTCTACGTCTGTACGGCCCGTGAGCGCGGGCGGGTACAGACGTTTTTTTCATGCAAAAGGAGGACGAGAGAATGAAAAAACGACTTTTATCGCTGGCTCTGGCCTTTGTGCTGGCTTTTTCCCTGCTGCCGACCGCGGCATGGGCGGCGGAGACAGACGTAAGCGCACTGCCGGAATTTTCTAAGGGGGCAGACACGAGCACAATCCAAAAGTTTAAGATCAGTTCTGCCGATAGCTTGAAAGCGTTAGCAACGGCGGTGAAGGACAATGATGGTAAAGGCGCTTATAATCTGAAAGGGCTTACTTTCTATCTGGCAAACGATATTGAGCTATCTGGTAAATGGACACCTATCAGTGATGTTGCTTATCCTGCTGATGCTTTTGCCGGAACGTTTGACGGAAACGGGCATACGATTAGTGGACTGAACGGGTCTAACGGACTGTTTGGATTTGTGAATGGTGCAACGATTAAGAATCTGAAGGTAGAGGGCACGATCTCTGGTCCCACCACTGGTATCGGCGGTATTGTTGGAAAGACGCAGGGTAAGGTAACGATTACAAACTGCTCTTTCACGGGAAGTGTGTCCGCTACTAATTCGGGCTCGAGCAATGCGGCTGGCGGTATCGTTGGACGGGTGAATGCTGGCACGTTGAAGGTAGAAAATTGTGCAAACCATGCGACGGTTACAGCTGAAAAAGCTTCTGCTGCCGGTATTATTGGTTATGGCGGTAGCAATAAGGTTACGATCACGAATTGCTATAACGATGGTGCGATCAGCGGACAATGGTATCCATCCGGTATCTGTGCGCAAAATACAAATAATAAGAGCACGATTCAGGAATGCTTTAATAGTGGGAGCATCAGCAATACGAATGGCGGCACATATCACGCCGGTATTTCTGCGAATTTTAAGAGAAGTGCAACAGACTGCTATCGTACAAAGCCGAGTTCTGAAAACTTTGGCAATAATAAAAATGGCGCTTCTACACTTTTAGAAAATAGCGATGCGGTCAAAAACAAGCTTACAGGCATTGGCTTTTTGGTAAGCGATGATGGCAAGGTTTCTCTGCCGTGGGAGGCCGGCGGTACTCCGGCAGAAAAGAACCCGCGCATCGTTATCTCCGGTGGCAGTACGCTCCAAATGACCAACAGTGGTGAACAGCCCCATACCACGCTGACGGTTGCGTACAAGGACATGGAGGACAGCACGCCCACTGTCACTTGGAGCACGAGCAATGACTGTGTCACACTGACCGCGCCTGCTAACGCGAGCGCGGCGGACAATATCCGAATTGCGCAGGCAAATGAGCCGGGGACGGTAACGATCACGGCGACGGTAACCTATAATGGAGAGTCCTATTCTGATAGCGTTGTTATTACGGTGATCCCTCATATCACTTATGTTGATATCATCAACCCGACAAGCAGTGTTATCGCCCCGGGACAGACGGTAGAAGCACAGGTATCCGTAGGCGGCAAGCCGTATCTGGCCAGCTATCCGGAGTTGAAGTATCAGTGGTGGCGTTACGATACAAGCACGTTGTCAGCAGAAAAAATCACTAATGCAACGGAGAAAAGCTATACCATTCCGGAGGACTACACATATAATCGTATTCAGGTAGAGGTCACCTGTAATGGCGTAACTGTAAGTGCGCACGATCAGCACAAAACTGCCGATGTGCTGTCCGGCGACGACGCTCTTTTGGCGCTCGATAAGGCCGCGCTGACGCTGGAAAAGCTCGGCGTGTCCTCGACCACCATCACAGCCGAGACCATGCTGACGCTGCCGGACAAGGGTGGGAACGGCTCGACGATCACTTGGGGGAGCAGCGATTCGTCTGTGATCGACCCGATGACGGGCAAGGTGACTCTGCCCGCCGAGGGCGAGCGGAAAGTTACCTTAACGGCAACCCTCACGCTTAACGACAAAAAGGCTGAATTGCCGATCACATTTGTCGTTAAGTCCAAGACCGCGCAGGCGGTCGACGCGGACAAGGAAACGCTGGAAAAAGCAGCGAAGGCCCTAAGCGTCCTTTATCCCACGTTCGGCAAGGACAGCAACGTGCAGACGATGGTGGAGACCCGGCTGGCCAACGCAGGGTTTTCCGGTGTCGGCGTGAAATTTATCTCGGCAGAGCCGACCAACGCCACAGCAGTTCAGGCGTCTGCGATCTCGTCCATCGGCGGTATCACCTACTTCTATGACGACCCCAACAAAACGGTCAATGAGCGCACACAGTGGTTCGACACCTACAAAGCGTATTTCACGCTCACCTGCGGCAGTGAGGCGCGGGAGAATGTGGAGGTCCCCGTCACGGTTTACTGGGATGAGGCGCGGGTCAAGGACGCCATGTGCGAGGAGATCCTCAGCAGGGTCGTCCTGCCCGAGACGGTGGAGGCGAACCTTGACCTCCCCAAGGTGGTGGACGGCAAGAAGTGGACGCTCATCGAGTGGACGAGCAGCGACCGGGCCATTACCATCAGCACGGAGAAGCAGGGAACGGCGGACACGCTCTTTGACCCCTATGTGGGCGTCGTCACCCGCCAGACGCTCGATCAGCAGGTGGAGCTGACCGCGAAGTTCACCTTCCAGCTTGCGGATCAGCAGATCGTGCTGTACAAGGTGTTCTATGTAACGGTAAAGGGCGACCCGAACGCGGATAACCGCAGCACGCTCTACCAGAACAAGCTGGATGAGGCGCTGACCGCACATCTTACCGACGCCGTAACGGGCGAAGCGCTCGATAAGGCCAATGTGGTGAACGACATTCAGTTCCCGACCACGCACGACCTGAAGATCGACGGCAAGTACACGCCGGTGGTCATCACCAGCAGCGATCCCGGCGTGATTGAAGCGCCGACCACGCCGAACAGTGCGCGTGTTTGGGTCTACCGTCCGCTGCCCGGCGAGGCGGCAAAGACCGTCACCCTGACGATGAAGATCCTCGACCGTCCGAACGGCCCGCAGCCGGGAGACGATCTTTCCACCATGCGCGTGCTTGCGTCCAAGGAGATCAAGGTGACCGTACAGCCGCTGACGCAGGACGAGATCGACGCGGAAATCGCGCTGATGGCAAAGGTCAAGGCCGCTTACTGGGACGGCATCCGCAACGCTAACACCGATCAGAACAACGTCACCACCGATCTGCACGCCTTCCAGGAGTGCTATCTGAATGACAACGGCGAACTGACATGGGTCTACGACCGCAAGGACCTCAAAAATCACGGCATCGTGCCCGTTCCGCTGGACAACTGGTATGACCAGCAGATCTGGCGTCTGTTCCGCTCGAGCAACGCCGATGTGGTAGCCCATGAGAATCTGCTCGTCACCCGTCAGGGAGACAGCAAGGCGGTCACCATCACCAGCTATCTTTCCAGCGAAACGCTGGGCAGGTATGCCGAGAAGTACCCGCAGAACGCGGACTTCCAAAAGTTGTACCAGCAGCCTGTGACGGTCGATCTGGTCGTGACCGGCACGCAGTATGCGCAGGGAAATAACGAGGGCCGCGTACAGGCAGCGAGGCGCGCGCTGGCGGCCCGGCCGACCGTCACCGTTTCGTTCTCCCTTTCCGGCCGCGGCATGGGCTTTGCGGAAAGCAATCTCAAGTATGCCGAGGGCAGCACGGTGTATGACGTATTCTCCGACCTGCTTGCCGAGCACGGCTATACCTGCAAGCGCCGCGGCAGCTACATTGCCGCCATCACCAGCGACAGCGGCGTAACGCTGGAGGAATTTGACGAGGGCAAGAACTCCGGCTGGATGTATCGCGTCAACGGCGAGCTTGTTCGCCGGTATATGTCCGCGCAGGGCTTAAAGGACGGCGACCGCATTGAGCTGTACTTCACCTCCGACTGGACGAGCGAGCCGGGCGCAGAAGGCTGGCAGAAGCCCGGCAAGATCGAAACGATCGTCAACGCGGACGGCTCGGTCACCAAGACCGAGACGAAGCCCGACGGCACGGTCATCGAGACGACGACCTGGCGCGACGGCAGCACACTCACCGCCGAGACTTCCCCCAATGGCCGTGTGGAGACGGTCGAGAAGCGTGCCGACGGCACGACCGTTGAAACCGTCGAGTCCGCGAGCGGCGGAATCACTGCCTCCGTCAGCGTGCCCAAGAGTGTCGGCAGCACCCGTGTGGACATTCCCGTGAGCAAGCCGACCGGCAGCATGGTCGCCGTGATCGTCCATCCCGACGGCACGGAGGAGATCGTCAGGGGCTCGGTCGTGACCGAGACCGGCATTGCGCTCCGTGCGGAGGGCGACGTGCGGCTCAAGATCATCGACAACGCCAAGAGCTTTAACGACATGGCGGACCATTGGGCAAAGGACGCCGTGGAATTCGCCTCGTCCCGCGAGCTGTTCAACGGCGTGGGCAATGACGCCTTCGGCCCCGACCGCTCCATGACCCGCGGCATGGTCAGCACCGTGCTCGCGCGCCTTGCCGGAGCGGATACGGCCGGCGGGGAGACGTGGTACGCCAAGGGCACGGTCTGGGCGGTCGAGAACGGCATTTCCGACGGCACGAATCCCGAGCAGCCGGTCACCCGCGAGCAGCTGGCGGCGATGCTCTACCGCTATGCCGGCTCCCCCGCCGTCAGCGGCGAGCTGGGCTTCGATGACGCGGACAGCATCAGCGCGTGGGCGCGCGATGCCGTGAGGTGGTGCGTGGACAACGGCATCCTCAACGGCGTGGGCGGCAACCGCATGACGCCGCAGGATCTTGCCCGGCGCGGGCAGGTCGCAGCCATGCTGATGCGCTTCCTACAGGCGACGGTGTAAGCGTCGACCCGCGATATACGCTATAACGAACAGCAAGGCTCCCCTGCTTCGGCAGGGGAGCCTTGCTGGTTTATGGAACGGGAAACGGGTATGGAGACGCTGCCGCGCCGGAGTCCGGCGCTCAGCGCATGAGCGGACCGGACCGGCGCTCGCCCCATCGGCTGTCGGTGTGCTGCTCCGCGGCGGCGGTCTCGGCGAGACGCTGGAGCTTTTCCATGCGCGCGTCGAGCTGCGCACTCATCTGCGCGCACTCGAACAGCTCGCGGTTGACGTGATCGAGCTCCGGCAGATCCTTCTTGTAGCGGATCTTGTGCTCAAGGCTTGCCCACCAGTCCATGGAGATGGTGCGGAACTGCACCTCGACGCGCATCATGCGCTTTTGATCGTGCAGGAAGATGGGCGTTTCCACGATGAGGTGCAGGCTGCGGTAGCCGTTGGGCTTGGGCTCGGCGATGTAGTCCTTGCGCTGGAGGAGCGTAATGTCGTCCTGCTTCAAAAAGGCGTCGGCGAGCTGGTAGATATCCGACGGGAAGGAGCAGATGACGCGCACGCCGGCGATGTCGTTGAGGTTCTGCTCGATGCTCTCCACCGTCAGCGGGAAGCCGCGGCGCTGGAGCTTTTCGGCAATGCTCTCGGGGGACTTGAGACGCGTTTTGATGCTCTCGATGGGGTTGCGGTCATACTGGAGCGAAAGCTCCTCATTGAGGACGTTGAACTTGGTCTCGACCTCCATCATCGCGCAGCGGTAGTAGCTCATCAGCTCGCGGTAGGGCTGCGTGTAGCTCTGCACGAGCGCGCTGATCTCCTTGCGCGGCAGGCGCGAGAGCAGCAGACGCTCCAGAGCGCCGCGGTCGGTGCTGTTTTTCAATGCCATGTGTTGTTTCCTCGGCTTTGTCGGTTCTCCCTCCGCGGCGTGACGGCGGAGGGGCGGGCGCGATGCGCTCATCTCAATCATACCATCCTGCGGCGCATCCCGCAAGCCCTCCCCGACATTTGCGCCGAAATGACCGGAAACCGAAGAGAAAAAAGGCGCGGAGGCCGTGGCCTCCGCGCCTTTTTGCCTGCTTACCCGCGGACGGGGATGAGGTCGCGATAGTGGAGATACATGATCTGTCCGGTGTATGGGTTGATGCCGGGGAGATAGGCGGAGTACACGCATTGGTCCACGGTGGTGCCGGGGGCGGTGGCCAGCAGATTGCTCACACCGGTCAGCTTGCCCGTGATCCAGACGAGATCGCCCGGGTGGAGGCTGGCGTTGGTGCTGTCGAAGGAGGTGTACTCCCCGTCCTCGCGCTCAATCTCCCCTGTGCTGCCATTATAGCTATAGACGTTGGTCACCGGCGCGGCCTGATACCAGCCGATCTGGTGGGCGTAGACGCTGCGCTCCGCTACGATGACCGCCTGCTCGATGGTGCAGGTGCCGTTGGGATTGAGCGTGGTGGCGGTGGTGCCCTTGACAAGATCAAGCGCGTTCATAAACGCCATCGCTTCCTTCGCCCAGCTCTGCACCAGCGCGTTATCCGTGTAGGAGGCGAGCTTGGAGGTGTAGCTGGTGTAGGAATAGCCGGAGTTCTTCTCCACATATTGCAGCGTGCGGCGGAGGAAGGTCGCCATCTGCTGACGGTTCAGGGTGGCGTTGGGGGAGAAGGTGGTCGCCGAGGTGCCGGTGGTAATGCCCGCGGCATAGGCCTTGAGGACGTAGGCGTTGTTCGTGTCGGTGAAGGTGTTCGCGGCGGCGGGCGTGATGCTCTTGCCGGTCAGCGTTTCCGCCAGACGCACCGCAACGGAGCAGAACTGCAGACGGCTGATGGGCTTGGTGTAGTCGCTGCCGAGCAGGGCAGTATCGAGCAGATCGTCGTTGAGCGCGAGGTTCACATCGCTTTCAGCCCAGGAGCTTGTCTTGGCGGCGGACTTCTTCGAGAGCGTGAAGGTACCGGGATACAGCTCGGTGGTGTTCAGCGCCTGCGTTTCCTCCCACTGCAGGGAGGCGTTGGCTTCCGCCTGATACTGCGCGAGGGTCATTCCCGTGCCGGAGGCGTAAACATCCCGTGAGGTCAGATGCTGCTGGAGATAACGGTAGGAGTGGCCGCAGTATTCGCAGCTGAGCCAGTAGACGTGCTCTCCGGCGGCATTCACGCCGATGTAGGCCTCCGCCGTGGGATACTCGCCGTTATCCGAGTGGGCGAGCTTTTCTGTCTTGAGCTCGATCTCCTTATCCGAGTTATGGGGAGCGACGTGGCCCGCATTGTGCTCGCACTTGCCGCAGATGGAGCAGGAATAGTAATAGCGTCGGGCATACTGGCAGGCCTGCGCGTAGGTGTAAACACGGTCGGCCGTCCGAATCTGCAGGGTGTACTGGTGGGCGGTGCACCAGTTGCCCTTCGCGGCGGCGTCGCCCGCCTTTTGGGCGGCGTAGACGTCATTGCCGGAGTAGGTCTTGATGGTGTAGGGGATCTTATAGCCGCGCTGAGCCTGGGCTGCCTTGAGCGCGGGCACAGCGGATTCGGGGATATACACCACGGTCTCGGCGGTGTAGAAGGGCAGGTCGCTCTGCCTCTCCCACCGGTATAACCCGGCGATGGGCAGCCAAAGGTAGGAATCCATCGCCTGAATAAACTGATAGACATCCACCTTATCGCTGAGCCAGAGCTCCTTCAAATATTTCGCGTAGCAGATGAAAAAGCACGTTCCATCCGTTATTTTCCCATTGGTGTCCAGAATGAGGGTGCGGATGCTGTCGGTGTTCTCCAGAACGTGGTTGGCGTCAGTCATGACGGTCACACCGTTTACAAAGTTTTCAAGCTGCTTGGACTCTGCCACAGCCTGCGTGCGGGGAGTCGCCATCGCCCGCTTGGCCTGCCGGAGGAGGTCTGTTTTCCGCGCCAGATCGGCGTTGAGCTCCTCTTTCTCCTGCTCGGTATAGCGCTCGCCTTCAAGGGTCAGGCTGACCTGCAGGGTGGGAAAATACTGAGCGCTGGTGCGGATGGTGGCGGGCACGCCGTTGACGGTGGCGGAGAAGGTGTCGGGGCCGACGATATTTTCGCCGCCGACCGTTTTGTAGTTGGCGCAATAGCCCTTGGTGGTGTCAAAGGCCAGCTTGATGTTGACGAGATAGGTCGTGCCGGCGCGGAAGGCATAGCCGTCGTCGGTCTCCACGTCGTCGCCCTGCCACTCGGAGTACAGGATGCCCGCGCCGTTGGCGAGCAGGTCGATGTTGCCGCTCTTCATGGATTTGATGGTGACCTCGGTCTCCATCTCGTTGGGGTCGCCCGCCTTCGGCAGATCGATGACGAGGTCGACGCTCTTGAGCCTTGTCGGCGCGGCGAGGGTCGCGGTCGGCAGCAGGGTGAGCGCCAGAGCGAGACAGAGCAGTGCGCTGAGCAGTTTCTTTTTCATGGTTCCCTCCTGTAATTGAATGATAAACGAGGATCGCTTGCTTTCTGCAGTATAGCAGGAATCTCCGGCAGGAGGGACCCATATCGACTTGAAATGTATGGATTTGCGGCTTGAAATGTGAGATAATGCTGGAAAGAAAAAGAATGGTATGCTACAATAAGGCAAAAGGAAGCGAGGAAAGGGGGCGGCGGAATGTACATCGCAGTCTGCGACGACCAGACGGAGGAGCTCAAAGACCTGACGGAGCTACTCGGTGCGTGGGAGACGGATCGCGGCACGCCCGTGCGCGTGAAGAGCTTCCGCAGCGCGGCGGCGCTGCTGGACGCGGCGCGCCATGAGCGCTTCACGCTGTACCTGCTCGACATCATGATGCCAGGGCTGAACGGCATGGATGCCGCGCGCGAGATCCGCGGCTTTGACAAGGCGGCGGACATCATCTTCCTCACCTCGTCCCCCGGCTTCGCCTACGACAGCTACAGCGTCAAGGCGCTGGAATATCTGCTCAAGCCCATTCGAACCAAGACGCTCTATCCCATCCTTGACCGGCTGGAGCTGCGCGAGCGCCGCCCGCAGGAGGCGCTTACGCTTCGCACCGGCGGCATCATCGTGCGCGTGCCGTTTTCGCAGCTCACCTATGTGGAGGTCAACGGCAAGCACCTTTACTTCAACCTTGCCGAAGGGCAGGTGCGCGAGGTCGTCGGCTCGATGAAGGAATACGAGGACGCCCTGCTCACGCGGCCGGAATTCATGCGCATCCACCGCTCCTACATCGTCAATATGCTGCAGATCGAGGAGCTTTCGCCCACCGGGCTCCGCACCTTTTCGGGTCGCGAGCTGCCGGTCTCACGCCTGTTATACCCCCAGCTTCAAAAGGACTATATGAAGCTGCTGTTCACGCAGAGGGAGGAGTGAGACGATGAGCCTTACAACATTTTCACCGGCCCTGCTGCTTTTGTTCGTATGGGCGCTTTTGTGGATCATGATGGATATCCACTTCCGGGATCTGACCAAGGTGCAGCGATGGCTGGTGCCGCTGGTGATCCTGGCCTTGGCGGTATTCAACCATGTGCTTCGTGAGCGCATGGGCTCAGAGTATATCAGCCATGCGATGTGGCTGACGATGCACCTTCCGTTTTTCCTGCTGTTTTTGTATATTACAAAATGCAGCGTGATCAAAATGGCGTTCATGATCCTCTCGGCTTTCACGTTTACTGCGCCGACCATCGTGGTGAGCAGCGTTGTCATGCGGCATTTTGGCAACAGCCAGTGGATGCTGCTCGTGAGCAACCTGGTTTCCTATGCGCTTATTTTGCTGCTTGCGCAGTTTGTTTTCCGGCGCGGCTTCAACTATCTGATCAAATACGGCGACGATCGGCTCTTTCTGCAGTTTTCCGTTGTGCCGTTCCTGTATTACCTTTACGTGTTCTCGGCGCTCGGTGTTGATTTTTCCTCGCTGATCGACTCGGGCGGCTGGCTGGTGCGCTATTTCCCGTCACTGGAGGTTTTCGTATTCTATTTCCTTTTGCTGAGCGTTTATCGAAATTTGAGCGAGAAGCATGAGATCGAGGCGGAGCAGGCGGCATTGACCCAAAGACTCGCCTCGTCGGAGGAGCGTATCGCGATGCTCAACGAATCCGAGGTGCAGACCGCCGTCTATCAGCACGATATGCGCCACCATCTCAACGCCATCGACGGCTTTCTGGCAGCGGGAAAGCCGCAGCAGGCGGAGGAATATATCCGCAAGGTGCGCTCGGATATCGAGCGCATCACGCCAAAGCGCTACTGCGACAACGAGCTGGTGAATCTGCTCTGCTCCTCCTTCGCCGGAAAGGCGCAGCGCATGGGCGTTCGGCTGGAGGTGGACGCGAAGCTCCCGCGCGAGCTGTCGGTCTCCGACACCGAGCTGTGCGCCGTGCTCTCCAATGCGCTGGAGAACGCGCTGCGCGCCGTGTCCGATCAGCCGGAGGCGGACCGCTGGGTGACGCTTTACTGCGGCGTGCGGCTGGGCAAGCTGCTCGTGGAGATCCAAAACCCCTGTGCCGAGGGGCTTGTCATGCGCGACGGCCTGCCGGTCTCCGAGCGCGCGGGGCATGGCTACGGCTGCCGCAGCATCCAGACGATCGCCGAGCGGCGCGGCGGACTGTGCGAGTTCCGCGCACGGGGCGGCATCTTTTCCATGCAGCTCATGCTGCCCGTCAAGGCGGCGGCGAAAACCCAAGACTGACGCAGGAGGCTGCCGCGGACGCGGCGGCCTCCTTTTTTCGTCCCCGAGAGGCAAAAAATTGAAAAAAGTTCAAAATATGGCTGTTCTTTCTAAAATTCCTGTGATACAATAAATATTCAATTGATCGGAATATGGGAACAGGAGGGAAATTCCATGACCGTGCAGGAGGCGATCTCCGCACGCCACAGCGTGCGTACCTATTTGACAAAGCCGGTCGAGCCGGCGATCGTGAACGCGCTGCGCGCGGAGATCCGCGCTTGCAACGCCGAGGGCGGACTGCACATCCAGCTCGTGATGAATGAGCCGATGGCGTTCCGCGGCTTTTTTGCGCACTACGGGAAATTCCACGGCGTGTGCAACTACATCGTGCTTGCCGGAAAACGCGCAAAGGATCTTGACGAGCGCGCCGGCTGGTTCGGCGAACGCCTTGTGCTGCTCGCGCAGACGCTGGGGCTCAACACCTGCTGGGTGGGCCTGACCTTTTCAAAAGCGGTCGCGCGCAGGAGCTATGTGCTCGCACCGGATGAGCGGCTCGTGTGTGTGATCGCGTTCGGCTATGGGGCCGAGCAGGGCGAGGCGCACGAGAGCCGTCCGATGCGCGAGGTGTACCGTGCCGACCGTGCGCTGCCCGAGTGGTTCAGCCGCGGCCTCAAGGCGGCGCTGCTCGCGCCCACGGCGATGAACCAGCAGCGCTTCCGCTTCACGCTCCTGCCGGACGACACCGTTCGGGCGGAGAGCCGGGGCGGCAGCTACAGCCATGTGGACCTCGGCATCGTCAAATACCATTTTCAGCTCGGCGCGGGCCGCGAGAGCTTCCGCTGGGCGGAGTGAGCCGCCGTTTCCGCACACGGGCGTGTTAAGAATACGAGAGAGAAAATCAGGAAGGAAAAAATCACTATGCAGAAGAAAGCCAATCCCGCAGCGCTGCTGCCGATCCTTGAGTTCCTGCTCCTTTACCTGGGGCTGGGACTTATCTTTGAGTATGTGCTCAAGATCCCGATGGGCTTTTATTCCATCCCTATTGTAGTCATCTTTCTTGTCGCGCTGCTGGCGGCGTGCTGCCAGAACCGCGCGCTGAGCTTTGACGACAAGCTCACGCTGATGGGTCAGGGCATCGGCGATAAGAACATCGTGACGATGCTGCTCATCTTCCTTGCCGCCGGTATCTTCGTCGGCGTGGTGGGCCGCGCGAGCGCGGAGAGCGTGGCGTATTTCATGCTCTCGATCATCCCGTCCAGGTTCGCCGTGGCGGTGCTGTTCGTCGTCAGCTGCTTCGTCTCCACCGCCATGGGCACGAGCGTCGGCACCATCACGCTCATCACGCCCATCGCCATCCCCATTGCCGCGGCAAGCGGCTATTCCCTGCCGCTGTGCATCGGCTCGGTCATGGGCGGAGCGATGTTCGGCGACAATCTGAGCTTCATTTCCGACACCACCATCGCCGCCTGCAACGGGCAAGGCTGCGCGATGAAGGATAAGTTCCGCGAGAACTTCCACATCGCTCTGCCCGCGGCGCTCGCGACGCTCGTGCTCATCCTCGTGCTGACGCTGAACGCCGACGTCGTCCCGGCGGAGATCCCCGGCTATCACCTGATCCAGATCATCCCCTATGTGCTGGTGCTCGTCGGCGGCATCATCGGCATCAATGTGTTCGCGGTGCTGCTCATCGGCATTGTGTCCGGGGCCGTTATCGTGCTTGCCACCGGCGCGACCGGACAGACGGGTGTGCTTGCGGTCAAGGCGCTGCTGGAGAACATGGGCAGCGGCGCCGCCGGTATGTTTGAAACGTCGATGGTCGCCATCCTCGTCTCGGCCATCTGCGCGCTCATCCGCGAGTACGGCGGCTTTGAGGCGCTGCTGGGCTGGATCAGAAAAGCGTTCCGCGGCAAGCGCGGCGGACAGATCGGCATGGGCCTGCTCGTCGGCGCGATGGACATTGCCACCGCGAACAACACCGTCGCCATCGTGATGGCGAATCCCATCGCAAAGGAAATGAGCGAGGAATACGGCATCACACCGCGCAAGGCGGCGTCGATCCTCGATACCTTCTCCTGCATCTTCCAGGGCATCATCCCCTACGGCGCGCAGATGCTCGTCGCCATCGCCGCGGCGCACGAGCTGGGGTATCAGGTCTCCGCGTTTGAGATCATTCCGAATCTGTTCTATCCGTTCCTGCTGGCTGTCAGCTCCTTCTTCTTCATCGCCATCGACGGCAAAAAGAAGGCCTGAGCCATGCCAGACCTTGCACGGCTCCGCGCCAAGCGGCTCTTCCTGCTCGATCTGGACGGAACGCTCTATCTGGACGAACGACTCTTTGACGGCGCGGCGGACTTCCTGCGCGCGATTCGCTCGCGCGGCGGGACGTACCGCTTTCTGACGAACAACTCCTCCCGCGGGGCGGAGAGCTATGTGGAGAAGCTGCGCCGCCTCGGCGTGGAAGCGGAGATCTCCGACTTCCTTACGAGCGTGGACGCGCTCGTCGCGCATCTGCGCGCGCAGGGCATGGCGGAAAAGCTCCTCTACGTCTGCGGCACGCAGTCGATGAAGCGGCAGCTCACGCAGGCGGGACTGCGCCTGACGGACGACCGCGACGCGGCGGTGGACGCCCTGGTGATGGGCTTCGACACCGAGCTGACCTTTCAGAAGTTAGAGGACGCCTGCATCCTCCTGAACCGCGGCGCGGACTACCTTGCCACCAATCCCGACTGGGTCTGCCCGACGTGGTACGGCTTTGTGCCGGACTGCGGCAGCGTGTGCGAGATGCTTTTCCGCGCGACTGGACGGCGGCCCTATGTCATCGGCAAGCCGCGGCCCGATATGGCGCGCCTTGCGATGGCGCACGGCGGCTTTTCCGCAGAGGAGACGGTGCTGCTCGGCGACCGGCTCTACACCGACATTGCCTGCGGCGTGAACGCGGGTATCGACACGGTGCTCGTCCTCTCGGGCGAGACGAAGGAGGCAGACCTCGCCGACAGCGCGGTGCAGCCGACGTTTGTCCTCGGCAGCGTCGCGGATTATCTGAGCATTTTACAGGAATGAAAAAACGACCGCATGAGCGGTCGTTTTTTGCGCCTATTTCACCAGCAGCGGCTGGAGCTGTACGCCGCGCAGCGCCGCATCGATGGTCGGCACGAGCTGTGAAAAGTCAGCGATGAGCGAGGTGGGCTTACCCTGCGGGTCATCCTGCCCGAAGGGAACGAAGTAGTAGTTCTTCCGGTTGAGGAGCGCGGCGAGATTCGGCGCGCTCGCGCTCAGACCGTCGTTCGTCGCCAGCGCGACGACCACGGGCTTGCCGTTGCGCAGATGGGATTTTGCCGCCATCGTCACCGGCCCGTCGGTGATGCCGTGGGCGAGCTTGGCAAGGGTGTTGCCCGTACAGGGCGCGATGACGAGGACATCGGCCAGGTTTTGCGGACCGAACGGCTCGGCCTCCACGATGGTGCGGATGGCGGGACGCCCCGCCGCGCGCTCCACGCGCGCGATGAGATCGTCGGCCAGCCCGAAGCGGGTGTCGTACCGCGCCGTGTTTTCGGAGAGAATGGGGACCATCTCAAAGCTCTCTGCCATTTCCTCAAGGAGCATCAAAATTTTCGGGTGATTGCAGAATGAGCCGCAGAGGGCAAATCCGATGCGTTCGGTTCTCATGCTTCTTCCTCCCATATTTTTTCCAATGTCAGCTTGATGGCGCGCGCTGCGGTCTCCGGCGCGGCCCTGCCGGGAAGTCCCGGCGCAGCGATGCACTTCAGCCCGCGCGCCTCCGCCGCCGCACGGTCGAAGCCGGGCTGCGAGGCCAGCTCGAGCAGCACGCACTCGCGCGGCAGCTCACACAGCAGCTCCTCTGTGAGCACGATGTTCGGTACGGTGTTGAAGACGATGCGAAAGCTCCCGAGCCGTCCGGCGAGACGGTTCGTGCGGAGACCGCGGTAGCCGAAGGCGTCGATCCACGCGAGATCGTCCAGCCGCCGTGCGCTGACCGTGACCTCCGCGCCCAGCCCCCGCAGACGGTGGGCAAGCAGCTTGCCGATGCGCCCGAAGCCGATGACCAGACACGGCGTGCCGCAGAGCGTCACGTCCGTCGCGGCCATCGCCGCCTCGATGGCGCCCTCCGCCGTCGGCACGCCGTTGCGCACCGCCAGCTCCTCGCGCGAGAGGTAGTCGGTCAGCGTCAGGCCAAATTCCGCCGCGGCCTCGCGGTCGGCGGCCTTCACGCCGCCGGCGTAGAGGCGCTGCTCCGGACGCAGCAGCGCGAACAATCCGCACAGCGGCAGCGCCGCAGAGGTGCAGTTGAGATTTTTCCCGCGCGAGAGCGGCACGGGCAGCACGACGCGGTCGGCTTGCGCCGCTTCCTCCAACGCCGTGTCCTCCATGCCGAAGGCGGCGAGTCCCCACGTCCGCACCGGATGGCCGTCCTCCGCGAGCAGACGCGCGAGCAGCGCCATGCGCCGGTCCCCGCCGAGCACGGCGATCGTTTTTTCCATAGGCGTCCCCCTTTCCATTCCTCCTACTCTATGCGCGCGGCAGGGGAAATTTGATTGCGAAACGCAAAAGAGTGTGGTATCATGGCAAAAAATCAAAGGAGACCCGTCTATGACACGTTATCCCTATCTGCTCTTCGACGCCGACAACACGCTCTTTGACTTCGATGAGGCCAATGCTCACGCCTTCCGCGCCGTGTGCGACGCCTTCGGCCTGCCCTTTTCACAGGAGCTTTTCGACCGCTACGAGGTCATCAACAACGCAACATGGGAAAGGTTCGACCGCGGCGAGCTGACAAAGGACGAAACGGTGCTCGAGCGCTTTCACGCCTTCTTCGCCGCCGAGGGCATTCGCGGCCTCGATCCAACAGCGTGCAACCGCGTCCATCTGGCGAGCTTGAGCAATGCGACCTATCTTATGCCACATGCCGCGGAGGTCGTTGCCAAGCTGCGCGAAACACACCATATCCATCTCATCACCAACGCGGTCGAAGCCGTCCAGCGCGGGCGGCTGGGGCGGTCGGCGCTCGCGCCCTACGTTGAGGAGGCGTTCATCTCCGAGACCGCGGGCGCGGCGAAGCCGTCCGTGGAATACTTTGACTATGTGTTCGCCCACATCGACGGCATTACGCGGGAAAATTGTCTGGTCATCGGCGATTCGCTCACGAGCGACATTCAGGGTGCGAACAACTATGGACTTGCGTGCTGCTGGTTCAATCCGAAGAAAGCGCCGAAGCCGGAGAGCCTGCGTGTGGACTACGAGATCCGCGATCTGCGGGAGCTTTACGACATTGTGAAATAGGAAAAGCGCCGGCTCCGTGCCGGCGCTTCTGCGTCATTTCTCTTTGCTCTTATCAAAATAATAGTGCGCGAAGTTCTTGTACTGCGCGGCGTAATACCTTGCCAGCCGGTACACGCGCGCGGGGGCGAGGTCGCCGCCGCACCAGAGCGTGTGCAGGGCTTTGTATTGCTTCATCTCCTCGCGCAGGGCGGGGGAGGTGACGTACCTCGTCAGGATGCCGCGCGGGACGTTGGACCACAGCGCGGTCGTTTCGTTGTAGATGCACTTCCCACGGCGGCCGTAGACCACGTCCTCGGTGAGCAGCTTCATCATGTTGATGCCCGCCGCGCGGCAGAAGAAGCTCGAACGACCCAGCCGCGGGTTGATCTCAAAGAGCACATAGCGCCCGGTGCGGCTGTCGTACTTCATGTCGATGTTGGAGAAGCCGACGTAGCCGATGGCCTGCAAAAACCGCTGCATTTTATCGTAGAGCAGCGTGTCGCCGCGCGAGAGGATGGCGGCGTAGTTGCCGACGCTCTTGGGATCGTAGTATTCGAGCACCGGCTGGCCGAGGCACATCGCGCGCACCGTTCCGTCCGTGTCGGAGTAGCTGTTGAGCACGCGCATGGCGTCGTCCCCGCCGGGAATAAACTCCTGAAGGATGAGCTTGCCGCGATAGTCGGAGCCGTTCATGCTGCGCACCATCGTGAGGTATTCCTCCCTGGTGTCGAAGAAAAAGACCTTCTTCTGCCCCTCAAAGTGGCAGCGCAGGTAGTCGAGCGCGTTGGAGTTTTCCGGCTTGACGACGATGGGGAAGTCAAACGGCAGACGGTCGGCGACCTCGATGCGCTCGTCGGGCGCGGCGATGACGGTCTTGGGATAGTCCATGCCGTACTGCTCGCAGAGCGCGTAGAACCGATCCTTGGTGTCGAAGGTCTCGAGCAGCTGCTCGGGGATGAAGCGGTTCGCGATCAGTCCCTCAAAGTGGTCATAATGGCGGCAGAGCAGGCCGGTATAATAGTCCGAGCAGGGGATGACGAGCAGCTTTTCGTAGTCCTTGGAGCACTCGCGCAGTACGCCGAGCAGCGCGTCGGGAAAGACCTCCTCGCGTTCAAAGCTGGCGATGATGCGGCAGTCAAAAAGACGCGAGTGCCGCGTGGGAATGAGCTGCGCGGTGCACACGAGCAGAGGCGTGACCTCGGGGTACGCCTCGCGGAAGAGACGCGCCGTGCCGTAGGCGTTCTCGTCGCTGCCGAGAATGATGGGCAGAAAGTCCTTTTTCTTCATGCCTTCGCTTCCTTTTCGTCATATTCTGCCAGATATTTGAGAGTCAGCTCCACGTCGCTCAGGAAGGGGACGAACTCTCTGCCGCGCTTCATGGTCGTCTCCTCGCCCTTGCCTGTGAGCAGGATGACGTGCGGCTCGGGATGGTCGAGAATGGCGCGGCGGATACATTCGGCGCGGTCCTCGCAGACGAGGTGCGGGCATTTGACGTGCTTTTCGATGTCGGCGGCGATCTGCGCGAACGGCTCCTCGCCGGAGTCCTCCTCCGTGATGTAAACGAAGGCGCAGTTCTCGCCGCTCAGCTCGCCGAGGTCGCGGCGGCGCTGGAGCGCGTGCGAGCCGGGGCAGCCGAACACGGAGATCATCTCCTTGCCGGGATACTCCACCCTTGTCGAGCGGTAGAGCGCGTCGAAGCTCATGCGGTTGTGCGCGTAGTCCACAATGACGGTCACTCTTTTGTCACGGCTTTCGTAGACCTGCATCCGCCCGTTCGCCCGCGCCTTGCGCAGACCCGAGCGGACAAATTCCTCCGGCACGCCGAGCGCCATGGAGATCGCCATCGCGGCGAGCGCGTTGGAGACATTGAACAGACCCGGCATCGTGATGGAAAATTCACCGTTGTACTTCGGCGAGCGCACGGTGAAATACAGTCCGTCGGCGCGCTTTTCGACCCGTTCGCAAAAGACCGTGTCGCTTGCGTGGCTGCCGAAGGTGATGAGCTCGCAGCCGCCCGACCTCGCGTGGGCGACGGTCTCCGCGGCGTGGTCGGCGTCGGTATTGACGCAGCCGACGCGGCAGCTGTCGAAGAGCTTCAGCTTCGAGGCGTAGTAATCCGCGAAATCCGGGTGCTCGATGGGACTGATGTGGTCGGTGCCGATGTTCAGGAACGCGCCCACGTCAAAGGTCATACCGCGCACGCGCCCGACCTTGAGCGCCTGCGAGGAGACCTCCATCACCAGATGGGAAATGCCGGAATCGTATGCGTTCTGAAAATGCTGATAGAGCTCCAGCACCTCGGGCGTCGTGATGTGCGACTCCTCGGTGATGACGCCGTCATAATTGTCGATGGAGGAGAGAATGGCGCATGGAGGCTTGCCCTCGCTCGTGAGCCAGTCATTGAGGATGGAGCGGACGTAGTAGGCGGTCGTGCTCTTGCCCTTGGTGCCCGTGATGCCGACGCTCGTGAGCTTGTCGGTCACATGATCGTAGAAGAGTTGGCCGAGTACAACCATCGCATAGCGGATGTCGCTCACAAGCAGCTGCGGCGCGTCCACGGGGTAGGGCTTTTCGGCGACATAGGCGGCCGCGCCCTGCGCGATTGCCGCAGAGAGGTACTCCGCTTTGAAGTGCGCGCCCTTGCAGAGAAACAGCGAGGTGCCGTGCAGGCTGCGCGTGTCGTAGCTCAGACAGTCGATGACGGTACCCTCTGCTGCGGGCGTCAGTGTACTTGCGGTCAGAAGCCCGGCGCGCGTGAGCGCGTCGGCATATTCCTTTAAGGTGTGTTTGGGATTCATCTCTTCGCTCCTTTGGCAGTCGATGAAATGGCGGGTCTCATAATAAATATATAGTATAGCACGCGTCGCTTTTCCTGACAAGAAAAAACGCTGGAAGACATTGCATTTGCATTCTGCCCGCCTGCGCGGTATCATAGACGGCGTCCTTGATCAAGACGAAACTACCGATAAGGAGGCTCACGCGCTATGAATTGTGCTGCTCTGCTTGCGCTGCTGTGCCAGATGCTCGGCGTCGGCTGCAACGGCTAAAGCCGTCAAATATTCGGAGGGAGGAGGGCTTTGCCCACCTCTCTCCTGCTATTTTTAGCAGTTATGACGGACATAAGCGGCTCTGATTGTACCGTTTGACCGAAAAACGAAAAAGACAAAATTAAGACTTGCAAAAGCTCCGGCGGCGTGCTAAGATACGACCTGTTCGCGAAAAGCGGACGGCTTTCCGACAACGGTTTTCCTTCCTCCGTCGTGAGTGAAGAAAAATTGCAAAAGCGGCAACCTGTAAAATATATCGCAAGAAGAACCTAAACGGTTCGACTTGCGATATTTTTTTACGCTCAAACGGGCGGAAGGAGTGAGAAGGTTGAGCACTGAATTGAAATACAAGGTCATGGATGACGAGGTACGCATGGAGATCGCAAGGCTGTACAAAGATGGCTGGAAGGTGGGCGACATCGCGGATGCGGTGGGACTGCACGAGACTTCCGTATACCGCGAGCTGAACCGGGGCATGACCGACAAGCTGGATGCGAACGGCAGATTCGAGTACGACATCGACAAGGCACGGCTGGACGCTGCCCGCGCGAGAGCGAACAAGGGAAAGTTCAAAGGCGTAGGCGTGGACGGGCGCTGCAAGAGACACGCCGCAGAAACCTGAAGGAGGCAGAAAGATGTACACAGGAAGAAGCTGCTGGCTGTGCGGCAGGAACGGGACGGCGGAGCCGCTGGACAAGCACCACATCTTCGGCGGCGCATACCGCAAGAAGAGCGAGAAGTACGGTCTGACAGTTTACCTGTGCCACGGAAGCTGCCACATCTTCGGGGAGAAAGCGGTGCACAGCTGCCGGGAGACCATGGACGAGCTGCACCGCTACGGCCAGAAGATGGCCATGGAGCGGATGGGCTGGACGAAGGAGGACTTCATGCGGGAGTTCGGCAGGAACTATCTGGATGAGGAAGACCTGCAGCCCACGGAAGAGAAGCCGACCGGAACATTTCAGATTCTGGACGAGGAATTGTGCGTGAACTGGTGAAGGAGGAAAAGCGCATGGAGAGATATGCGATCATCATCAGGCCGAACGAGGAAATGGCACTGCTGCACTGCTACCCCGGCGACAGCTTAGACCTGAAGACGCTGCAGGAGATCGTAGAAGGCCATATTGAAACGGTGCCCACGGCGCTGGCGGGCGAATGGAGCCATGAGCAGGGTGTGGGGCTGACGCTCATCATCAACGAGGAGGGCAAGCTGCTGGGGATGCCGGTGAACCGGCTGGCCACAGACATGGCGTACCTCTTCAACGACGTCATCGTAGGCAACGCCATCCTGATAGGCACGACGGACGAGGACTTCATCGGGCTGACGAAGGAAGCGGCGGAGAACATCGTGGAAAAGTGGGGATAAAGGGATGCGGAGTGATCGAAACGAGATTTATTATACCGCCTGCTGGCGCGAGCTTCAGAGCTTTCTGGCGGAGGTTGTCCGCGACGACACGGGCGAATATCCGCAGGCGGCTGATTTTTTGAAGCTGATGAAATCCATCGAGAGAAAGGTTGAGAGCGATGCTGAATGACACGGCCATCATGGGGCGGCTGACCGCTGACCCGGAACTGCGGCGAACGAGCACCGGCACGCCGGTGTGCAGCTTCACGCTGGCGGTGGAGCGAGACGGCAAGCCGGGGGAAGACGGCAAGCGTGCCACGGACTTTATCGACTGTGTGGCATGGCGAGGCACGGCAGAGTTCCTGTGCAAGTTCTTCGGCAAGGGGCGGATGGTGGTGGCCACAGGCCGCCTGCAGACACGCACATGGAAGGACAAACACGACCAGACCCGCAAGGAGACAGAGCTGAACGCCACCAACCTGTACTTCGGCGACACGAAGAAGCTGGAGCAGGTGACGGACATCTACCAGCAGGCCGGGAACGCCTACGACGAGATCACGGAAGACGACGGTGAACTGCCGTTTTAGACGGGAGGAAAAACATGGAAACGAGATACCGCACGGTACATAGGCGCAAGCGCCGGACGCTGAAGAGCGTGTGGGGTGCGCTGGCGGGGCTGAGCTTCCTGCTGATGCTGGGCATCGGCGGAGGCGTGGAGCAGGACAGCATCGCGCTGAGCGCGGGCTTCCTGATGATGGCTGCATCCATGTGCGCGGCGGCGCTGTTCGCGTGGCTGGCGGGGTGGATGGAATGAGAAAGAGAGCACTTGCGGCAGCGGCGGCGATGCTGATGCTGGCGGCGGTGGTGGCCAACCTGCTGATGTTGAGCACAACGGCGCAGCCGATTGAGCAGGACGAGGCGGTGGCCGAGAAGCTGACGCAGACCTATGTGACGTACATGCCAGAGCCGGTCATCCGACAGGAAGAACCTGAGCGGGATATGAGCGCATGGACGGAGACGGCGGCGTACATCGCCAAGGCCGTATACGGCGAGGCCATGGTGTGCGGAACAACAGAGCGGGCGGCGGTGGTGTGGTGCATTCTGAACCGAGCGGACGATGCACGGGATGCGACACCGGCGGGCGTGATTGCTGTGGTGACAAAGCCGTACCAGTTCCATGGATATGCAGCAGATCATCCGCTGCTGCCGGAGCTGGAGGAGCTGGCGCTGGATGTGATCGAACGGTGGCTGGACGAAAAGGACGGGAAGGCTGACACCGGCAGAGTGCTGCCGAGGGAATACCTTTTCTTCACCGGAGACGGAGAACACAACCACTTCCGGACGGAGTGGGACGGCGGGCAAGTTTGGGACTGGAGCCTGCAAAGCCCGTATGAGGAGTGAGCGGATGGAACAGCTGACGCTATTTGACCTGATGGAGCAGCAAAGCGACTTTCCGTGTGACAACTGCGTGTTTGACCGATGCGGCAGATGCGTGCATGTGGAGAATGAGGAGTGCTATTGCGTGATGGGCAGCTTCCAGATCAAGCTGAAGGACATTATCTGCCCGCACTGTGGGGAGCAGATGGATGTCATTCAAAGCGTGTTCGGAGACGATGGCGCACAGTGCAGCTGCGGGATGGGGAAGATTTTCAACAACAAAGGAAACAGGCTGACTGCGTTTGAACTATGGAAACAGGGACGGCTTGTGGGGACATAGCCATGAAAAAAGAAACAGGAGATTACATGATTAAAGAGATTTGGGAAGACCTGCAGAAGCAGGCGAACTACGCGGTGGCATCGAAGAATAAAGAGCTGATGCACGAGGCATACGGCGCGGCAAAAATGGCGCGAAAGATGTGCGCCATCTCTGCGGAGCAGATGCGGGAGCTGAACACAAAACTGGTGCGAAACGGCATCAATAACCCGAAGACATGGAACGCGGAGTGAGAGAAGAGCGGCTGCGGGAAGCGCCGGGGCTGCGGTACGAGACCTGTCGCAGCTGCGGACTGAGATGGAATATCGCCAAGGGACAGGACGTGCCGAAGGACGGATACCTCTGCCCACGCTGCCAGTGGGGGCGGACGATATACAAACAAAATGACAGGAGGAAATGAACATGAGCGACATCAAGGTAACACAGGCGGAGATCGACCTGCTGCTGAACAGCGCGGACGTGCAGGTACGCACGGAGTTCGGCAAGTGCACGGTGGTGACGGTGCGGCATGGATAACCTGAGCGCACAGCAGAAGCTGATGGGCAACATGCAGGCGACCTCTGCGGAGCTGCTGAGCGGCATTACGGAAGAACGCGGACGCGGATTTGCCAGTGACCGGGAGGCATGGGCGCAGCTGAAGGAAAACATCGAGAACGTGGAGAGCCGGATGAAGGCCATCAAGGACGTGCACAAGGATATGTGGAGCGCGGTGAAAGACCATAACGGCGACGCATTCTGCGCGCTGGCGGGCGAGTTCCAGCGCAGCGCGATCCTGTTGGCCATGGAGTGGACGAATGCCAGCGTGCTGGCAAACATCGCGGTGCTGCACGGGGAGGACGAATGATGACGAGAAGCGAATTGCTGCACGCGGCGGAGGTCTGCGTGTGCGGGCAGAGAGAAGAAGACTACGGCACACCGGAGGACAGCTTCCGTGTGATCGGGGAGCTGTGGGAGACCTATCTGAAAGCAAAGTGCATCGGGAACCCGCAGGCAGAGGTCTGCATCGTGCCGGAGGATGTGGCGGCGCTGCTGGGGCTGCTGAAGATCGCACGCATTGCCACAGGACACGGCAAGAGCGACAACTGGGTAGACCTTGCGGGCTATGCGGCCTGCGGCGGAGAGCTGCAGAGCAGACCGGCGAGGTGAGCGGAATGAAGCGACTGACAGTGGACACCGAACTTTCCTTCTGCGACATTGCGCAGTGCGATTCCATCCCCGGCGGGAGCTTCTGCGAGGATGGGCGATGCGATCAGCGGCGCTGCTACGAGAAGCTGCGGGAATACGAGCGCAGCGATCTGGAGCCTGAGACGCTGCGAAAGGCACAGGGGCTGCTGAAGGAGCTGAAGGACGCGCGGCAGACTGTGGAGCTGATGGATGTCTGCGGCAAGCGGGTATGCAGCAGCGAGGAACACTGGGGCTGCCCATACGGCAACGAGGGCATGACAGACTGCGCGGTGCTGCTGGAGGCGGCCTATGAGGACACCGTTGAAAAGCTGCTGGCGCTGAAGGAAACACTGGAGGGATAAGCGATGGCAAAGCAGAGCGGATACCTACAGAAGCTGGCGGCGCAGCAGGCTGTTCGGGATGAGAAGACCCGGCGCTTTACGCTGCAGCAGTGCAAGGATATGATGCTCATCACCATGCACGAAGACTTCGGCTGGGGCGAAGAGCGGCTGAAGAAGCTGAGCGACTGCTACGACCAGACCTTTATGAGCTATGCGGAAATGTGCCTTGCGGATGCAAAGACCGACAAGCAGATATGGTTCACGCAGGGCAAGGTGGACGAGCGCCTGAAGAAGGCGTGCGGAAAATACTTCGTACCGTGGGATGAACGGTACAGATAATCAGGAGGATGCCCCATGAATATCAGAAAGACCATCACAAGCGAGATCGAGTGGAACACCATTAAGAAGGCGCAGGCGGACGGAAAGCTGCAGGAGCTGCTGCAGGTGGGAGATGAGCTGGACATCACGCTGAAGACCGGCGAAGAGCAGACGGTGCAGGCCGTGGGCACCACGGAGCGTGGGCTGATTTTCCTGCTGAAGGACTGCATGAAGGATGAACACGGGATGAACAAGCGCATGACCAACAAGGGCGGCTGGCGAGACAGCGAGATGCGGCTGTGGCTCAACGGAACCATCATCCACATGCTGCCGGACGAGCTGCGGGAGATGATCGTGCCGCGCCGCATCGTGCAGACCGTGGACGGCGAACGACTGGAGAGCGAGGACAAGCTGTGGCTGCCGTCGTTCACAGAGATGTTCGGCAAGGAAGGAGCGGAGGACTGGGCACCGGCGGACACCGACGAGACGCAGCTGGAGCTGTTCAGAACGGAACGCAGCCGCGTGAAAGAAAAGCCGGGGAACGGTACATGGTGGTACTGGCTCCGCTCTCCGCGTGGCAGCGACTCCACGCGTTTCTGCTATGTCAGCAGCGACGGCTACGCCTCCTACGGCTACGCGAGCGTTGCGGATGGCGTGGCCTTCGGCTTCTGCCTTTAATCTGAGATCGAAACAATCCGCGCGCCGCGTGCGCGCGGGAAGGAGTGAAACATGAAACCGAGCTGCAGCAGCTGCGCACATGCCTTCCGGGAGGAATGGAGCCGCGACACAGACGCACTGCGCTGCGGATACAAGGCAAGGCCGGAGGAACGCGCACCGGCGCGGGCGGACGGCATTCCCATGATGAAACCGCAGAGCGCCTACGGGCGGGTGGCGCAGCTTTTTCCGAAGGGCAAGGAAGCGTGCGTGGAAGGGAATGCACCGCCAGCGTGGTGCTACGGGCACTATTTATCCACATAGCCGAAACAGGACGCACAGCGCGTCCTGTCTGCCGGGGACAGCCTCCCGGCACTGACGATGGCAGGCTGAACACTTATATATAATTCGCGCGCACGCGCGAATTGAGGCTTGTAACCAATCTTAACTTAGCAACCAGAGAGGAGCTGCGGGGATGTACACAGGGAGAACATTCAACCGGGAGAGCGTATATGTCTGCGGCGATTACATGGACGGAGACATATACCAGGTATTCCAAGCGCCGGGGAAGCGGAGATCGCGGTGCAAGCCCACGAGCGAAATTCAGCAGAAGCTGAACCAGAAGAACGCGGAGAAAAAACTGACCCGTCTGGTGCACAGCAACTTCACAGAGGATGACATCGCCCTGCATCTGACATACCGTCCCGGCGAAGAGCCACAGACGGAGGAGGAAGCGCAGCACATCCTAAGCAATTACATCCGCAGACTGAAGCGCCGGTATGCAAAGCTGGGGCTGGAACTGAAATACATCAGCTGCACGGAATACGGCAAGACCAACGGAAGAGTGCATCACCATGTCATTCTCAGCGGAGGATTAGACCGCGACACCATCGAGAAGGTGTGGGGGCTGGGATACGCCAACAGCAAGCGGCTGCAGTTCAACGAATCCGGCGTGACCGGACTGGCGCACTACATCGCCAAGGACAAGCATTTCTTCAAGCGCTGGAACCAGAGCCGGAACCTGACCATCCCGCAGTGCGCGCAGTTTGACGGGCAGCTGAACATGGACGACATAGCAGACATCGAGGAGGCCATCGAGTGCGGAACGCAGTGGCAGTGGTTTGAAGACCGCTACCCGGACTTTCAGCTGGTGGAGGCCACCTGCTACAAGAACAATATCAACCGAGGGACATATATCCACTTCGAGATGCGCAGGCGCGAGTGGAGCGGTTCTTCGGCTGCGCAGCCTGCGCGCATGAAAAAGCGTACTCCATCAGGGGCATCCTGATGCGGGACAATACATAACCGGGAGGAACTGAATATGGCAAAGACACTGAACGAGTGGGCACGGGACATTCACCAGAACGCGGTGGAGCACGGCTGGTGGGACGAGCCGCGCAGCTTCGGAGACATTGTGGCGCTGTGCCACAGCGAACTGTCCGAGGCGCTGGAGGAATACCGCAACGGGAAACCCATGATCTACGGCTGCTGCGGCCACTGCGACAAGGAAACACAGTGCGAAGCGGACGACAAGCCGGAGCACAGCTGCAAGCCGGAGGGCATTGCCACGGAGATGGTGGACTGCCTCATCCGCATCCTCGACTGGTGCGGCAAGGAAGGCGTGGATGTGGAGGCGGTGCTGGCGCAGAAGCACGAGTACAACCGCATGCGCCCGTACCGCCACGGAGGGAAAGCACTGTGAAGATCGGAGACAGAGTGCAGCGGGTGCCGGAGACTTTCGGAGAGACGGAAGAGATCAGAGACCGGAACCGGAAAAGAAAGGCACGCAGACGCGCCTACGACGGAACGGTGATATACATCCATCCGCTGGGGCGGTTCCATGTGGTGGCTTTTGAGACACGGGGGGGCACCATCCGGGAGAGCTTCGCGGGCGTATGATAACACGGGAGGCGAAGCAGATGTTTCGATATAAGCGCGGCGTGAAGGCGGACTACAACCGGCAGGGGTATATCTACTTCACCTCCCGCCGCTACCGGGAGCTGGACGAGGCGGCGCAGCAGAAGATACTCAACCTGTGTTTGGAGCACGGCGGGGAGTATTATCAGGCGCTATTCGAGTTTGTGACCACGGATGCCAGCGCCACGGCGCTGGCCATGCGGCACCACATGGACAAGACCACGCTGTACCGGAAGGTGCGGAAGTATTACGAGAACTTCCCAACGCAGCTGTAAAAACACATGCAGAACGCACGCAGGAACACACCTGCGTGCGTTTTTCGTTTTCGGCAAAGTTGCAACTCAGCGACACACTTTTTGTCGTACCATGATAGCGTGAGCTGGCGCACACCGCCAGCGGGTAAGAGCACAGCAAGATAATTCGAGGGGCGGGCGAAGGCTGTGCGGCAAAATGAATTTTTCCCCACGACAAGCGCGCACGATGCGCGCACGCACGCGCGGGAACCTTATAGCGCCGGAGCAAGGAGGTGGCGCAGATGGCTGCAGGAAGGCCGAAAAAATACACGAAAAAGGGACTGCGGGAAGCAATCGAGCGTTATTTCCGGAGCATATCACGGACAATTCCGGCAAGAGACGACACCGGCGGCATCATCCGCAACGATGACGGCGAGGAGATCAAGGTGGTGCAGTTCGTGGTGCCGCCGAGTGTGACGGGCATGTGTCTGTATTTGGACATTGACCGGAGCACATGGCAGAACTACGCGGACGCTGTGCTGCATCCGGAGCTGGCGGGGATATGCCAAGGGGCGCGAACCCGCATCGAGGCGTATCTGGAGCAGGAGCTACTGACACGGGAGAAGGGCGTGCAGGGCATCATCTTCAACCTGCAGAACAACTACGGCTGGAAGCAGAAGCAGGAGGTCGAACTGGGCAAGGACACCCGCGAGAGCATGAAGCACGCCGCCACCTACCACGAGAAGCTGGCGCTGCTGAGGGCTGATGACGGGGAGAGCGAGTGCGATGAAGACGAAGTGGACGGCCTCTGAGCTGAAGGCCATGAGCCGCGAGGAGGTAGAAAAGCTCTACGACATCGTGACATGGTACGAGGGGCTGCGGGAGACCAACAACGAGACCTTCCTTCCTCTGTTCGCTGACACGCACCGCTATCTGGTGCTGAAGGGCGGCGGCGGTTCGGGAAAGTCCATCTTCGCGGGACGGAAGGTGCTGGAGCGGGCGGTGAACGAGCCGGGACACCGCTTCCTCGTGTGCCGTAAGGTAGCGAGGACGCTGCGAGAGAGCTGCTTCAAGCAGCTTTTGGGACAGCTGGCGGAGTTCTACGCGGACAGCGGGTACAAGGCCAACAAATCAGACCTGACAATCTCTTTCCAAAACGGCAGCGAGATCATCTTTGCGGGACTGGATGACGTTGAGAAGCTGAAATCCATCTACAACATCACGGGCATCTGGATTGAAGAGGCCAGCGAGCTGCTGGAGGGAGACTTCAACCAGCTTGACATCCGACTGCGCGGAAAGACGCGGGAGTACCAGCAGATCATCCTGAGCTTCAACCCGATCAGCATTCAGCACTGGCTGAAGAAACGATTTTTTGACCGGCGGGACAAACGAGCGCGGGTGCACGAGAGCACCTACAAGGACAACCGTTTTCTGGATGCGGCAGCCATACGGACGCTGGAGAGCTTTCAGGAGACGGACGAATATTACTATCAGGTCTACTGCCTCGGCATGTGGGGCGTGACGGGCAAGACGGTATTCAACGGCAAGGCCATCGGAAGACGGCTGCAGGAGCTGAAGGAACCGGTGTGCACCGGCCTCTTCACATACGCGGATGACGGGCTGACGCTGACGGACATCCGATGGGAGGACGCGAGGGACGGCTGCATCAAGGTCTACAAGAAGCCGGAGAAGGGCGTGCCCTATGTGATCGGCGGAGACACTGCCGGAGAAGGCAGCGACAGCTTTGTGACGCAGGTGCTGGACAACAGAACTGGAGAGCAGGTGGCGGTGCTGCGGGGCAAGTTCGACGAGGATGTGTTCGCACGGCAGGTCTACTGCTTAGGGCTGCACTACAACACGGCGCTCATCGGCATTGAGACCAACTTCTCCACTTACCCGGTGATGGAGCTGGAGCGGCTGCGGTATCCGAAGCAGTACATCCGGGAGAGCATCGACGATTACACGCATAAGATCAAGCAGAGCTTTGGCTTTCTCACCAACACGAAGACGAGGCCGGTCATCCTTGCGGAGCTTATCAAGGCGGTGCGCGATGACATCACCATCGTGAACGACGAGACAACGCTGCAGGAGATGCTGACATTCGTGCGCAATCCGGAGACGCTGAAGCCGGAGGCGGAGCTGGGAGCGCACGATGACTGCGTGCTGAGCCTTGCCATCGCACACTACATCAGGCCGCAGCAGAGCTACATCGCACAGAAGGAAACGGTGGCGCGGCTATGGACGGCATCCATGTGGGAGGACTATGAGAACGCATCACCGACGGAGCGGGAGATGCTGCGTAAACGCTGGGGCAATCCGCAGCGATAACAGGAGGACGCTATGAAGAAACAGGACAAGAACAAGCTGCGGCTTTGGCAGGACAGGCTGAAGACCAACGAAGCGGCATACGACGGCGAGACCAGCCGCATGGACGAGCGGGAGGCGCTGTATGCCGGAACGAACGAGATGCGGCCTATCGTGCAGGGCGAGCGGAAGACGAAGGCCGTGCATGTGCGCAATATCTGCGCGGAGATCATCGAGGCGCAGACAGACAGCAACATTCCGCAGCCGAAGGTGACGGCCAGACGCAAGCAGGACGAGATGAAAGCAAAGCTCATCGAGGACATGCTGCGCAACGAGCTTGACAGAATGCCGTTTGAACAGCTCAACGACATCATGGAGCGGACGGTGCCCATTCAGGGCGGCGCGGCGTTTCTGGTGGAGTGGGACAACACGCAGCGGACGCACTTCACCATTGGGGAGCTGGCGGTATCCACGCTTCACCCGAAGCAGATCATCCCGCAGGACGGCGTGTACACCGGCATCGAGGACATGGACTACATCATCCTCAAAATCCCGCAGACGAAGGAATACATCCGCAGGCGCTACGATGTGGACGTATCAGACGAGAGCGAGGAAGAGCCGGACATCAAGGGCACCGGTGGGGACACCACGGCGAACGACCTTGTGACGCAGTACATCGCCTACTACCGCAACGACAAGGGCGGCATCGGTCTTTACAGCTGGGTGAACGACACGCAGCTGGAAGACCTTGAAGACTATCAGGCGAGGCGGCTGCGCAGGTGCGTGAAGTGCGGCGCGGTGGAGCCGCTGCTGACGGAGCCGGAGATGGACGCGCCGGACATCCTGCTGCCGAACGGCATGAGCACGGCGGCGGAGGTGGACTTTGACGCGGCGGCGGATGCGCTTGCAAGAGAGACGAGGCCGCTGCCGCTGCGGGGCGGGCGGAAAAAATGCCCGTACTGCGGCGGAAGCAAGTGGGAGGAGACCGAGGAAGAGTTCGAGGAAATCCCTGTGGCCGTCACCAGAAGCGACGGCAGCACCATCGGCGGCATGGTGCGCCGAGAGGCGGCATCCGACACGGAGACGGACGAGCTGGGGCTGCCGGTGGTGGAGATCATCGAGGAGCCGACGAAGGTGCCGTTCTACAAGCCAGACATCTTCCCGGTCATCCTGCAGAAGAACGTGAGCGTGTACGGCAGGTTCTTGGGAGACAGCGATATTGACAAGATCGCCGACCAGCAGAACACCACCAACCGCATCGAGAGCAAGATCATCGACAAGCTGCTGAAATCGGGCAGTTACATCACGCTGCCGGACGAGGCCAGCATCCGCGTGGACGCGGAGGACATGAAGGTCATCCGACCGGGCAATGCGGCCACCAAAGCGCTGATCGACGTATACGACCTGCAGGGCAACGTGGAGCAGGACATGGTGTACCTGTCGCAGGTATACGAAGAGGCACGCCAGATCATCGGCATCACGGACAGCTTTCAGGGGAGGACAGACCGCACGGCCACCAGCGGCAAGGCAAAGGAGTTCGCGGCGGCGCAGAGTGCTGGCAGACTGGAAAGCAAGCGCGTGATGAAAGACGCGGCGTATGCGGCGCTGTTCGAGGCCATGTTCAAGTTCAAGCTGGCGTACACGGACGAGCCGAGGCCGGTGGTGTCCAACGACATCCACGGCAACGCACAGTACGAGACGTTCAACCGCTATGACTTCCTTGAACAGGACGCGGCGGGAGAGTGGTGCTGGAACGATCAGTTCCTCTTCAGCTGCGATACCTCTGCCCCGCTGGCATCGAACCGCGAGGCCATGTGGCAGGAGACGCGCATGAATCTGCAGACCGGAGCCTTCGGAGACCCGGCGCAGATTCAGACGCTCATCCTGTTCTGGACGAAGATGGAGCTGCTGCACTATCCGGGAGCCGGAGAGACGCGGGCATACCTCGAAGAGGAACTGCACAAACAGCAGCTGCAGCAGCAGATGGCCATGCAGATGCAGATGGCACAGCAGCAGATGCAGCAGGCGCAGATGCAGCGGCAGCAGAATGGCGGGCTGGACATGCAGACCGCACAGGCCGTCATCCAGAGAGCGCAGCAGGACGCTGCGCGTGATTCCGGGCAGACCATGGGAGCAAATGCTCCCGTCTGACATAGATACTTCCCTATCATTCGGGTATCGCCCGACCTCCTGAAGCGGGAAGCGGCGCGGGACTGGGGCACCCGCGCCGCCGACCGTGACACAAAGGAGCATCAAGGAAAGAAAGGAGGACGCAGAGATGGCAGATAAGACCTACGCTGGCAGCATCAAGAACACCGGCGCGCAGGTGGTGAAGGCACCCTTCAGCGGCGACAACAAGAAGGGCAACGGCACCGTGAAGACCGGCAACGACCTGAGAGGCAGCAAGAACAAGTAAGACCATCTGACAAAGCAAGCCCCACATTCGCAGGAAAAGCGCAAAAATCCAGAGAGGAGCACAACACATGGACATCGACTACGGCGCATTGTTTGGCATTGACGAAGGCGGAAAAGAGCAGGAGATCGCCGACCCTGCCACGGACGAGACCACACAGGCGCAAGGCGCAGAAGAGCAGGAAGCCGCCGACCCTGCCGAAGAAGAGACGCAGGACACAAGCGCCGAAGAACCGCAGGGAGCTGCGGAGGACGGCGAAGATCATAGTGAGACGGGCAAGCAGACCCCGGAGCAGAACGCAGCGTTTGCAGCGGCACGCCGCAAGGCGGAGGCGGAGCGGGATGCCGCCGTGGAGAAGGCGCGCACAGACGCACAGGAAGAAGCGAGGCGCACCATCGACGAGGCGTTCCGAAACAGCGGACTGGTGAACCCGTACACGAAGCAGCCCATCACATCGAAGGCGGAGTACGACGAGTACCGGCAGCGCTTCGATGCAGAGCGCAAAGCCCGCGTGCTGAAGAAGAGCGGGATGAGCGACGAGGAGTTCAACGCATTCGTGAACGACCTGCCGGAAGTGAAGCAGGCCAAGGAAGCGCAGGCGGCGGCGGAGCGGGCGCAGCAGGAGGCCAACGAGGCACAGGCACGGGTGAAGGTGGACGAGCAGCTAAAGGAGATCGGCAAGCTGAACCCCAACATCCGGGAGCTGAAAGACCTTGCGGCCATGGAGACCTATCCGAAGTTCTACGAGCTGGTGAAGAAGGGTAACACGCTGGTGGATGCCTACCGGCTGGCAAACTTCGAGGCTCTGACCAGCAGCGCGGCGGCGGCCACCAGACAGGCAGCTCTCAACAACCTGCAGGGCAAGCAGCACATGGGACAGACCAAGGAACGAGGCGCGGGCGCGGTGAGCGTACCGGCTGAAGTGAAGGAGATGTACCGCGCGCTGAATCCGGGTGCCACGGATGCAGAGATACAGGCACACTACAACCGCAGCCATAAAAAGGGCTGACGAAGCGAAAGGAGAAAAGCACAATGGCTTTCAAGATTTATTCCACTGATGACAACCGCGTGCCGGGTATTGAATACCTGCCCGCAAGCGCCATCACACCCAAGGTGGGCATGGCACTGACGCAGACCACCGGCCAGCTGGCGCTGGCTACCGGCGCAACCGCGCCCACTTACATCTCCATGTGCGAAAAGGACAGCGAGTGCACGGCGGGCGACATCATCCCTGTTATCCGCGTGGGCAAGGACATGATTCTGGAGACCACCTTTGCAGCTGCCGCAACCAGCATCAAGCTGGGCGACAAGGTGACGCTGCACACGGACGGCCTGCAGGTCACGGCCACGACCACCAACGGCGTGGCGGAGGTGGTGTACATGGACGGCACCGCCAACGGCAGCATGTGCCGCGTGCGCTTCTAAGAACGACGAAAGGAGTACAGTGAACAATGGCTAATATCACCTTTACCGAAGGCTCCGGCCTTCAGGACAGCATTTTCGGCAAGTCTCAGGAGCCGATCAAGATGTTCCTCGAAAAGAGGGGCGAGGCGTTTGAACAGACCAGTATGCTGCCGGAGCTGTTCAACATGGGCAGCAGCAACCACTGGGGCGAAAAGTTCTCCACCATGACGGCCATGGACGGCTTCCAGCCGGTGGGCGAGAACGGCGACTACCCCGTGGACGGTATGCAGGAGGGCTTCGCAAAGTTCCTCGAACACATGACGTGGAAGAACAGCTTCTCCCTGTCCCGTGAGATCGTGGAGGATGCAAAGCTGATGGATTTGAAGAAGCAGCCCGCTGGCTTCATCACCAGCTACTACCGCACCCGCGAAAAGTTCGGCGCTGCCCTCATCGGCGCGGCTGTCCAGAAGAAGACGGAGACCACCTTCTCCGGCAAGACCTTTGACGTGAAGACCGCCGATGGCAAGTGCCTGTTCGCCACCAACCACCCCAGCAAGCTGGGCAAGTCCAACCAGTCCAACCAGTTCTCTGATGCCTTCAGCAACGACGCGCTGATGGCGATGGAGGCGAAGATGCAGGACTTCCGTGGCGACAACGACGAGGTGCTGGATGTGGCTCCCACCACCATCCTCATTCCCAACGACTACAAGCTCAAGCGCGACGTGTTCGCAGCCATTGGCGCGGACAAAGACCCTGCCACTGCCAACAACGGCTTCAACTACAACTTTGGCCGCTGGAACGTGGTGGTGTGGCCGTACCTGAACCAGTTCATCGCGTCCGGCACGGCTCCGTGGATTCTGCTGGACAAGAAGTACAACGACGAGTACGGCAGCGCCATGTGGCTTGACCGCGTGCAGCTGGAGGTCAGAAGCGAGCTGGCGGGCAACGATGCCAACGTGTGGAAGGGCTACGCCCGCTTCATCGCCGGTTTCAACGACTGGCGCGGCTATGCCGTGGGCGGCGTGACTGGCGGCACGCAGCTCATTGCCACATCGACTGGCGGCTAATCAGAACACAGACCGGACGGGGCGGCGGCGCAGGCCGCTGCCCCGCTTTTCATTTCGAGGAAAGGGGGACGGATAATGGCGACACTGAAGAGCGTCATCGACTATGTAGACGAGATCAAGCCCAACGCCTTCTCAAACGAGGCGAAGACAAAGTGGCTGAACGAGTGTGAAGGGCTGGTGCAGACCGAGGTCTTACTGTGGGCGAGCGAGGAGATCATCACCTACCAGTACGACGCGGACAAGGACAAGGAGCTGCTGGCGCAGCCGCCGCACGACAAAATCTACTGGGCATACCTGACGGCCATGATCGACTTCGCCAACGGCGAGTACAACAAGTACCAGAACACGATGCAGATGTTCAACAGCTTCTTCGGCGAGTTCATGCGCTGGTTTGCCCTCAACTACCGTCCGGCAGATACCCACGAGGAGGTATATGTATGAGCGGGTACGGAAACACGAAGATCGGAACCGAGTGGCGCGGGTATTACATCACCGCCTACGGCATCGCCGTGAAGCACGGCTTTCAGGGGACGGAGGAGGAATGGCTGAAGAGCCTGAAGGGCGACGGCGGCGAGCCTATCGTCATCCGCTATGACGAAACCGCGCAGCAGCTGCAGTGGAAGTACGAAAGCGACACACAGTGGCAGGAGCTGCTGAGCCTGAGCGAGCTGCAGGGCGATGTGGTGAGCCAGACGCTGGCGGCGGCACAGAACGCCAAGACGGCGGCGGAGGCGGCGCAGAGTGCGGCGGAGACCGCAGCACAGACCACCGGCGCAGACGCAGCCGCAGCCAAGAGCGGCGCAGCCACCGCAACGGAGAAAGCCACAGCGGCGGCAGCAAGCGCCAAGACCGCCACGGATGCGGCGGGAGAAGCACAGACGGCGGAGAGCAGCGCCAAGGGCTACGCCTCCACCAGCGGCACCAACGCCACAGCGGCGGCGCAGAGCGCCACAGACGCGCGAAGTGCCAAGGCGGCGGCAGAGACAGCGGCCAGCACGGCAACGAGCGCCAAGACCGCAGCGCAGACTGCTGAGACGAACGCCAAGGCCAGCGAGACTGCAGCGGCGAGCAGCAAAACGGCGGCAGCGGCATCTGCCAGCAAGGCAGAAAGCGCGCAGAGCGCGGCAGAGAATGCACAGGCGGCGGCGGAGACGGCAGCCAGCACGGCGACGAGCGCCAAGACCGCAGCGGAAACCGCCAAGACGGGCGCGGTGAGCGCACAGAGCAAGGCACAGAGCGCACAAGTGAAGGCGGAGGGCGCTGCCGCAGACGCGGAGGAAAGCGCCGCAGCGGCGGCGCAGAGCGCCACACAGGTGGCAGCCAACAGCAAGACCGCCGAAAGCTGGGCGGTGGGCGGCACCGGCACCCGCGAGGGCGAGGACAGCAACAACGCCAAATACTGGTGCGAGAGCGCACAGGCCATTGCGGGCGGCGGCGTGACCAGCTTCAACGGGCGCGGCGGCATCGTGAAGCCGCAGAAGGGCGACTACACGGCGGAGATGGTGGGGGCGGATGCCTCCGGCGCTGCGGCGGCGGTGCAGAGCAATCTGGACGGCCACGAGGGCGACACCACGGCGCACATCACAGCGGCGGAGCGCACCAAGTGGAACGGCAAGCAGGACAAGCTGACCTTCGACACAGCCCCGACGGCGAACAGCACGAACCCCGTGACCAGCGGCGGCGTGAAGACGGAGCTGGACAAGAAAGCCAACGCAACGAGCCTCGGCGCACACACCGGCAACACGGAAAACCCGCATCGGGTGACGGCGGCACAGGCGGGCGCAGACCCGACGGGGACGGCGGCAAGCGCGGTATCGGCGCATAACAGCTCCAGTACGGCGCACAGCGACATCCGTACCGCACTTGCAGGGAAAGAGACAGCAGGCGCTGCGGCAGCCGTGCAGGGCAACCTCGACGATCACGAGGGCAACACCACCGCGCACATCACGGCGGCAGAGCGGACGGGCTGGAACGGAAAGAGCGGGAAGGCACTTTCCTTCACGGTGACACTGACGGCGGCGGGATGGAGCGGCAACGCGCAGACTGTGAACAACAGCAAGTTCGTCACGAGCGGGTACGCCTACACGGTATGCCCTGCGGGAGACAGCTTTGCAGGCTACGCAGAGGCGGTGATCTACGCCGACGATGTGACCACGGCGGGAAAGATGACCTTCCACTGCAATGAAGCACCCACGGCCGATCTGACCGTGAACATTCTGAGAACGGAGGCAACGGCATGAGTTTGGTATTCAACATGGTGGGCGGTGGAGGCGGCGGCATCAAGCTGACCAGAATCGCCATCACAACACCGCCTACAAAGACCACCTACACGCAGGGCGAGACCTTTGACCCGGCGGGCATGGTGGTGACTGCGACCTACAGCAACGGCGCGACGCTGAAATGCACGGGCTATAGCTACGAGCCGAACACACCACTGGCGGACGGCACAACGAAGGTGACTATCCGCTACACCGAGGGCGGCGTGACGAAGACGGCGGAGCAGGCCATCACGGTCATCCACCGGCTGACGAAGATCGAGATCACGGCGCAGCCGACGAAGAAGGTCTATGAGTATGGCGACAGCTTCCAGAGCGCGGGCATGGTGGTGAAGGCCACCTACTCCGACGGAGCGACCGCCAATGTGACGGGCTACAGCTGCAGCCCAGCGACGCTTAATACCGTGGGCACGCAGACGATCACGGTGAGCTACACGGAGCGGAACGTGACCAAGACGGCCACCACCAGCGTGACGGTGAACCGGAAGACGATCTCCACGGTGCCGAGCCAGAGCGGGAGCCTGACCTACAACGGCGGCAGCCAGTCCCCCACATGGAACAACTACAACACGGCACAGCTGACCATCGGCGGCACGACCACGGGCACCAACGCAGGGAGCTACACAGCGACCTTCACGCCGAAGAGCAACTACCGATGGAGCGACGGAAGCACCACACCGAAGAGCGTGAGCTGGAGTATCGGGAAGGCGGCGGGCAGCCTCTCCATCTCCCCCACCAGCATGACGCTGGACACCACGACGAAGAGCAAGACCATCACGGTGACGCGCAGCGGCGACGGCGCAATCAGCGCCAGCAGCAACAACACCGGAGCGGCCACGGTGAGTGTGAGCGGCAACACGGTGACGGTGACGGGCAAGGCCAACGGCAGCGCGACCATTACGATCAGCGTGGCGGCGGGAACGAACTACACCGCACCGGCGAACAAGACCTGCGCGGTGACGGTGAGCTTCCTGAAGGACAACTTCGCGGACAACGGCTGGGATTCCATCATCGCGGCGTGCCATTCGGGCAGCGTGCCGAGCACATGGGTGGTGGGCAACAGCAAGCCCATGACCATCGGCGGCAAGAGCTATCAGGTGGACATCATCGGCAAGAACCACGACACCTACGCCAACGGCGGGAAGGCACCGCTGACCTTCCAGCTGCACGACTGCTACGGCGAGACCAAGAACATGAACAGCTCCAACACCAACAGCGGTGGCTGGACGAGCTGCGCCATGCGAAGCACGCACCTGCCTGCCATCCTGAGCCAGATGCCGACGGAGGTGCAGAATGGCATCCGCGAGGTGAACAAGCTGACCTCTGCGGGCAACCAGAGCGCCACCATCAACACCACGGCGGACAAGCTGTTTCTGCTGAGCGAGATCGAGATTTTCGGCAGCGTCAGCTATTCCAAGAGCGGCGAGGGCACGCAGTACGACTACTACAAGGCGGGCAACAGCAAGGTGAAGAACTACAACGGCAGCGCGGGCTACTGGTGGGAGCGCTCTCCGTATGGCAGCAGCTCCGCGAGTTTCTGCTATGTCATCAGCGGCGGCAACGCCAACTACAACTACGCGGGCTTTGCGTTTGGCGTGGCCTTCGGCTTCTGCTTTTAATCCAGCATCTGAGGAAATCCCGCAGCCTGTGTGCTGCGGGATGGAAGGGAGAGAACCATGTCGGTCTACAAATCCAAACGAGGCGAGAGCAGCGTGCAGTTCATCGAAACGGCAAGACAGCTGGAGGCACACACCTTCGCGTGCTGCATGAAGGCACCGAAGCGGTACGAGCGGTTTCTGACGGGACGCATCATGGAGCTGAGCAGCGAGGTGCATGACCGGGTACGGGCGGCGAACAACATCTGGCCGACGAACCGGCACGAGGCGCAGCTGCGCAGGGACGAGCTGATGCGAGCGAACAACGCGCTGCAGAACCTCAGCCCGAAGCTGTAGCTGCTGTATGACAGCATTTTGCAGAACCCGGAGGGATACGGGTGGATTCACAAGGCAATGCAGCGCTGGGGCGACCTCATCTGCGAGGAAGCGAAGCTCATTGCGGCGGTGAAGAAGAATGACCGGCAGCGGTACAAAGACCTTCCGGAATGAAGAATATGGGTCGAGCTCTGTATTTGTTGCACTTGCGGCAGCGCGAACAACTGGTGGGAGCGCTCTCCGAATGGCAGCAACTCCACGAATTTCTGCAATGTCAACAGCAACGGCAACGCCAACTACAACAACGCGAGCAATGCGAATGGCGTGGCCTTCGGATTCTGCAAGAGATGGGTCAGGACAGTAACCGGCAGCGGCGAAGCAGCACCCTTGCAGAAGGAGAGCTTGTTCCCGGCATAGCCAAAACAATCCTCTGATGCAGTCAGCCGGACGCTGCTTGCATGGCGGGCGAATGTGCGGACAGCCCGTTCCATGGCTGGTACTGCCACGCGGATAGAACACGCACCCAAGAACAATTCCGTACAGGGGATGCCCTAACGGGCGGGGAGAATTATGACGAGCGAAGAGAGACACGAGGCACGGTACAGGCGACGGAACGCGGAACGCCAGAGGCGAAGAGACGCACGCAGCGAGGCGTGCGGGAGCTTTGAGCAGGTGTTCAGCTACGAGCATCTGTACCGTGCGGGACGGGAATGCTGCAAGGGCGTGGGCTGGAAATGCTCCACGCAGCGGTATCTCGGCAACTTTACCGCCAACATCGCCCGGACGCACCGGGAGCTGATGGACGGCACATGGAAGACCAAGGGCTTTTTCGCCTTCGACCTGATGGAACGGGGAAAGCTGCGGCACATTCGTAGTGTGCACATCGCGGAGCGGGTGGTGCAGCGCTGTCTGTGCGACAACGCGCTGGTACCGCTGTTCTCGGCGGCGTTCGTGTACGACAACGCGGCGAGCCTGAAGGGTAAGGGCATCGACTTTGCCATGGATAGGCTGACCTGCCACCTGCAGCGGTACTACCGCAAGCACGGGACGGACGGCTGGGCGCTGGTGTTCGACTTTTCGGACTACTTCAACTCCGCGCCGCACGCACCGATCTACGCAGAGAGCGAGCGGCGCATCCGGGACGAGCGGGTGCGAAAGCTGGCGTGCGGTCTGATGGAGGACTTTGGCGAGCGGGGCTTCGGCCTCGGCAGTCAGGTGAGCCAGATCGACGCGCTGATGCTGCCAAACCGGCTTGACCACTTCATCAAGGAGCAACTGCACATCGAGGGCTACGGCAGATATATGGACGACGGCTATCTCATCCACGAGAGCCGGGACTACCTGCAGGAATGCCTGAAGCAAATCCGGGCGGTATGCGCAGACCTCGGCATCCGGATGAACGAGAAGAAGACGCGCATTGTAAAGCTGCAGGAGCTGCATTTCCTGAAGACGAGATTCTATCTGACGGAGACGGGGAAGGTGCGGCGGAAGATGTGCCGCAAAAGCGCAAGGCGGATGCGGCGGAAGCTGAAGACCTTCCGGCGATGGATGGCGGAAGGCAGAATGACAGAGGAAGACATCCGCACGGCATACGAGAGCTGGCGCGGCCACATGCGGCGGGGCAACAGCTACCGGGTGCTGCGGCGGATGGACAGGTTCTACAAACGACTGATGGAAAAAGGAGCGTGAAAGCATGTACGAGATCAGAAAGGACGGCGGCGTGATCGCGCTGACAGAGAAGCCAAACTACATCCGCAGGCACGCGGACGGCTTCTACATCCTCTGCGAAGAGGAGGACGCACAGGGCGTGGCCGTGGACGGCACGGTATACCGTCTGATGGGGCACACGGGGCTTGATGAACTGGAGGAAGTGCAGCTCATTGAGAAGGACACCGGCACGGTTTTGCAGAGCAGCAGTGAGGCGGTGGGCATCGCATTTGTCACCATGACAGAGAGGGGAGACATCGACGGCGTGACGGCGGGAGAGCACGCGGAGCTGTTCAGCCCGTGGGCGTACCCGGTGGCCTACACCGCAGGACAGATCAGGGAACGCAGCGGAAAGCTCTACAAATGCCTGCAGGCGCACACCTCGCAGGGGGACTGGAAACCGGAGGACAGCCCGTCGCTGTGGGTGGGCATCTCCGACCCGGCGGAGGAATGGCCGGAGTGGAGCCAGCCGGTGGGCAGCACAGATGCCTACGCCAAGGGCGCAAAGGTGAGCCACAACGGCAAACACTGGACGAGCGATGTGGACGCGAACGTGTGGGAGCCGGGTGCGTATGGATGGACGGAGGCGACGGCATGACGGAGACGGTCATTGTGGCTGTGCTGAGCCTGATCGGCACCATGACGGGGGCGTACTTCGCAAACAAGAAAAGCGCGGCGCTCATCGCCTACCGGCTGGAGGAGCTGGAGCAGAAAGTAGCGAAGCACAACGGTTTGGTGGAGCGCACCTACCATCTGGAAGAGGCGGCGGCGGTCTTCGAGGAAAAGCTGAAGGTGGCAAACCACCGCATCGACGATCTGGAGAGAGGGGCATGAAGGGCAGGCATCAGAGAAGACGGCCAAGTAAGGCAACGACCACCAAGCGCATTGTGTGGGCGTGCCTTATCAACGGCATCGGCTGGGTGTGGTGCAGCTACGCCCTCGCCTTCCTCGGCAGGACGGAGATTGCGGAAAGCCTGAGCCGGACGGCGGTGACGGAGATCATCGGCGTGGTGCTGCTGTACTGCGTGAAGAGCCTGTTTGAAAAGCGGGAGAGCTTCGGTGGTATAGGCAGGAAGGAAGAACAGGTAACGGACTTATGAAAGGAGCAAGACCATGACGGACATTGCAATCGTGAGACTGGGTATCGGGCTGGTGCTGCTGATCGCGGCAAACATCGCCCTCGGCAGCGTGAACGCCTTCATGGAGGGCACATGGGACATGATGAAGTTCCGCAACGGCTGCATCAAGGGCGGCGTGGTGGCTGCGTCACTCATCGCGGTGTACTACGCAGGCTGGCTGAACCCTGATCTGCTGGTCATCGAGGCGGAGGGACAGACGGTGAACCTGATGACGGCGGTACATATCGCGCTGCTGGCGGCGTTCACGGCGTATGCGGTGGATGTGCTGAAGAAGCTGAAGGACATGCTGAGCACCGCGACACCAGGCAAGGAGGAAGACCATGAGCAACAGTAAGCTGGTGAGCTATACCCGGCTCAGCCCGAACCACTCCGGCAAGCGGAGGCACGCCATCGACACCATCAGCATCCACTGCATGGCGGGAAACCTGAGCGTGGAGAGCTGCGGCAGACTGTTTGCAGACAGATCGCGGGAGGCCAGCAGCAACTACGGCATCGGCAGCGACGGCAGAATCGCGCTGTATGTGGACGAGGGAAACCGCAGCTGGTGCACTTCAAGCGCCAGCAACGACAACCGGGCTGTGACCATCGAGGTGGCCAACTGCGCAGACGGCGAGCCGTGGCCGATCACGGAGGAAGCCTACAGGAGCCTCATCAATCTGCTGGTGGACATCTGCAAGCGGAATCACATCCCTGAACTGCGGTGGAAGGGAGATCAAAACCTCGTAGGTCAGGTGGAAAAGCAGAACATGACGGTGCACCGCTGGTTTGCCAATAAGAGCTGCCCCGGCAACTGGCTGTACGAGCATCACGGGCAGATCGCAAAGGAAGTAAACGAAAGACTGGAGGAAGAAAACATGGTGAGATACGAACGGCTGCGGGACATCAAGAACAAGGAGTTCCACGACATCGTTGAAAAGTTGATGGATGCAAACATCCTCGGCGGCGACGGCAGCGACCCGACGGGCAACGAGGACATCATCGACCTGAGCCACGACATGGTGCGTACTCTTGTACTGGAGTATCGCGGCGGGGCGTTTGACCGCAAGCTGAAGGCTGTGGGCATGGAGCCTGCGGTGAAGGACTAAGAGAGCGGCGGAGGCCGGTGCATTCCGCCGGTCTCCGCCTTCTGCGCGAAAGGAGGCATGAAAGATGCCATCAAACCTGCTGACGGCAGACACCACTTTCCCGATGCTGACGCAGGAGCAGAGCACGGACGAGAAGTTTGAGAAGATCACAAGCTATCTCTACATGCTGCTGGAGCAGCTGCGCTACAGCATGGGAAACCTTGACAAAGAGAACTTCAACGACGCGGGGCTGGAGGAGATCGCAAACATCATCACGGAGCCGGTGTATGTGCAGCTGAAGGATGACGAGGCAAATATCGCGGCGCTGACAGTGACGGCGGCGGGACTGGGCGCGCGGCTGAGCGACGCGGAGGGAAACATCACGCAGCTCACCGCCACCACCACAAGCCTGACAAGCCGCATCAGCAGCGCGGAGGGCAGCATCTCCACCCTGCAGCAGACGGCCACAAGCCTGACAAGCCGCATCTCGGACGCAGAGGGGAACATCTCTTCCCTGACGCAGACGGTGAACGGCATGACACTGAGCGTGACCAACGGCTCATCCAGCTCCACCATTCGGCTTTTGGCCAACGGCGTGCAGCTGAGCAGCCAGTCCATCAGCTTCTCCGGCATGGTGAGCTTCACAGACCTGTCCACCAGCGGCTGGACGACCATCAACGGGGACAACATCACCACGGGCACCATCGAGGCCATTGACATCTACGGCTGCACCATCGAGGGCAGCACCTTCAAAAGCGTACTGAAAGCCAACGGAAGCGTGGGCGGCGAGATCGAGTTCTGCTACCTGAACACCAACTATGTGGCGGGCGGAATCCGACTGGACGATCAGGGCGCGGGCACGGAATACGAGCGAGCCTACCGCATGTTCATCTACACCAACTATGTGCAGGGCGTGGGCTTTGCCATGAAGCTGCAGAGTGCCAGCGGCATCAGTATGGAGGCGGACGAGAACGTGTTCCTGTATGCGGGAACGAGAATGACCATCAGAGGAGACAGTGGCATCTACCTGACGGGAGATGTGTATGTCAACGGGACGCTGCTTCAAGTGAGCAGCAGCTAAGGAGGGAAAGCATGTATTTGATCGAATGCGCAAACGCCTATCTGGCTGCGGTGCAGCTGCAGCAGAAGGAGATGGACTATCAGACGGCATTTGCCGTGATGATGGTGAAGAAGCAGCTGCAGAGCCATGTGGAGTTTTTGCAGAGCGAGGAGCTGAAACTGGCAGAGAAGTACGCGGAGAAGGATGAAAAGGGAAACATCAAGTGGACGGAGCGGGGCACCTTCCCCTACCGGGATGCGGACGCGGCGGCGGGATACCAGAGGGAACGCAGGGCGCTGGGCATGACGCAGGTGGAGGACGACTTCACGGTGCAGCACGCGCCGGTGCCGGAGAAGATCACGCCCATGCAGCTGGAGGCACTGGAGAAGTTCATTGTGTTCGGAGGTGAGGGATAATGGCGATCGGGCTGCCATCCATGGCTTACGGCGACGGCATCAGCAAGCGCAAGCAGGTGAAGTTCGGCGGATACAACCACACGCTTGCGGCGGAGAACGGCGACCTGTGGGACATGGAGAATCTGACGAGCGACTTCTATCCCCTTTTAAGCCCGCGCGCAAGGCGGTGGACATGCCGGACGCTGACGAAACCGAACGGATTATATGCCCACGACGGGCTGTACTGGGCGGATGGAACGGACTTTTACGCCGACGGCGAGCTGAAGGGCATCGTCACCGACGGGCACAAGAAGTTCGCAAGCCTCGGCGCGTACATCGTCATCCTGCCGGACAAGAAATACTACAACCGCCTGACGGGCGACTTCGGCGCACTGGAAAGCAGCTGGAGCGGGAGCGCGAAGATTCAGGACGGCACCTACGCGGGCGAGGAAGCAAAAGCCAACACCATCTACGCTGTGGGTGCGGGAGCAAAGTTCAACGAGGGCGACGCGGTGACGATCTCCGGCGCGACGACGCATCCGGAGAACAACAAGACCGCCATTATCCGGGAGATTGACGGGGACAACCTGCGCTTCTATGAGAACACCTTCACCATCTCGGACGGCGGAGACAGCGAAACATTGCAACTCAGCCGCACGGTTCCGGAGTTAGACTATATCTGCGAGAATGAAAACCGGCTGTGGGGATGCAAGGGCGACACGATCTACGCCAGCAAGCTGGGCGACATCTTCAACTGGAATGTGTTTGACGGCGTGGCGACGGACAGCTTTGCGGTGGATGTGGAAAGCACCGGAGATTTTACGGCGTGCTGCAGCTATCTCGGCTATCCGTGCTTCTTCAAGGAGGAGCACATCTACAAGGTCTACGGCGACAAGCCGTCCAATTTTCAGGTGATGGGCAGCGCCAGCTTGGGCGTGGAAAGAGGCAGCGACGAGAGCCTTGCCATCGCAGGCGAGACGCTTTTCTACCTGAGCCGGACAGGCATTGTGGCATGGAGCGGCGGCATCCCGCAAAGCGTGAGCGCGGCATTCGGCACGCAGCGCTTCCGGAACGGCGTGGCGGGCAGCGACGGGACAAAGTATTTCGTCTCGCTGCAGGACACGACGGGGGTGTATCAGCTGTTTGCCTTCGACACCCGCACCAACCTGTGGCACCGGGAGGACAGCACGCAGGCTGTGGGCTGGGGCTGGAATGAGGAGCTGTACTGCCTTGATGCGACCGGCAAGCTCTGGATGAACGGCAACGCCAGAAGCGTGCCGCAAGGCGCGGTGCAGGAAGCGCTGGTGGCATGGAAGACGGAGTGGGCGGACTTCTACGAATACACCACCTATTCGTCCTCTTCCGCGGCGACACCGGAGAAGAAGGGAATCGGAAAGCTGCTGCTGCGGCTGGAGCTGGATGAAGATGCAAGCGTGCAGATCGACATGCAGTTCGACAGCGACGGCGTGTGGAGGACGGTGAAGACGCTGCAGACGGAAGTGAAGCGCAGCTACTATCTGCCGATCATCCCGCGCCGGTGCGACCACTTCCGCATCCGGATGACCGGAAACGGCGGATGCAGACTGTATTCGCTGGTGCGGGAAGTGTACAACGGCAGCGAACTATAAGAAAGGGGCGGACTATGGCAAACAGATACACATACGACGATTTTCAGAAAGCAATGCAGAGCAGCGGCCTCGGCGGGCAGTTCTCTGACGCAGACCTGAAGCTGGCGCAGCAGAACCCGGACGCAGGAATGAGCATCCTGAAGTACAAGCAGGACTACAAAAACGCTGCCACGGACGAGGCACGGGCGCTGGCCAACCTCGGCGCGGAGGGCATCCGCTCCAGCTACGGCGGGTACACCGGCGGGCAGAGGGGCGCAAACTTCTACCTTGACCCGCTATCCCCCAAGGACTTCCAGAGCAGCGCAGCGCCGACCTACAAAAACAACTATGCCGACACCATCAGCGGCCTTTTGGACAAGCAGCTGGGATACGGCAGCTATTCCTACGGCGAGGCGCAGCCGGAATACAACAACCGCTACGACGCGACCATTCAGGACTTGCTTGGCCAGATCGTGAACCGGAAGGACTTCAGCTATGACCCGGAGAACGACCAGCTTTACAGCCAGTACCGCAAGCAGTACACGCGGGAAGGCCAGAGAGCCACGCAGGACGCGCTGGGCGCGGCGGCAGCAGCCAGCGGAGGCATTCCGTCCAGCTACGCGGTAAACGCGGCGGCGCAGGCGGGCGACTACTACGCCAGCCAGATGACGGACAAAATCCCGGAGCTTTACCAGCTGGCCTACAACAAGTACATGAACGACTACAACATGAAGCTCTCTGACCTCGGCGCGGTGCAGGGTGCGGAGCAGAGCGACTACGACAAGTTCCTCAACGAGATGCAGCAGTACAACACCAACCGTGCCTTCGACTATCAGGCATGGATGGACGAGTACAACCGCATCAACAACGACCTGCAGACGGCGAGCGGGCTGGAGCAGCTGGACTACACCAAGTACCTGAACGATATGAACCAGTTCAATACCGATCGCAGCTTCAACTATGGGCAGCTGCTGGACGAGGTGAACAACCAGACGGCCAGACGCAGCGAGGCCATGAACAAGGCGCTGACGGCGGCGGAGCTGGGCGACAATTCGTTCCTGAACAATTTGGGCATCAACACCGACAACAACCCGACGGACTATGAGCGACGCTATCAGCTGGCGCAGCTGGCTGCACAGTACGGCGACTACTCCGGACTGCGGGAACTGGGCATCAACCCGGATGCAGCGGCACTGAACAAGTTCAACACCACGGCGGCGGGCAAGTCCTCTTCTGGAGGGAGACGAAGCGGTGGAGGCGGCGGAAACACAATGCCGCAGGAGACCGAGACGACCGGGCTGAGCGCGCAGGACATTGCAGCACTGAAGGCGGCCTACGGAACGAACATCGACGCTGACACATGGAACAGCATCCTGCAGAGCAATCCGGGCATCACGGAGGCGATGCTGACGCAGGCGGGATTTACCAAGAGCGGCGGGACTACCGGCGGCGGAAACATCTCCGGCGTGACCGACTACGACAGCGCCATTGCCTACATGAAGGCGGCGGGGGTGGACGGAGGCGTGCGCTCCGGCCTGATGACCAAGAGCGAGTGGAGCCGCAGAAAGGCATCGCTGCAGCAGTACGGCACCGGCGGCACCGAGGTAAAGAACTACAACAGCTACGCGGACTACATCAAAGACTACTGCGAATACGCCGCCAGCAAGTAAGGAGGACACGGTATGGCATCCTTTTCTGAGTGGAGCAACAACAAAATGAGGCAGGCGACCGGCACAGCGAAGACGACCGGCACGCCGCAAAAGGTACAGAGCTTTTCTGCGTGGAGCGATCAGAAGCTGGGCAAGGCAGACACGCAGAAGAACCCTGCCAGCGGCAACACAGGCTTCGACCGGAGCGGGAAAACCAGAGACGAGTATGACAGCAGCGTGCGGCAGAACTATGCCGCACGCGCAGCTGCATCTGATAAGCTAACGGAGAGCGAGTACAACCGCTCCACTGCCATGCAGCAGAAGTACGGCAGCTATCAGAACTACCTCGTGGGCGCGACGTCGGATGGGAAATACTATTCGCAGCCGAAGCTGGGCACGGATATGGAACGGAAATACAACACCGTGACCACCTATGAGGCGAACGCCAAAAAGAAGGCGGAGGAGCTGCAGAACGCCAATGAGACGGCGGGCAATCTCTATACGAAGCTGAACGAGCTGAGTGGGAAGCTGCCGGAGTTGCAGCAGTACGCGGGCAGCAGCGCTATTGCGTCCGGGATTGTGCAGCAGATGCAGCAGGAATATGCCAGCACGCTGAAACAGTATGAAGACGCGACGAAAGCGGTGGATGCCGCTTATGCCGCCTATGAGCCTGCGTGGAACCAGTACAAGCAGGCGGCGGAGGACTATGAAGCCTACCGCACAGAGCAGCAGAACCTGTTCGACAACTGGAAGAAGACCATCCGAACGGACGAGAACGCCATCAACGCCGACCTGACGGCGGCGCAGAGCAATGTGAAGCGGCTGCAAGAGCAGCAAAAGGCGCTGCAGAAGCAGGCACAGCAGCTGATGAACAAGGTATCTTCCCGGCGCGGCGGGACGAATGAGCTGATGCAATGGAGCCAGCAGGCACAGGCGCTGCAGGCGCAGGCCAAGGCCATGGACGGCAAGATCACGGAGGCACAGGGCGCGGCGGATTTGCTGCAGGAGGAGCTGGACTGGAAGAAATATTACCAGTATGCCGACCTGACCAGCGCGGAAGACTTTGGCGAAAAGAGCCAATACAAGAGCACGGCAAACGGAAAGAAGCGCTCCAACCTCGACGTTCTGTTTGATAACTACAGTGACGATGCCAGCGGCTGGGATGACCCGCTGTATGAGTACATCAACGGCAACAGCGAGGCGGGCGCGTACATCACAAATCAAGCCGGGGCGAACTATGGCGGGGACAGCAACCCGCTGGGCGCTCTGTTCGGCATGGCGACGGAAAACAGATCGGAATCGCAGCAGATGACCGACGAAGAAGTGGCCATCTTCAACTATCTGTACGCCTCGCAGGGCAAGGACGCGGCACACGCCTACTATGACTACCTGACGGGCGATCTGAACTATCGCCAGCGGCAGGAAGAAGAGGAGTACTGGAGAGACTATGCCAAGGAATCGCCAGTGGGCAGCAGTGTGTTCAGCGTGCTGACTTCCCCGATGAAGGGACTGAGTTATCTTGCACAGGCGGCGGACTATCTCGGCACCGGAAGCATCGACCAGAATGCGGCGTACAACCGCTTTTCCTACGCCAACAATGCCATTCGCAATCAGGTGGCGGAGACCATTGAACAGAGCGGGAACTGGGGGCAGGCGGGCAGCTTCCTGTACCAGACCGGCATGAGTATGGGCGACTTCCTGCTGAATACTGCGATCACGGGCGGATTCGGCGGAGGCGGCGCACTGAGCGAGGGAATGTCTCTTGCCATTATGGGCACCGGTGCGGCGGCGGATGCCACCATTGCAGCGAAGGATAGAGGACTGACAGATACACAGGCGTTCACGCTGGGAACCATCGCGGGTGCGGCGGAAGTGTTTACAGAGAAGTTCAGCATCGAGGCGCTGCTGAAAGGCAAGTGGGAAGACGGAGCCATCAAATATATCCTGAAGAATGCGTTCACGGAAGGCGCGGAGGAAGTGGGCAGCGACTTCATCAACCTGTTTGCCGACATCCTCGTCGCCAAGGACAAGAGCGAGTGGCAGCAGACCATAGACGCATATATGGCGGAGGGCAAGACGGAGGGCGAAGCCTTCGGCCTTGCAGTGGCGCAGCAGGCGGCGGAGATGGGGCTGGACTTCCTCGGCGGCGCACTATCCGGCGGCACCATGGCCACGGCGGGTGTGGGCATCGGAACGGTGCAGCGAAACGCCGGATACCAGCAGACCGGCAGCACGCTGCGCAAGATGGGCGACGAGATGGTGAACAGCATCATCGAGACGGCGGAGACCCTTGATGAAAACAGCGAGGCATACAAGCTGGGACAAGAGCTGAAGAACAAGCTGAACAAGGGCAAGAAGCTGACGGATACGGAGATCGGCAGACTGTTTGCGGAGACCACCAGAATGCTGGAAGGGACGGAACCGACTGCAGGACAAACCGGAACCGCTCAGGAACAGACGAAAGGCGTGGTGCTGCCGACGGCGGAAGAGACCGGCGGAACGGAACTGCCGACAGCTGAGCAGGCAGAAACGCAGACGCAGCAGCGCACAACGGAGCAGGAACGCCAACCTGCGCCGCTGAGAGAGACCATGGAGGCTGATCGGCTGGGCGTTTTGCCGACGGTGGAACAGGCGGAAACGCGGCAGAGAGCTGCGAGAGCCGAGACGGAAACGGAACGCACGGGCATTCTTGCAGGCGTGGACGAGGACACCATCGCCAAGGTACAGCGCATCGCCAACATCGTGGGGCGCGAGGTGGTGTTCTTCGACGAAGGCGCGGATAGCGCTGGAGGAATGCACAACGGCTACTACAACCCAGCGGACGGGAAAATCTATGTCAACGCACGCAGCCAGAACCCGGTGGCGCAGATCATCAGCCACGAACTGACGCACAGCATCGAGGCAAGCGGAAGCTACAGCGATTTGCAGAAGCTGGTATTGAACCGCATCCGGCAGACCGGCGGAGACCTGCAGGCCATGCGGCAGCAGAAGGCGGAACTGTATGCGCGGCACGGCGAGAACCTGACGGACAACGCGGCCATTGATTCGGAGATCGTGGCGGAGTATGTGGAAAAGTATCTGCTGACCGACGAGCAAAGCATCCGCGCCATGGTGCAGCAGAACCGGACGCTGGGACGGCGCATCCTGCAGTTTATCAACGAGCTGCTGGCAAAGCTGGGCAACAGCGACGCGCAGGAGCGGGCGTTCCTGACGAAGGCGAAGAATTATTACCAGAGCGCCCTGCAGGAGACACAGAGCAGCTTCACCGCAGACATGCAGCAGCGAGCCGCTGCGCAGGCGCAGAATATGGACACGCTGCAGCAGCAGATGGCAAACGGGGAAATCTCTGAAGAGGATGCAGAAGCGGCGTTCAACGACATGTATGACCCGGAGATCGACATGCAGCAGGGGCTGGGCAGATTGCAGCACAGCTATGCCGGGGCGAACGCCAACGGCGCGAACCTTGAAAGCCTGCGGGAAGCGCAGGAGATGCAGCAGGCCGGAGCCGACATGGAGAGCATCCGCAAGGCGACGGGCTGGCACGAAGGCATGGACGGCAAGTGGCGCTTCGAGATCAACGACAGCAGGATGCAGCTGCGCACCGACGCGGCGGATATTCCCAACTACACCACGCTGGGAGAGCTGGTGTCTGCGCCGGAGCTGTTTGAAGCCTATCCGGATATGGCAGATTTGAGCGTGACATTCCACACGCTGGAGGACGGACAGAACGGCGGATACAGCCGGAAGTTTGACAGCATCGAGCTGAGCCGCGACCTGAAGAACAGGCCGGAGGCGCTGCTGAACTCCCTCATCCATGAGGTGCAGCACGCCATCCAGAACCGGGAAGGATTTGCCAGCGGGGCAAACCACGCCTACTGGAACCGGAGAATGGAAAACGGATTTGACAGCAGGACGGCGGAGGAACGGCGCGAGGGCGCACGACTGCAGGAACAGTATGAGCAGATACGGGAGAGCGACCCGCAGTTCGTTGCGGCTATGGAAGAGCTGGATGCCATGGCACCGAAGGTGCCGCGCGGGAAGGTTGACCTGAACACATGGGAGCAGATCGAGCCAGACCCGCCGGAGTGGGTGCGCTACGACGAGCGCAGAGACCAGCTGGAGGAACAGTACGGCGACCGCGTGTGGGACTGGTACAGCCTGCGGGACAGCATCGACCGCAACGCGAGGAACGGAGGCCGGATGCCGACCGACCTGTACCGCGACACGGCGGGAGAGATCGAGGCGCGGGACACTGCGAAGCGACGGGAGCTGACGGCGCAGGAGCGCCGGGAGACATCGCCTGACTATGGCAGCGAGGACACGGTATTTGCTGACAGTGGGGATGGCTACGCCATCGGAAAGACCACGGACAACAAGCCGTTCGTGGAGGTGGAACAGGACATCCTTGCGGGCGTGCCGGAGGCAGACTGGGTGAAGACCGTCAAGGAGAACCTGAAGAAAAAGTTCCCCAACGGCATCACCGTGGGGAACAACGAAATTCAGATTGACGGCAGAAGCAGACAGGAGATGACTTTCTCCCGGTACATGCAGTGGCTCTATAACAACGACCCGCAGCTGCACGCGGACAAGCTACGCGCCACGGACAATGCCGACGAAATCCTGCGCGCAACGACGGACTGGGTGAACGAAGGGCTAAACCATCCGCGCAAGGACAGAATCACGGACTTCGCCAGAGGTAATGTGTTGCTGCGAGTGGGCGGAAACGACTACACGGCGGACGTGGTGGTAGGCACGAAGAAAAATGGAAGCATGGCACTGTACGATGTGCTAAACCTGCAGCCGACCTCTTTTACAGAAAAAGAGGCGGATGCAGCAATAAGCACGAACCCGTCACCGGGAGCTGCCAGAAGCACTGCATCCGTCTCTGACGATAGTGTAGCAGAGAAGCTGCCGCCTGTCAAGAAGCGCTTCTCCATCGACGAGCCGGTGGAGCGGACGAAAGACCTGATTGCCGTACACAACAAGGACTGGTCTGTTATTCGTGACGCGGCCTTGAACTGGGGCGGCATCCCATCCCCTTCCGTGGCCATCGTGGACGCGGCGGAGGGGCACACGAAGTACGGAGATACCAGCGTAGTGTTCCCACGTGCCACCATAGACCCGGAGGCAGACCCGCGTAACAAGGTGTACGGCGGCGACGCATGGACACCGACAAAGGACAATGCGCTGGTAGAGCGCGAGGTGAACTACGAGGCGCGGCGGGCGTTCGATGAGAACATCAAGAACCTGTCCAGCCAGTTTGCGGGCGGCGTTTTCCAAGGCAGCGGCACGCTGGGCAAGATCGGATTGGAGAATGAGACCAGATGGGAGCCGGAAGAGATCGCCGACAAGCTGGCGAACCATCCGGAGGTGCAGGCGGCATTCCTTCAGAGCGAGGGCAAGAGCCTTGAACCGGTGTACCGTGACAAGCAGTTCGACCGTTTCTTCAGCAACGCAACCATTCAGCGGTACCTCGACGCGGTGGGCGAACAGGAAGTGGCGCGGCTGGCGGTGAAGCTGATGACCGGCGAGCGCCTGACGGCGGAAGAGATGAAACCGGCGGAACAGGCCATCCGGGAGGTCTATGCAGAGGAACACGCCAACTTCCTGAACCGCAGACCGGAATCCAAGGAGAAGCGCATCGACTACTACATGAAGAACAATGTGTTCCCTAACCGGGTGGAGGACTTCATCCGGAGCACGCAGGAGTTCTATGAGAGCGGCGGAAGCGCGGGCGAGATCGACAAGGAAGCCACGGCGGCCAAGATGATGGAGATGATCGCACCGGGCGGAAGCTGGAACGATGCGCTGCGGACGGTGAAAGACTGGGTGCAGCCACAGCTGGAGGGGCTGCTGGGCGAGCGGGGCATCTACAACGGCGAGGATGCAGTGACCGACAGCGGCAGACGCAGCTTTGCACAGACACACTGGGACTACACGGCGGAGAACATCGTGAAGGCCATGAACATGGCGGCAGCCAAGGGCGCGAACATGTACGGCGTGACACCGGAGACACTGGCGGCAACGGCCACGCGGGAATATCGGAACGTGGACGAGATGCACGCGGACGAGGCGAGACTGCGCACGGTGAGCGAAGAGGAACACGAGAAGGCGCTGCGAGACCTCGGCATCTATCTTGACCGTGTGGTGAACGATCTGATGCTCACCACGATGCACAAGTACGACAACAGCTTCGAGGAGGAGCAAAACCTGAGCGGCATCATCGCAGAAGCGGCCAAGGGGAAGAAAACCGTGGCGGCGGTGAAGGCGGCGTTCCGCAAGGAAGGTTATGCCATATCCGACGGGCACGCCAAGAGCATCCTTGCGCTCATTGACCGCGCAGCCAACATCCCTACGGGATACTACGAGGCGAAGGCGCAGAGAGTAGTCCCCTTCAGCGAGGCGGCGGCCATCATCGCGCCAACCAGCGCACCGGCGGAAGAGATCGCAGCGGTGAAGGCGGCCACGGGCGTGAACATCATACAGTACGAGACCGGCAACGACGAACAGCGGAAGGCGCTGGTGAACGGGCTGGAGGGGGTGAAGTTCTCCATCAGCGAGGACAGTAACGGCAGGCAGCTGACGGAAGCACAGCAAGAGTTCTTCAAGGACAGCAAAGCGGTGGATGGCGAGGGACGGCTGCTGACGCTCTACCATGGAACCGGAACAAAGTTTACGGTCTTCGATAAGGCACACATCGGGGAAAACTTTGCAGACAGAGGCAGTGATCTCGGATTTTACTTTAGCCCATACATTGAAGATGCAACCGGGTATGCACGAGAGGCGACCGGCTACAAGGGCAAGGGGGAAATCATGCAGGTTTATTTGAACCTGAAAAACCCGCTTGTCATTGAGGACGAAGGCTGGGGCAGTGCAATCGGACAGGCAGACATCCGGCACGGAGACCTGAAGCGCTGGGCGCAGGAAGGCGGGCATGACGGTATCATCGTAAAGTCCACTGACATCGAGATGGACGACAACGGAACGCCGGACGCGGTATACATCGCCTTCTCCCCGGAACAGATCAAGAGCGTCACCAACGAAAACCCGACAGACAATCCGGACATCCGGTTCTCTATCAGCGAAGGCGGAGAGTATGACGGAGCGGTCAAACTGAAGGAAAGCACCATTGACACCTACCTGAGAGACTATGCAGCAAAGAGCAGCCCGAAGTATGCGAAGGCGTACATTGCCTACATGACACCGGATGACTTCCTGAACCTGACCACCAGCGAGGGCGGACGGCAGATCGTGGAGCAGCACAGCAAGGAACTGGACGCGGAGAAACTGGGCGAAGCCACAAGGTGGCAGCCTATCCAGCTGAACATCGACCACGAAACAGGAGAGGTACAGGGACATGAGGGACGGCACCGCGCGGTGGCCATGCGGAATGCAGGCGTGGAACAAATCCCGGTGCTGCTGTTCGATTCCTCCAACAAGTATTCCAAGAGCGAGATCGGAGAGCTGACGCTGACCGGGCAGGACTTCGGTGGCACATGGTCTGACGCGGAGGTGCGGGTGCATAACCTGCTGCCGCTGAGCTATGAAAACCGCGATGCGGTGGTGGAGCGTTTCACTATGCCAACTGATGAACGGACGCTGCAATATTCCGTCACAGAGGAGGAAACGGCGGAGGCGACGCTGCCGACGGCGGAGGACGAAGAGAAGAAGAACAGCATCCGTACATCGCTGCCGAAGAAGGCACAGGACTACCTGAAGCGGGCTGAAAACGCCCTTGTTGGGCGCGTAAGCCGCGCGCTGAGCGTGCCGCGCTTTGTACAGAGGGAATACCTGCAGAAGATCGCGCAGCAGATCAGCGAGGAGTACCTGACCACCGGGCGCGTTTCGGAAGAGACGGCGGCGGAGCTGTTTGAGCAGGCATACAGCGAGGGCATTGTGGTGGATGAGGAGTTCTACCAGCAGTATAAGGACATCAAAGATCACCTTCGCACGCAGGCTGTGACCATATCGGAGGAAGACAAGCACGACATTGCGGACTTCAATGACTTCAGAAAGAGCGCCTTCGGGCGGCTGCGCATCGTCAACGAGGGCGGGCTGCCGGTGGATGTGGCGTATCAGGAGCTGCAGGACATGGCACCGGAGCTGTTCCCGGATGATCTGACGCATCCGGCTGACCAGCTGGTGCGCATGTTTGAAGTGGCGCAGAGCATCGAAAAAACGGAGAAATCCCTGAGCGAATACTATGGACGGGATGCGGAGGAGTTCAAGCGCTGGGCGAAGAATGACTTTGATGCTGCCATCGGAGACACCATTGGAGACCTGCGCACTGTGAAACGCTATGCTGACGAGCGTGCGGCAAAGGCAAACGCGGCGGCGGAGACACCGATGACGACGGAACAGGTCACAGAAGCCTACAAGCAGCTGAAGAAGGCGCGGTGGGAATCGGAGAAAGCAAAAGCGAAGAACCTGCTGACCGACCACGACAATGTGCAGCTGGGACGGCTGCTGAAGGGCGAGATCGAGCTGGAGCACCTTGACCCGAAGACGGACAATGTGAAGGGCATCACCGCTGTATACGAGGCTACGACGGAGTATGAACGGCTGGTGAAGCTGCTGACGGAGTACAAGCAGAGCCAGCGGGCGAAGCTGCGGGAAGAGGCGGACAAGTTCTTAGAGACGGCAAACGACTGGAAGGACAAGAAAGCTGGTATTCTCTATTCCCGCGAAACGATGGAGCGCAATATCCTTGACATCGTGAAGGACAAGAAGCTGGCGCAGGAGATCATTGCAGAGTATTTCACACCGGTGCACGAGGCGCAGGCAAAGTCCACGCGACTGAAGAACAAAATGCGCGAGCGGGTACAGGCGCTGAACCTGAGCACCAAAGAAACGAAGGCCATGCAGAAGGTGGGGAAAATCTCTGAAGCGCACGCCGTGCAGCTGCTGGGCGAAGCGATGGACAACATCCGGATGCTGGAGAACAGCAGAGGGCGCATGGCGGAGCGGGACGGCAAGACGCTGAGCGACTGGCGCGGTATTGTGCAGGAGATGTGGAAGCAGAACCCGCAGCTGGACAAGGCAAAGATCGAGCACGCGGTGGAGGAGTTCCGAAGCATCTACGACGAGCTGTTCCAGCAGATGAACGAGGCCAGAGTACGCAACGGGTACGAGCCAGTGAACTACCGCAGCGGCTACTTCCCACATTTCCAGCCGGGTGACGGCGACGGCATCATGGGACTGTTCGGCAGGGCATTGGGCATTGACACACAGGTGACGGCACTGCCCACCACCATCAACGGACTGACGCACACCTTCCGACCGGGCATCCAGTGGTTCGGCAATGCACAGCAGCGCCTCGGCTTCGACACGGCCTATGACGCGGTGGAGGGCTTCGACCGATACATCGAGGGCGTGGCGGACGTTATCTATCAGACCGACAACATCCAGAAGCTGCGGGCACTGGCGACGCAGGCGCGCTACCGCACCGGCGACGAGGGCATCCGCAAGCAGGTGGACACGGTGTACGCCGACACGCGGCTGACAGAGGAAGAGAAACGCAGCAAGATCGACAGCATCTACGAAGACGGGCGGTTTGCGCTGTCGAACTTCGTGGTGGAGCTGGAGGAGTACACCAACCTGCTGGCCAACAAGAAGAGCCGCGCAGACCGCAACATGGAGCAGGCACTGGGCAGAAACATGTACAACCTTGTGAAGGGACTGGAGAGCCGCGTGGCTGCCAACATGGTGGCCATTAACCCGGCATCGTGGCTGACCAACTTCATCCCGCTGACGCAGGGAGGTGCGATGCTTGACCGTGGGGAACTGCTGCGCGGCATGTGGCAGACGCTGCAGAGCTTCAAAGAAAACGACGGCATTGTGGATGCGTCTACCTTCCTGACCAACCGTAAGGGCAGCGACCCGCTGGTGCGGACATGGGCACAGAAAGCATCGGCCACCATGTCTTCGCCGATGGAGTATATCGACCAGTTTACCGCCGGAAGTCTGGTGCGTGCGCGGTACAACCAGAACCTGAAGCGCGGGATGAGCGAGACTGCCGCCATGACGGAGGCGGACAACTGGACGGCGGGCGTGATGGCTGACCGCAGCAAAGGCTCCACGCCGACACTGTTCAATCGGAGCAATCCGATGACGAAGGTCTTCACGCAGTTCCAGCTGGAGGTCAACAACCAGCTGAGCTATCTCTTCAAGGATATGCCGCGCGCATACAAGGAGAAGGGGCTGGCAGCGCTGGCAATGGCGCTGTTCAAGTTCTTCCTCGGCGCATGGCTGTACGATGAAGTCTACGAATATTTCATCGGACGCAGACCGGCGCTTGACCCGCTGGGCATCCTGAACGACACCGTGGGCGACATCACCGGATATGAGATGCCGAACCTTGTGGAGCTGGGCGTAGGTGCTGTGACAGGCGACATGCCGTCTTTTGAGACGGAGAAGAAAAACGCCTACGACACCGTGACCGAAACGCTGGGCGATGTGGCGGAGGAATTGCCGTTCATCGGCGGCGTGCTGGGCGGCGGGCGCGTCCCGATCAGCAGCGCTCTGCCGGATTGGGACAACCTGCTGAAGACTGTGACGAGCGACACATGGAGCACCAAGAAGAAGCTGGCCACGGCGGGCAAAGAACTGATGAACCCGCTGACCTATCTGGCGCTTCCATTCGGCGGCGGACAGCTGAAGAAGATTTACCAAGGACTGAGCGCAACGATCAAAGGGGGAAGCTATTCGGTGGATGCCGAAGGCAATGATCTGCTGCAGTACCCGGTGTACAATGATGACCCATGGCAGGCTGCGCTGAATGCGGGGCAAGCCATGCTGTTCGGAAAAACCTCACTGAAGACCGGAAGGGACTGGGTAGAGAGCGGATTCAAGAGCTTTGGCGCAAAGGAGACCGCTGCCTATCAGGGAATGACGGAGGCTGGCGTGCCGGAAGAAGATGCGTACAACCTGCTGAAGGAGCTGCGCGGGACGAAGAAGACGGAGACGGAAAGCAAGGCTGAAGCGGAACGAAGAGTGCTGCAGGCCACAGACATCTCCGGCGACGGAAAGAGTGTGGCCTATTATGGGCTGATGGCAACCGACAAGGAACGGGAGCTAATGGACGCACTGGCCGACAGCGACGCGGACATGGGCGCGGTGACGCAGGTGCTGCTGGATGTTAAAAACGCGGGAAGCCTGAAAGGAGCAGAAGCATCCAACGCAAAGCGCACCGCGCTGGCGGAAAGCCCACTGACGGACGACGAGAAGCGGGAGATGTACAGATGCCTATTCGGCGAGAAGCAGGAAGACGGCAGCTACACCACGAGCCGAGACGATGACATTATGGCATTCGAGCAGGCGGGATTGGACTTTGACACGTTCCTGAAGGTGCAGAACGAGTACACCACCGTCAACGAGAAGTACAGCGGCGCATCAGAGAAGGCGGTGGAGTTCTCCCACTGGGTGAACAGTCAGAATCTGACCGCAGAGCAGGCGGAAACCGTGCGGGACTGCTTCAAGTATTACAGTCAGATTCCGGCGGAGGCAGCACGGTACGACAGCTTCGTTTCGGCGGGACTGAGTGATGACGCAGCCTATGAGCTGGCAAACAGCCTGAACGCACTGGAGCCGGAGGACGGCAAGGACAGCGTGAGCGACCTGCAGCGTTACCGCGCAGTGGTGGATGCGGGCTTGAGCACCGAAGAGCAGATGAACGTGCTGGGCGAGATGATGCAGGAGAGCGAGTACAGCAAGCTGCAGACGGGATACAGCTACGGCGTGACACCGGAAGCGTATGTCGCATTCCGGGAGCTGCTGCCGAAGTTCGATTTTGACGGCAACGGCACGTTCAAGCAGGAAGAGGTGGAAGCGGCCATTGATTCTATGGGCGGCGGCGGTAACGGTATCGTACTGCCGGGAGCAGGCGGCGGGCAGAGCCTGACGGTGACGCAGCAGGCTGCACTGTGGCAGCTGGCAAACAAGAGCTGGAAGCCTGCGAAAAACCCGTACAGCACCAGCGTGGGGCAGAAAGTCTACGATGCGCTGAACGCTGAGACAGAGAGCGGCATCGTGCTGCCGGATGGCACAAGCTACACCGGCGGGCTGGTACTGCCGAAGGGATAAGACAAGAACACCGCCGGGGAGACCCGGCGGTGTTCTGCTTCGTTATCAGCTCAGTGTAATTGTCAAAAGCCCATCTTCCCAACAATCAATGCAGGGAGAATAGCCTTTATATTCTGCCAACTCGGTGTTGTATATCCAATACTCGCGCCCTGCAATGTGATGGCAGCCATAGTGGTGATAACGATAGCCTTCTTCCGTGACGATACAAGCGCCGTTGCGAAAGAAGCGCAGCTCATTGTAGTAAGTGGACAGGATTGCACTGCGGCCAGCAGCATCTCCGTCGGCATAGCCGGTGCTGTAGCCATCTTTACACCCGACATCATAGCCGCTTTCATAGGCGGTACTTTCGGCATCTGCATAGCCTTCTTCATAACGGTCGTGATATTGCTCTTCGAGCTGCGCCTGCAGCTGCTCGACTTCGCTGGATGCACTGCCGCATCGGAGAGCAAAGAGAACCGATGCACAAACAAGGATAAATATAGCCAGCTGATAGCCGACGACATCGCGGCGAACGGGCTTGCGATTTGGCTCAATGGTAACAATATCTTCGGGCTTCTCTTTCGAAACACGCTGCTGAAGGCGATGAATGATGAGGCGCGGCGCGAGATATACACCGAGAAAGTAGACGCAGACTGTCAACAGCCCGGAGCCGATACCGCCGAGGGCAGGAAACACACCGGACATGGAGAGAGCAACAAGCGCGGCGCTGGAAATCAGAAGACCGCAGCCATATACGAGCCATTTCATAGGTATACCTCCAAAAAATATTTTCCGTCTAATCATCTTTTTTATAAGATTAACACGAAGACATGGTAAGTTCAAGCAAGAATATGCAAAAGATGATTATGAGGAGGCGGAGCTGTGCGGCTATATACACTGGGAGATCGCTTTAATCTATGCGACGAGCGGGTGCGCGAGGTGCGAATGCGTATGGGCTGGTCACAGGAAGAGCTGGCGGCGAAGCTGCAGCTGGCCGGTCTTCAGCTGGGACAGATGGCCGTGAGCAGAATTGAAACCGGCAAGCGCGTGGTGCCGGACTTTGAGCTGCCGATACTGGCCGAGGTGCTGCGCGTGAGCACGGACTGGCTGCTGGGAAAAGAATAATCCCTCCACCTGCGGGCGGAGGGATTTTGCATATATTGACACCTGCCGTAATCAGCTTTAGAATAAGCGCAAGAAAGCGCAAAGGAGAAACACGGCATGGAGAGAAAGTTCAAGCGGTTCCACCACCTGACCTACACTGACAGACTGAAGATCGAGCAGATGTACAACGGCGGAGCCGGGATTCAGGAGATCGCGGACGCGCTGCGCGTCAACTACACCACCGTGTACCGGGAGCTGAAGCGTCCGGGCGTGATGTACGACCACCTGAACGGCGACTACACCACGGACAAGCGCTACTCCGCCGACATCGCGCAACAACAGTATGAATACGGAAAGACCGCCAAGGGCAGACCGATCAAGCTGGGGAATGACTATGCGCTGGCGGACTACATTGAGCGCAAGATCGCTGACGAGGGGCGCAGCCCCGCTGCTGTCCTGATGGACATTGAACTGGAGGGAAAACAGTTTTCCGTGCGCGTGTGCGAGAAGACCATCTACAACTACATCACGAACGGCGTATTTCTGAACATCACCAACAAAGACCTGCCGCTGCATGGAGAGACCAAGCGCGGATACAATCGTGTGCGCTCGGCATCGCGTCCACCGCAGGGCGAGAGCATCGAACGCAGGCCGGAGGAAATAAACCAGCGGGAAGAGCCGTTTCACTGGGAGATGGACACTGTGAAGGGCAAGCAAAAGACGAAGAAGTGCGTGCTGACACTGACGGAGAGACTGAGCCGCAACGAGATCACGCTGCCCATGTACGGCGCGACCATGGAGAACGTGGTGGCGGCGCTGAACGGACTGGAGCGGAAGTATGGCGCGCTGTTCAGCAAAATCTTCCGCAGCATCACCGTGGACAATGGCAGCGAGTTCTCTGACTGTGAGGGCATGGAGACTTCCATCTTCGGCGGGCAGCGGACGAAGATGTACTACTGCCACCCGTACAGCAGCTATGAGCGCGGCAGCAACGAGAATCTGAACAAGATGTTCCGGCGGCTGTTCCCGAAGGGCACGAACTTCGACGAGGTGCCGGACGAGGAGATCATCGCAGCGGCAGACTGGATGAACAACTACCCACGGGAGATTTTGGGACGGACAACGGCAGCCAGAGCGTTCAATGAACAACTTGCACAAATCATGGCGTGAAAGTCTGGCTATTTTTTAATTGAAAAATCTTGCGATAAGTATTGCATTTTGCAAAAAATTGCAAAAGCACAAAAAAGTGTTGACAAGGTCGGAAAGATGTGGTAATCTAAAATTCGTTCCGCGGTTGGAGCGTGTACCTTGTAAATTAAACAACGAAGAACAAAGAAGCA